>Ga0068853_100002676_pt1 | contig 13428 bp, 4 predicted proteins | sample KBSCornC32_FD_65655 | JGI IMG/M metagenome (GOLD analysis project Ga0068853, IMG submission 65655) | Corn rhizosphere microbial communities from Kellogg Biological Station, Michigan, USA - KBS Corn C3-2 | ecosystem: Host-associated > Plants > Roots > Rhizosphere > Soil ... | reverse complement strand
GCGGACGTGCTCCAGCCGTTTCACCTCAAGGGGGACTTTCACGTTGGTATCGACCTTCCCTGGCCTTTGCCGGACCTCGGCGGCACGATAACGCTCGAGTGGCAAGAGAGACTGACCGCGACCCCGCCTCTGCCTCTGCCCCTGCGGGACGCGACGGTCGAGCACACGAAGCGCATGCTCAAGTGGCCGATTCCGCGGGGCGGAAGCAACGGAGCCCTGCTGCCTGACAACAACGGTTCGGGCGATCTCGAAATCCCTGGCCGCCCGCCTCCCGCGACGCCGCCGGACGGGAAAGCACCGATACCTGCGGGCGCGCCCCGGATCCCTGCCGACTCGGCGATCGGCTTGACGTTCAGCCGGGCGGTCGCGGACGGCGCCGGTGTCGGCGTCAACCCGACCCGCGTCGACAAGGAGATCATCGGGGATCCCACGAGCGATCCGAAGAGGCCCGTGGGGGCCTACACCGTCGAGTACCAGCTCTCGTCGGTGGCGCTCGAGAAACGAGCTCCTGCCCCCGAGAGCGTGGCCGATCTGAACGATCTCGGTCCGCGCTGGGTGAAGGTGGCGGAGGCACACGGGGATCAGAACGTCCCAGGTAAGCAGCAGCTGTTCGGGGCCTGGTCCCCCGCGCCGCCCAATGATTCCGATCCGCAGGCGACCAGCGAACAGCTCAAGCTGCTCATCAACGCCAAGACACCGTTCGACTACACGGCTCAGCAAGTCGGGACTTGGGATACCTGGTTCGAGAGCGCCAGCTCCGGGTACCCGTGCCAGCCTGCTCCGGATCCGAACGCGAAGCTGTGCGCCATGTTCACGGGGCTGGCATCCCTGCCCGCCGAGGGGAACGAGCTGGATTTCGACGATCCGGCGATCGTCCTGTCGTGGCCCGGAGAGGCGAAGCTGCTGGATAGTGACAGCGACATTCCGGGAGGCGGGGGTTCCCGGCGTTCGCTCGGCGTCGTGGGGACACTGGAGGAGGGGGACGAGGTGGCGATCGTGCCCCCGGACGGATTCAACAAGCTTTTCGTCCGGGTGGGTACCGCGCTGGAGGTGGCGAGTCTGGTCTCGGTCGAGCCATTCGGTGCGCCGCTCGTCGGAACGACCGTCGTCCTGGATTCGGTCAACATCGACGTGTTCCAGACCTCGGACCCCGACGCCGACCTGATCCCCGGGCCCAGGCCGAACAAGGTCCCGGTGACGCCGACCGTGAATTCGACCGACGGACTGGACGTGGGTGACTTGACGGAGATTACGTTCCCGCCGGCGACGACGGCGCTGAATGTCGACGTGGATGTACGGGTCGAGACGAAGCCGGAAGGCTCGGGCGGCACGGACCTGCCGCGGATCATCGTCTACACCGAGGATGGCGAGCGCCATGTCCTCGAGCAGACGGTCGGGTCGCACGGATTTCGTCTCCGTTTCACGGGCACGCGAATCCTGCGGGTGGCGATGCGCACCGGCGGTGGCCCGTACAATCTCCACTTACGTCGGGTTCACGCCCGGACGCCCGTCTCGGCGGTCGCCGCCTCCAGAGAGGGATCGGAGATCTATGGCCCCTTCGAGGAGAAGAACGACGTCATCACGGTGATCGGTGACGATCTCGGGTTGATCAAGCTGGGCACGCCGCGCCGATGCGAGTTCACGATCACCGAGATCTGCGAGCCCGATCGAAGGCTCGAGCTCAATCGCCACACGATTTCGTCGCTCGACCTGCTGGCGGAGGATGACGCGATCTTCGAGCCTCAGGCCGACTATCGGCTGGTGGTGACCACGCGTCGCGGGGAGCACACGACGGGCCGTAAAGGGCAGGGCGGCGATGATGCGAGTTTGATCGCAGAGGACATCAAGTTCGTGGAGCAGGCCTACTTCCACGTCGTCGCTCCCCCCGGAATCGAAGCGCCGGACCAGCCGCGCTCGCCGCCTCCCCCGGCGGAGGCGGGCAGCACGACGGGATTCGAGAACCTCGGCTTCTATTTGAAATCCACCATTCCGGATTCGACCCCCGCCAGCGACGGCAAGCCCGTGATCCCGCGCGCGTTCTATCGGGCTTACGATGTCTCCATCGCATTCAACGAGCCGTCGGCGGTCGAGAAGATGTATCGGCTGGCCCGCCGGGATCTGACTCTGCGGCTGTTCGACACGTCGAACGACCCCGTGCTCGACGCCACGGGCCGGGCGATCATCCCCACGACCCGCTGGGATACCGCGCAGAAGGTCACGCTGACCGATGCGGAGAAGCGCTGGGTCCGGATGGTGAACACCGCCGCCTGCCGGCCGAGCGACATCCCCGTTTTCGACTCGAACGATGCGAAGACGGACCAGCTCGTGTCCGGGCCCGGCGAGCTGCTCATGCTTGCGGAGACCCTGTATCAGGCCCGCCTGGTGCCCGCGCTCCTTCACGAGGCCTTCGTGAATGCGCTCCCCGGCCTGGCGGCCGACGGTCACCACGAGCTGGAGCGCTGGTTCGCGGTCAACTCGGTGGCGGCGACGCCGGGGCGGTGGGTGGTCGGGTCGGCGGACGTCATCGGACCCGACGGGCAACCCGTCATCGGTCCCGACGGCAAGCACGTGCAGACGTTCTTCGCCACCGAGACCACCGGACATCCTTGTGCGCTGATCTACCGCGGTCCCCTCGGAGCGCCTCCCGCGCCGGACGCAAGCGACCCGAGTCAGTGGTCGGACTTCCGAGCGTCAGTTCAGTTCCGATGGAGCGCGGGCTCGGTGACGCTCCAGATCCGTCGGGCCTCGACAGGAAACCAGATCTCGATCTCGCTCGACCGAAGCACGGGCACGCGAGTCGTCGCTGCCGTCATCAATGGGACCCAGACTGTCTTGAAGACGGACACTCCCGACTTCCCTGGCCCGGACACGGACATCCAGCTGATGGTCGATTGTGTGGGAGAGGAGCTCCACGTCGTTCAGACCGATGCGCCGGCCATCAATCTGACGCTACCCCCGGGGGCGCCGGCGGCGGGGACGTTGGGTTTCCTCGCCAGCGGCGCGGCCGGATGTCGGTTCACCGAGATCCGGGTGGACGACCTCCGTTCGAACCCCGCCACCGCCCAGCGGTTCGACTTCGTGACATCGAGGTACGCGAATTTCGCGCATCACATCGCCAGCTTCGACGATCAGGTGTTGAACGTGCCGGCCAGCCTGGGCGTGACCGTGGACGACTTGAACGATCACCTCTCCGCCGCCGTCACGATCCCTGCTGGCGGACCGTTGGGATTCGGTCCCGGAACTGTGACCCCGGCGGAGACCCGGGCATTCGACGCGCTCGAGCTGGCGGCGATTGGGACGGATGGCCGACTGCGGCCCCCACCGGCGGTCGAGGTGCTGCGGGCGAGCCGCGATCCTGCCGTCACCGCGCTGCTCATCCGCAGCCCGGAGCCCTTCCGGTGGGAGCGCACGCGTCCGGTGGTGAGCGTTCCTGCCTCGGGCCCCAGGACCGAGATTCCGAGCGACGTCAAGATGGTGGCGGTCTCGTTCAGCTCCGTTCCGGCCGACGAGAGGGTCACCTTGGTCGTGCGGGCGGGCCTGAGCTTGACCGGATTCGTTCTTCAGTGGCGTCACGTCGTGGATGCGAGCAACCCGGAGCCGCAATGGACCAGCTACTTCACGTTCGGGCGCGAGGAGGCGCTCGGGGAGGGGACGGCCGTCCTGGTCTCCTCGGGGAGCCCGGAGGATGCGCCGGATCGGGAACCCGGCAGCGTCCAGAGGTTCGTGGCCGAAGATGCCGCGACCGCGACCGTGCACTTCCCGGACGATGGCTCGGGCGTGGAGCTGCGGCTGCTCGACGGAGCCGGCGTTGTCGTTCATCAACGAGAGTTCCAGCCGGACGGAGGGTCCTCGCAGCAGATCGAGACGAGGATCATTCGTAAGCTCGACGGGACTGCGCTGTTCCTCTTCTTGCCGCCGGAGGACGGCTCGTCGCCCCCAGCCGGGATGAGGATCGTTTTCACCTTTATGCGAAACCTGGGGGGCAGCTCGACCGAGCCGGTCCTTCGCCAGGCGGGGAGCGAGACACCGGAGGTAGCGCTCCTCGATTTCAAGCTAAGCTGATTCAATGAGCCGTGCCGTCCGCGGGAGCTGGTTGGCGGTTGGAGTTTCGGTCCTGGTTGCTGCGGGAGCCCTGACGTGCGGTGGCGGGGCGTCCCAGATGCCGGCCAACGGAGGGGCGGGCGCCGGCGCTAGCTCGGTCGGCGGGCGCGGAGGGACACTGCCTCCCGATGCTGGCTCGTCCGGTGGAGCCGGCGCCGCTGGCGCGTGGGGCGGCGCGGGTGGGGTGGGGGGCTCTGGCGGCGTCCAGGCAGGGGGCCAGCCGGGCGCGGGCTGCCCTTCCCATCAGGTGAGCTGCGCGGGCGTATGTGTCGACCCGCTGACGGACGAGGTGCATTGCGGCGCCACGCCTGGTTGCGGGATCGCCGGTGGAAGCCCGGGAATACGTTGCTCCTCGGACCAGACCTGTGGCTCTCCATCGCCGCTCACCTTCCAGACAACCTCCGTTGGCGGCCTCCAGGCGCCGGGGTGGCTCTTGCTCCGGGACTTGAACCACGACGGCAAGCTCGACGTCGTCGTGACCCAAAATGACGGGCAGGTGGTGAGCGTGCTCTCTGGCGCCGGTGATGGAACGTTCGCGGCGCCAAAGAACACCCGGGTCGGCGTACACCCCTTCCCGCTGGCGATGGCGGACTTCAATGGTGATGGCGAGCTCGATGCCGCGGCCGTCAACTACACCGATCTAACAGTCACGGTGCTGCTCGGAAAGGCCGGGGGCGCCCTGTCGTTCGGCGCCACCTACCACGTCGACAAGAGTCCGTCGAGCATCGCGGTGGGAGACGTCAATTCGGACGGCGTCCCCGACCTCGCGGTCGGCAATCTCGGATCCGCCAATATCAGCGTGCTGCTCGGGCGAGGTGACGGATCCTTCCAGGACGCGGACCAAATCGCCGTCGACTTCTTCCCGGTGTCGACCGCGCTCGCCGACATCAACGGTGACCGCAAGCTCGACCTGGTGGTCGTCACCCAGGGCGCGACCTTCGACGGAGCGGTGAGCGTCCTGCTGGGCGACGGCGCGGGCGAATTCGCGGCGCCCAGCAGCTTGCCGGCTGGCCGCGAGCCCTATGCGGTCGCGGTCGCGGATGTGAACCGCGACGGCCGCCTCGATCTGGTCGTCAGCGGCTCCCCGGCAAGCGTCGATGTGTTCATCCAGAACCCTGATGGAACCTTCACTGACTCACCGACGAGCCAACCCGATCTGGAGCCGGCCTTCATGGTGGTGGCCGATGTCGATGGTGACGGCCATGGGGACATCGTGACAGCCAATCAGGATGGGAACGATGTGAGCGTCTTGTTCGGAGCCGTCGACGGGACCTTCCAGTTCGCTGGGAACATCCCCGTCGGACAGGAGCCGAGCTCGGTGGCCGTGGGCGACGTCAATGGCGATGGGCGCCCGGATCTCGTGGTCGCGAACTACGCTTCGAACAACCTGTCGGTGTTGCTGGGGCTCGGCCCCGTTTGTCAGTGACCTCGATTAGGGGAACGTGCCAGGCTGGCCCGTCAAGGCCGCGCCGATGAAGGCCCCGCTCCCTCATTCGGTGCCACGAGGGAGCAATGAGGTAGCGGAATCCCCGTATCCAACTGCGGCCCAACGGGAACGTGGACCTGCGCAGGTTCCCGGCTGCTTCGGGAACTCCCTCATGATCGAATGAGGTGCGAACGAGGAACGGCGATCGTCCGCTGGTGACCGCTCGTGGCCGTCACCGGCCGCCACGGCATCCGCAACCAGGCGAACGGACTGGAGCCCCGTGCCCATCCGCCGCACGAGTCGCCCTCATAACCCGAAGGCCGCAAGTTCAAATCTTGCCCCCGCTACAAGGAAAGCGCGGGGTTCGGCGATGCCGGACCCCGCGTTTCTTTTTCCCTCGTGTAAATGAGGGAGGAATGAGGGAGTGGGGAGCGGCGAGGTCCATGGGGGCGTCGACGTCACGCCTCGTGTGACCCTCGTGGTGGCATAGGCAGCAGAAGAGTCAGAGGAGAAGGACCATGCAAAAAGGCACCGTTAAGTTTTTCAACGCGACCAAGGGCTTCGGTTTCATCACCCCGGACGCCGGCGGCAAGGACGTCTTCGTTCACATGAACGACATCGGCGGCGCCACGCTGGTCGAGGGATCGAAGGTCGAGTTCGAGGTGGTGCAGGGAAAGAAGGGCCCGCAGGCGAGCGGGGTGAAGGTCGTCTGAGGTAAGCCTCACCCGATGAAGGGAGCCGGGCTTGTCTCGGGCTCCCTCGTCGTGCGCCAGGATGCGTCGACTGAGGTCCGTCCGTACAATCGGCTCCATCCCGCATCCGTAGCCACAAGAAGAAATCCCCTGAATCTCGGTCTTTCGGGCCGCCGTGGTGAGTGTGCGGCTGCGCCGTCGTGAGCACCCGGCTGGCGATCTAGGCTGACTGTGACGAGCGGCCTGGACCGCGACTCGTCCCAGCGTACTTCTGTTGGCAGGGAGGCCTATGACCGAGCCAATCGAGGCGCTCGCGTCCTGGCGGTTCGTGGCGTACTGATCGATCTTGTCACCGAGCGCGCGCTGGGCCCGCTCGGCGACCTCGCGCAGCGGATCGAGATCCGGCTGGTCCGGGTTGCGCTTCGACTTGTGCGTGTAGACGAGCAACGTCTCCCAGCGCTCGGGCGCGATGGTGGTGGGCCGGTACCGCGTGAACTGGACGTCGTCGTCGACGCGCTGGGGCGTGGTCGAGGGGGACGCGCCCGCGGGTTGTTCCGCCCGGGGTGGCGTGACGGTCAGTGTGGCGGTCGGCGCGGGCGAGCCTGCGGCGACAGGGTTTGGGCTTCTTCATTCCCGTCGTGTCCTCTATTCCCGTCGTGTCCTCTATTCTCGGTCGGGCTTGTGCCCGGTGCCACCGCCGTGGTCAAGCGGGCCCCCCGAGGCGCGACTGCGCGGGTCTGGCCGCGTCGGTCGTCTCGCGGACCCGGACCGTGACGAGCATCTGCGGATGCAGGTCGGCCGGCCCGAGGAAGCTCCCGGCGACGGGCGGCACAGTTTCGGGGTGGTGGGCGACCGCGACGGCGATGTGGGACGACCCGGCGACCAGCCCGGCCGTCGGATCGAAGCCCTTCCAGCCGGCGCCGGGCAGGTAGACCTCCGCCCAGGCGTGGGTCGAGCCGGCGCCCACGTCGGCCGACGACAGGTTGTAGCCGGTGACGAAACGGCTGGCGAGGCCCAGGTGGCGGCAGCACTCCATGAAGAACGCCGCGAGATCCCGACACGAGCCGCTCCCGTTCGAGAGCGTCGTGCGCGGGGCCTGCACCCCGGGCTGTTCGCGGGCTTGATAGCGAAAGCGGTCGCGGATCGTGTGGTTCAGACGATCGAGCAACAAGAAGGTCTCCATGGGCCCTGCTCCCAGGCCGATGCCCGCGAGCCAGCTCATGACCGCGGCGCTATCGGCGGGCCAGGTCGGGGTGGAGAACGGCGTCAGATCGACGACGTCGTGCGCCCGGTACTGGAAAGGGTGCCGCACCGCGAATTCCTCCACCAGAAAGTCGAGGGGAGCCTCTTCGTAGTGCTCGATCTCGACGCCGCTCGCGATGCGCAACGCGCTCGCGCGTTCGGTGAAGGTGATGACGGCGACGGAGTTGTCGAGAACGTCACGCTGCCACCTGATGCCGTAGGCGGGCGCGATGTCGAGGGTCGAGTCCACGATCCGGAGGTTGTGATTCTCGCGCGGGCGAAGGCGGAGTTGGTGCGCCAGCGGGGTCACCTGCACCCCGAAGAGGTACTCCGTCACGTGGTCTATGCGGAGTCGTCTCATCGAATTCTGGGTGCACCTTAGCAACTTCGCGGCGAATCGGCCGGCGCATCGATGGCCGAAGCGGACCGACGAGACGCCTCCGGACGGAAGGCGGTGGCCCGTGCTCGAGCTGTCGCCGCCTCGAGGAATCGGCGAGCGGCTGCTTGCGCTGCGAGGCTTTCACGACTTTTCCGCAGGAGCCCCCCTCGCCATCGAAGGCCAGCCGGTGCGGGCCGCGCAGCTCGTGATCCGGGCAGGTGGATCTGTGGCGGGCAGACGAGCGGGTGCGGACGGCCGGGGCCTTCGAGGTGGTGGGGCGTCCGGCCATTGCCGCCGGCGTCCCCCACCGTTGACGGCGCGTGCCGCAGAGCCCGCGCAAGCGGCGGGGGGCGGGCACCCGGGAACGGCGGAACTTTCGGGCCAAACTGCCGTGCGACGATCGGCTACTAGCACGCGGTCCCGAACGTGGTCGTGCCCGCCGCGCCGTAGAACGCGCCCAGCCGAACGAAAAATCCCCTACCGGATGTGAATACGATGCTTATGTTCCGATTTTTGACGCCGTGTGGGCGCGAAGGGAATGAATGACCATGGAGATGGAAGACGCTACCCGCTCGAGCGCCGGCGCGGTGGACGCGGGCGAAACCGCGCCAGGAACGGGGTTCCGTCGCATGCTCGTCTGCCTCGATCGTTCCGAAGCGGCCGAAACCGTCCTTCCGCTCGCCGCCCACCTGGCCCAGATCGATCGGGCGCGCATGACGCTCCTCAACGTGATCGAGACGCGGCCGGACGCCCGGGAGGTCCACGCTACCGATGCGCTGGAATGGGACATCGTCCGTCAGGAGGCGCGCGCCTATCTGGACCGCGTGGCCCACTGCCTCGATAACCTCGGAGTGGTCGTCGAAAGCCAGGTCGCGGAGGGCTCGGGCGCCCACGGGATCGGAATCGCGGCGCTGGCCGCGGAGCTCGAGGCCGATCTGCTCGTTCTGTCGACGTACGGCGAAGGCGGTACCGGCGCGTGGACCCTGGGCGGCACCGCCGAGAAGATCCTCGCGCTCGCCCAGGGCTCGGTGCTCATCGTGCCGACCGGTGTCGGGCAGACGGCGTCCCATGTGTCGCTGCGCCGGATTCTCGTCCCCCTCGACGGTTCGCCCCGCGGCGAGAGCGTGCTCTCCACCGTCCTGCGCCTCGCGCGCGCCGACGATGCCGAGATCGTGGTTGCGCACGCGGTTCCCGACCCGCTCCGGACGGAGGTGCTCTCCACTCCGGAGGATCTCGAGCTGGCCCACGAGCTCGCGAACCGGTTGGCGGCCCGCGCCGATGTCTACCTCGAACGGATGCGTTCGCAGCTGGTCGCCGGCGGCGCCCGAGCCCGAGTGGCGGTGTGTCGCGCCGTCGATCATCGCGAGGGGCTGCTCGCGCTCGCGGCGGGCGAACGGGCCGACCTCATCGTCGTGTCGGCGCATGGCTCCGTCTGTAACCCCAAGCGGCGCTTCGGCAGCGTGACGTCCCACCTGATCGCGCAATCGACGGTGCCGGTGCTCGTCATGCAGGACCTTCCTGGCAGGTCGGCCCGTGACGCCGGTGCGGCGCCGTCACGCCTGCCTTCGAGATCGATCGATTCCTCCCTCGGGAGCAGCTCCTGAGGCGCCGGGATGGCTGAGCTCGCCGATGCGCATCGAGACGTCCGGCGGACCGGCGAGCCTTTTCTCGACAAGCGGGACGTCGACACGATCGAGGCGGCCTTCGCGCTGGCTCGGCGGCGGCTTCGCGGCGAGCGGCACGACGATCCCTCGCGCCGTGTCCTGGCGGAGTGGCTGTTCGACAACGACTACCTGGTGCGGCGCGTGCTCGGCCAGCTACGGCGGGAGCTTCCTGCTGGATTCCAGCGCCGGTTGCCCCGGCTGGCCCGCGACGGCCGTCCCAGGGCGCTCGCGCTCGCCGAGACGTTGTATGACGAGGGAACGCGAGAGCTGGACCTCGATGCGCTCACCGGCTTTCTCGATGCCTATCAGGAGACCACGGAGCTGACCATCGCAGAGCTGTGGGCGTTGCCGGCGCTGCTCCGCCTGGTCATCTTGCGACGCTTGCGCGTGATTCTCGAGCAAGCGCTGGAGAACGAGCCCCCCGGCGCTTCGGTGACCATCGACCTGGGCAGCGCCGCCGGTCGCGCGGTGCGCGCGCTGCGCCTGCTGGCCGAGGTGGATTGGAAGGAAACCTTCTGTCGCCTGAACAGAACCGAGCGGCTGCTCGCTGAAGACCCGGCAGGTGCCTACGCGGCCATGGACTTCCCGACGCGCGATGGCTATCGGCGCGCGATCGAAGACATCGCGTACTCCGCCAAGCGCAGCGAGGCCGAGGTCACCCGGGCGGTGCTCGATCGCGCGCGCGCGGGCCCGCCCGATGGTCGCCATGACCATGTCGGCGAGTGGTTGCTCGGACCGGGCCGACGCTCGATCGAGCGTACGCTCGGCGCGCGCCGGGGAGGCCTCGAGCGGCGTGTGCTCGAGCACCCCCGACTCGTCTTCTTCGGCCTGTTGCTGTCGGCCCAGCTCGCGCTGCTGGCTCCCGTCATCGCCTATCTGCTGTGGCTCCGGCCTTCCTTCCTGATGTCAGCCTTCGCGCTCCTGCTGTGCTGGATCCCCGCGTCGGTGCCGGCGGCGACGATCGTGCATTGGCTGCTCGCCAAGGCCGTCCGCCCTCGGGTGCTGCCGAAGCTCGACTTCTCCGCGGGCGTGCCCGAACGCTGGCGGACCCTGGTCGCCGTGCCCACGCTGCTCGGCGAACGAAAGGACATCGATCGTTTGCTCGCCGAGCTCGAGGTGCACTATCTCGCGAACCCCGACCCCGAGCTCCGCTTCGCGCTGCTGACCGATCACCTGGACGCTGAGAAGCCGCCCGAGGACGACGACGCGAGACTCACGCAGGCCGCCGACGGCATCCGCGCGCTCAACACCCGCTACGGCCAGAATGGGCAAGACGGGCAGGTCGGCCACGGCCCCTTCCACCTCCTCCACCGGCAGTCGGTGTGGAATCCAGCGGAGGGCAAGTGGATGGGGTGGGAGCGCAAGCGCGGCAAGCTCGAGGAGCTCAATCGCTACCTGCGCGGCGCCACCGATACGAGCTATGCCCTTCACGTCGGGGATCCGCACGGGCTCGAACTGATCGCGTTCGTGCTCACCCTAGACAGCGATACCGATCTGCCGTCGGGCGCCGCTGCGAGGCTCGTTGGCGCGCTCGCCCATCCCCTGAACCGGCCCGCCACCGATGCGGCGGGCCGCGTCGTTGCCGGTTACACCGTCATCCAGCCCCGGGTCGAGATCTCACCACGAAGCGCGCGCCGCTCCATGTTCACCCGTCTGTTCTCGGGAGACATCGGCATCGACATCTACACGCGGGCCGTGTCCGAGGTGTACCAAGACCTGTTCGGCGAAGGCATCTACGTCGGCAAGGGGATCTACGACGTCGACGCCTTCAGCGCGAGCCTTCACGGTCGCGTGCCGGACAACGCGCTCGTGAGTCACGACCTGTTCGAGGGCATCCAAGGTCGCGCGGCGTTGGCCACCGACATCGTCGTCTACGAAGACTACCCGCCTCACTATCCCGCGTACCTCCACCGCATGCACCGTTGGATCCGCGGCGACTGGCAGCTTCTGCCCTGGCTTCTGCCCCGGGTCCCCGTGGCCGCGGGTGGCACCACGAAGAACCACCTGAGCCTGCTCGATCGATTCAAGATCGCCGACAACCTTCGCCGAAGCCTGCTCGCCCCCGCGTTCCTGGCGCTCTTGCTCTGTGGTTGGCTCGTGCTCCCCGGCCATCCCTTGTTCTGGACCCTGGCGGCGCTGCTCGCTCCCGGCGCGGCGGCGGTGTGGACGATGCTCCACACCGGGAATCTTCCGCGCCGCGACCTCGGGCGCTGGTTTCTCGCCCTGTGCTTCGCGCCGCAAGAGGCGGGGACGGTGCTCGATGCCACGCAGCGGGTGTTCATCCGGATGGTGTGGACGCGCAAGCGGATGCTCGAGTGGACGACGTCCGCCCAGGCGGCGCGCATGCTCCACGATGCGGGCCGGGCGCGCTACTTCGCCCGGTTGTGGATGGGCCCCGCCACCGCGCTGTCGATCGGGGGCGGCCTCGCCTGGTTCTCTCCGGCGACGCTGCTCTGGGCCGCGCCGTGGCTCTTGCTGTGGCTGCTGTCACCCGAGCTCGCCCGGCGCATCAGTCGGCCCACGCCCGCGCTGCGAGAGAAGCTCGGCCCGCCCGAGGTGCGCAGCTTGCGCCGGATCGCGCGCCGCACCTGGCTGTTCTTCGAGACCTTCGTCGGCCCGCGCGACCACTGGCTGCCGCCCGACCATTTCCAGGAGCACCCGCGAGGTCTCGCGGCTCACCGCACGTCGCCCACCAACATCGGGATGCTTCTGCTGTCGGACCTGGCGGCCTACGACCTCGGCTACCTGGGACAGATCGGGCTCGCGTCCTGGATCTCGAATACCTTGGACACGCTCGAGCGGCTCGAGCGCCACCGCGGGCACATCTACAATTGGTACGAGACCCACACGCTCGCGCCTCTCGAGCCGCGCTACGTCTCCACCGTCGACAGCGGGAACCTCGCCGGGGCGCTCGTCGCGCTGGCGATCGGCTGCGAACGCATCGCCGACGACCCGCCGCTTCGTCCCGAGATCCGCTTGGGCCTTCTCGACGCCGCCGAGCTCCTCGCCGAGGCGGTCGCCAACTGGGCTGCCGCCGGCGCGGCGGGACCCGCGACGGCGGCGCTCGAGCTCGCCCGCGCGCTGGTCACGCTGCTCGCTCGCGCCGACACGTGCGACCGGGCCCTGCTCGAGGCGGTGAGGGCGAAGCTGGAAGCGCTCGACGTGCAGCTCGTCGAGGGCCTGCGAAGCGAGGGCGCCGTGAGCCACGATCCGTCGCTGCTTCGCGAGCTCCGAATCTGGATGGACCGGCTTTCGCATCAGCAGGCCGAGGCGCAGCGCGAGGTCGATCTGCTGATCCCGGGCCCGGAGGCCTCCGCGCTCGCGACCCGGCTTCGCGAGCTCGCGCAGCGCAGCCGGAAGCTGGCGGAGGCGATGGATTTCCGCTTCCTCTACGACGACAAGCGCCGCCTGTTCTCCGTTGGATTCAACGTCACCGCCGACCGGCTCGACGTTCATCGTTATGATTTGCTCGCGTCCGAGGCGCGGCTGGCGAGCTATCTCGCGATCGTGTGGCGCCAAGTTCCGCTCCGGCACTGGTTCGCGCTCGGCCGTCCTCTCGTGCAGGCCGGTCGTCGAGGACGGGCGCTGCTTTCCTGGGGCGGGTCGATGTTCGAATACCTCATGCCGCGGCTCCTCATGCGCAGCCACGCCGACACCCTGCTCGATCAAAGCTGCCAGGCCGCGGTCGAGGGCCAGATCGCTCACGGCCGCGCGCACGACACGCCATGGGGCATCTCGGAGAGCGGCTACGCGTTCCTCGACGGGCAGCAGGCCTATCAGTATCGCTCGTTCGGAGTGCCCGGATTTGGGCTGCGGCGTGGGCTCGAAGAGGATCTCGTCATCGCTCCCTACGCGTCAATCCTCGCGTTGCCGTTCCGGCCGCTTGCCGTGGCCGAGAATCTCGCGCGGCTGGAGCAGCTCGGC
>Ga0068853_100002675_pt1 | contig 13428 bp, 15 predicted proteins | sample KBSCornC32_FD_65655 | JGI IMG/M metagenome (GOLD analysis project Ga0068853, IMG submission 65655) | Corn rhizosphere microbial communities from Kellogg Biological Station, Michigan, USA - KBS Corn C3-2 | ecosystem: Host-associated > Plants > Roots > Rhizosphere > Soil ... | reverse complement strand
AGGATCGCGCAGCGAGGACGGCCAGGGGCAAGGCGCGAGGAGGGCGCATGGCCGAAGCCATGTAACCGACGAGCAACGTAGCCCCTGGCCGCCGCAGCAAGCGAGGCTGGTCAGGAATTTTGGGTCGGCGGTACTAGCCCTTCCGCCGGTCGCCGCGATGATAGGCTCGTCCGGCCATGCCGTCCTTGGCGCCTGCCGTCATCGCCGCGCTGGCGGGGCTCGCGCTCGGCTTGGTCGTGGCGATCGCGGTGCTCGCCGCGCTGCGGATCCGAGCCCGCGCCCGAGGCAAGTGGAGGTCCGCCGGCGGCGTCGTGGTCGACGCGAACGGCCACGTGGCCCTGATCCGTGAGCGCGACCGCCGCGGCCGACGCCGCTGGACGTTGCCCAAGGGCCGCATCGATCCCGGCGAGACCCCCGAGTCCGCCGCCATGCGCGAGGTGTACGAAGAGAGCGGGCTCCGGGCCTCGATCGTGCGCCCCATCGTGGTTCACGAGGGACGCTGGCACTTCACCACCTACTTCGAGATGAAGCTGGAGCGCGACGACGGTTGCCCCGAGGGTGGGCCGAAGGCCGTCCGGCGGGTGTCGATCGCCCAGGCGACCGATCTGCTGCGCTCGCGGCGCGACCTGGCCGTGTTGAGGCGCTGGCTCGAGCTGCGGACCGGCGTCGCCGGCTCGGACTGACCTGGACCACCGGACTCGTGGAATATTTGTAAACGGGGGAACGAAATTGCCCGCCGGAACGTTCTGACCTAAGCGTGGCAAGGCATGTCTCTCGGATCCGGGTGGGAAGGCCGCCGGATGCCAGCCCGGTGGCCCCGCCGCCGGGCCGGCTCGTCATGACCCGGCACGCGCTGGGGCGCGAGGCCCTCGCTCACGCGGACGCCCTCTACAACCACGCGCGGCGTCTGACCGGCCGCGAAGCCGACGCGGAAGAGCTGGTCCAGGAGACGTACGTGCGGGCGCTGGGAGCCGCGCACACCTTCGACGGGGCGTATCTGAAGGCGTGGCTGTTCAAGATCATGCGGAACGTCTTCGTGGATCTGTACCGACGCGGACGTCACGCGCCGGCCTTGAGCGAGCTGGACGTGATCGATGGCGACGCGGCCCATGCCCGAGCGTCCGGGGAGCCGTCCGAGCTCGCCCGCTTGCCGCCCATCGTCGCCGCCGAGATCGAGGCGGCGCTCGGCACGCTGTCGGAGGAGGCCCGCACGATCATCTTGCTCGACCTCGAAGGCTTCACCGAAACGGAGGTGGCCGACGTGCTCGCCTGTCCGCTCGGGACGGTCAAGTCGCGCCTGTCGCGGGCACGCGCGCTGCTGCGCGAGAGGCTGAAAGATTACGCGCCCCCACCGTCGGCGGTCTCCGACGACGGCCGCCGCGGAGGCGCATGATGGCGTGCGAGGCGGTGAGGGACCGGCTGGTGGCGTTCACCGCCGGCCGCCTCGGGGCCGGGGAGCGCGCGGAGGTGCGACGGCACCTCGAGGGCTGCGCCGCTTGCCGCCGCGCCGCCGACGCCGAAGGCGAGCTGAGCGCCGCGCTCGATCGCTTGCCGCGCGTGGCAGCGCCCGGGGCTCTTCGCCGGCGGCTGGAGCAGCTCGTGACCGCGGCCTCCGACGAGTCGCGAGGGGCCGGGAGCGCGGCGGGGATGGCATCGGGTGAGGCGCCCGGGAGCAAAGAGGCGCCGGGCGCGCCGGCCGGCGCATCGTCGCGGGCGGCTGACCCCGGGCGCCCGCCGGCCGTGGGGACGCGCCGCTGGGCCTGGATCCCGCCGCTCGTGAGCGCGTTCGGATCCGCGGCGCTGGTCCTGCTGGTCATGCGCACGCCACGCCCCGACGCGCCTCTGCCCGAGAGCGCTCCGGACGCCCTGGTCAGCGAAGCGTTGAACGATCACCTGCGCGTCATCAGCAGCACCCACCCGCTCGAGATCGAGAGCGGCGGGATCCATCAGGTCAAGCCGTGGTTCACGGGCCGGCTCGAGTTCGCGCCCCGGGTCGCCTTCTCCGGCGACGACGAGTTCCCGCTCCTCGGAGGCAGCGTCGGGTACGTTCGGGACCGCAAGGCCGCCGTGATGATCTTCAAGCGCCGCCTGCACACCGTCACGCTGCTGGTCTTCCCGCCAGAAGGGCTCGCCTGGCCTCGGGCCAAGGCGCGGTCGGTCGGGCGTCTGGCCGTCGTCGAGGAGGCCGCGCGAGGGTTCAACGTGTTGCTGTGGAGAGACGGCGGGCTCGCGTACGCGCTCGTCTCCGACGTGAGCCCGCGCGACCTCGAGCTGCTCGCGGCCCGCCTCAACCCCGAGTAGAGGCGGCGCGGGCCGCGGAACGATCGGGCGTCCGCCTTCGTTGCACGAGCAGGAGGTCTCCAGATGCCAGCTCGAAGCAGCCGTCGTGACGTTCTCAAGCTGATGGGGGTGGGAGGTGTCGTCTTCTCGTCGGGCCTGGCCGGGGCGGCGGGCGAGGCCCGGCACAAGAAGAAGTCGGCCCCCGACAGCGAGTTCTTCTTTCTGCAGCTCTCCGACACCCACTGGGGATACAGCGGCGTCTCCAACCCGGAGGCCGACGTGACGCTCCCCAAGGCAGTCTCCACGATCAACGGCGTGGCCGCGCAGCCCGACTTCATCGTGTTCACGGGCGACCTGACCCACAACACCGAAGACCCCGGCGTCCGGCGCCAGCGCCTGGGCGAGTTCAAGAAGATCGTGGCCGGGCTGAAGGTGAAGTCGCTGCACCTGATGCCGGGCGAGCACGACGCCGCCAAGGACGGCGGCGCCGCCTACCGCGAGACCTTCGGCGCGACCCATCACTCGTTCGATCACAAGGGCGTTCACTTCGTCGCGCTCGACAACGTGTCGGATCCGTCGGGCGCCGTGGGGCAGGCGCAGATCGACTGGCTGGCCGCGGATCTGAAGAAGCGCCCGCGCGAGGCGCCGATCGTGGTGCTCACGCACCGGCCGCTGTTCGATCTGTCGCCGGAGTGGGACTGGGACACGAAGGACGGCGCCAAGGTCATCGACGTCCTGCTGCCGCACCCGCACGTCACGGTCTTCTATGGCCACATCCACCAGGAGCACCATCATCGAACCGAGCACATCGCCCACCACGCGGCCCGCTCCCTGATCTTCCCGCTGCCGGCCCCCGGCTCGGTCCCGAAGAAGGTGCCGCTCGCCTGGGACCCCTCGGCGCCGTTCGAAGGGCTCGGCTACCGCAGGATCGACGCCACGGGCGCAGAGGGGGTCCGCCAGCTCACCGAGCTCCCCGTCGTGGGATCGCCGGCGTGATCCGGCAGGCGAGGCGCGGGCGCCTCCAGCGGCGACTACCGCGCCTCGAACCACGAGGCGATGGCGACTCCGTCGGGCGGCGCCGCCGCGGAGGACTCCTCGATGGCGAACAGGTGGCGCCCGCGCGCGCGGCGACGCAAGCAGATGAGGCCCGTGCTGATGGCGCGGATGCCCGCGCGGCGGTAGTGCGCCATCCAGCGGGCCATGCGGCGCGCGCGCTCGTCGGCCGAGAGCGGGCGCTCGGGCCCCGCCAGCCAGCGGGTGGTGTAGGCGTCGACCGGATCTCGTTCGAGACGAATGACGAGCGCGTCGCATCCGGCGGCGTGGACCCACGTGGCGAGCCGCGCCTCCTCGGCGCCGACGTCTGCCGCCTCCTCGCGGTGCACCCACTGCCCGAGGTACTGGGCGATCCCCCCTTCGACCAGGTGACGCCCGGTTTCCCGGACGACGGAGGCCAGGAATCCGTCGCTGCGCAGGCCGGCGTCACGGAACACGAAGCGCGCCTCCGGTGAGATCACGAAGGGCAGGTTGCCCGTGATCAGGTCGAACGCTTCGCCCGCGAGCGCCGAGAAGCGGTCGGAGGTGACGAAGCGGACGCGCGTTTCCTGCCCGTTCAAGGCGGCGTTGAGCGAGGCGTAGCGGAGGGCGCGCCGGGACACGTCCGTCGCCCAGACCGTCGTTGCGTGAGACGCCAGGCGCAGCGCGAGGTATCCGCCGCCGCACCCGAGATCGAGCGCCCGCGCCGCCGGGCGCCGCACCGTCAGACGATCGAGGAGGATCGTGGCCGTGGTCGGTCCTCCGGCGTGGTCGCGGCGCGCGCGGCGCGCCCCGGGCCCCAGCTCGAGGTCACCGGCGATGAGCAGGCCCGCGTGGACGCCGATCTGCGCCCGCGGCTCGAGCGTCGCGGCCCGCGGGCGAGCGAGCGCGAGGGCCAGCGCCGCCTCGAGGCCCGCGTCCCCGAGAGCGCGCCGGGCCGCGGCCAGCGGCACCGGCGACTCGAGGAGGAAGAGCCGGGCCAGCACGGCGCGCCCCTCCCGATCGCTGCGCGCGCGCCAGGCCCACAGGGCCCGCTGCTCGTCGGACGACAGGCGCACGTCCGGCGCGCCCAGCAGCGCCTCGAGGCTCGCCTGATCGTAGCGGGCGCGATCGAGGGCGCGCCGGAGCCGCGCCGCGTGCGGCGCGCCCGCCGTGATCACCGGCCAGCCGCCCGACGGAGCGTCGGGCCACCGCGCGTCGTCGCAATCTTCGCGATCAGGGCGGTCACGGCCCGAAGCCGAGCCCAGGCAGCAGATTGTCGTACTGGATCGAGAAGTCCTCACCGAGGGTGACGATCTGCACCTTGAAATCGGGGAGGCCGATCGAGTCCACCATCTGCCATTTCCCGCAGCTCGTGGGGAAGCCCGTGTTGCCGACCTGCTGGACCTTCAGGTCCGCGCCGAGGGTCACGACGCGAATCTTGAAGTCGGGGAAGCCGATCGAGTCCACCACCTGGACCTTGCCCCACAGGTTCTGACCGTCGAGCGTGCAGTCGCACTTCACGCGGCCGCACATCGCCACGGTCGCGCCGCCCTGCCCGCCCTGCCCGCCGCCTTGCCCGCCGCGCCCGCCGGCGCCGCGGCCGCCCATTCCACCCGCGCCGCCTCCCTTGCCGCCCGCGCCGGCGCCACCGGCCGCGCCGCCAGCGCCTGCCGATCCGCCCATGCCCGCGACGCCCGAGGTACCACCCGCGGAGGCCGATCCGCCGTGGCCCCCCGTCATGCCGGCGCCCGCTGCGCCCGCCGCGCCTCCCGCGCCCGCCTTGCCTCCCACGCCTCCGCCCGCGGTCCCGCCGGGCGCGCCGCCGCCCACGCCGCCCGCGCTGTCAGCCCCGCCTCCACCGCCCACGCCCACCTGTCCACCCGCCCCCGGGGCCCCGGCGTTGCCCGACACGCCGGCCGACCCGATCGCGCCGCCGGCGGCCTGCCCCGCCGTCCCGGACAGACCTCCGTTGGCTGCCTTGCCGCCCTGGGCTCCTTTGCCTCCCTCGCCCCCACCCCCGCTGCTGCTGCAGCCGAGAATGAGGATACCTGCCACCCCGATCCATGCGCGCGCGAACCCGCTCGTTCTCATGTCGTCTCGTCTCCTTTGAAGGCGGCGAGGATAACCCAGCGCCGCCGCTACCGAGGCGGTGAGCTGTCTCGAGACGGCGCTGGCGTCAGGACGAGGAAGTACTGGTTCTCGAGGAAGGTCGGCTCTTCGGTCAGCTCGAAGCCGGCGCCTTCGGCGTCGCGCAGAAAATCTTCGCGGGCCAGGCGATGCGGCAGCGGCGGGCCGAGCGGCGTGGAGCGCTTGTGGAAGTCGATGTTCACGAGCCGCCCGGCCGGGCGCAACGCCGCGCGCAGGCGGCGCAGGTAGGCGGCGCCGTCTCGAAAGTGGTGGTACGTGTCGACCACCAGGATCAGGTCGCAGGCGGCGGCCGGCAGCAGCGGATCGTCGCCGAGCCCGAGCACCGGCGTCACGTTGCGCGCGCCAGCCTTGCCGATTCGATCGCGGAGCGCGTCCAGGATCTTCGGCTCGACGTCGACGGCGAAGACGTGCCCGCCCGGCGCCACCGCCCGCGCCAGCCGCAGCGTGAAGTAGCCCGGCCCGGCGCCGATGTCACAGGCGGTCTGGCCCGGTCGCAGGCGCAAGGCGCGCAGCACCTCGTCCGGCTTCTGCCACGCGGCGCGCGCGGGCTCCTCCTGCGCGGCGATGTAGCCCTTCAGGTCGCGCGGGTTCCGAAACTGGTCCCGCCCCGGCTCGTCGTGGTGTCGAGGCGACGCGACAGGCGTCGGAGCCGGCACGCTCGGCGAAGGAGGCGGAGGCGCCCCGCCTGCGTCGACCAGAAGCGCCGCCGCCAGAACCATCCCGAGTCGATCGATCATGACGCCCCGATGCTACCGCCGCCGAAGCCCGCGGCGGCCGACCAAGGTAAGCTCTCGCCACGTTCCCCCGTGTGAACCGAGGCACCTCATGACCCATCGAACGAACTGGGTGACGGCTCTCCTCTTGATGAGCGCGGTCGCCTGCAGCGGCAAAGGCCGGAGCGCGGCCGGAAACGGCGGCGGCGGAGGAGCCCAAGGCGGCGCGGCCGTCCCCGGCAGTGGAGGCGCGGGTGGCGTCGCCGCGACGCTGGCGGATCCCTGTCGGGGCGCCGCGCTCCCGCTGAACGAGCACTACGTGCCGCCCGGCCTTTGCGCCCGGGTCGTGGCCACCGGGCAAGGCAGCCTGCGCCAGATCGTCTTCAGCTCGAACGGCGATCTCTGGGGCGCCACCGACGCCGGGCCCATCAAGCGCTTCCGAGACACCGACGGGGACGGCGTCTTCCAGAGCGGCGAGATCGTCACCTGGGCCACCACCGGCGGCAACGGGCAGAACGTGCACCTCGACGAGGCCGGCGGTTTCCTGTACGCCGGTACGCCGTCGGGCGTCCGCCGCTGGCCGTGGTCCGCTGCCCTCGATGCGGGTGGCGCCGGGGAAGACGTGCTCGTCAACCAGCCGACCTCCGGCCACAGCAAGCACACCGTGCACGTCTGGGACGGCTGGATGTACGTGCAATCCGGCTCCGCCGACAACGTGATCAACCCGAAGGCGCCCAGCTACGACGACCAGCGCTCTCTGATCAAGCGCTTCGACCTGGCGCGCCTCTCGACGGGCAAGCCGTTCGACTGGGGCAAGGACGGCGAGACCTTCGCCGATGGGCTCCGCAACGTGCTCGGCTTCAACCGCGACGCCAGCGGACGGATCTACGGCGTCCAGAACGGCCAGGACGACGTCACCTACGCCGGCGTCGACGTTCACAACGACAACCCGGGCGAGGTGATCGTTCGCCTCACGGCCGGCTCGCACCACGGCTATCCGTTCTGCTTCGTCGCCCAGCGCGTCGCCAACATCGCCCCCGGCACCCAGGTCCGCTCCGAGATCTTCGGCGGCAACACGCACGACGACGCCTGGTGCCAGGACCCCGCCAACGCCGCGCGCCCCGCGACGTTCTTCCAGGCCCACTCCGCGCCGATGGACATCATCTTCTTCAACGGCCCGGCAGGAGCCCTGCCCGAGAGGTGGCGGGGCGGCGCCTTCGTCTCGCTGCACGGCTCGTGGGATCGCGACCCGCCGACCGGCTATCGTGTGGTGTGGGTGCCGTTCGCGCCCGACGGGACGGCGCCGTTCCCCACGAACGCCGCAGGGACGACCGCCTTCCCCTACGAGCCCGTGCTCTCCGGCGGCGACGCCTCCGCGTCGCGAGACGGCGACTGGAACATCACCGGCGGGGAACACAACGTACGTCCCGTCGGCATCGCCGTCTCCCCCAGCGATGGCGCTCTCTACATCTCGTCCGACTCGCAGGGCTACCTGTACCGGGTCGGGCTGCAGCGCTGACCCAGCCAGCGACACCGAAGCCTGGCCGGACGGGTATCATCGCCGGATGGGGAATCCGCGAGGTAATCCGGACGAACGAGATGCAGGTCCGGTTCCTGTCCGAGCACCTCGTCCACGCGCCCCTCGTGCGCGCCCGCTGAACGGTCGCGTCGCCCGCGCGCCGTTACCCCTCGGACGCGGAGGCCGCGGCGCTGCGCGCGACGGGTAACGTTTCGCCGATCAGCCCCGCGTCCCTCCATTGGCGTGCGCGTTGCTCACCCGCGACTGGAAGCGCGAGGCAATTTTCGGCGCGACGGCCCGTCGACGGATGTCGATGAAGACGCAGCACCGAGGAGGAGAAGCACCATGAGCGACAAGAGGTCCGACGGCGGGGAGGCCACGATGGCGAGGAGAGACGGCTTGCGGCTGGTGAAGCCGGCGCTGCAAGCCGTGCACGCCACGCCCATCGTGGGGGTGGGAGCCCTCATTTCTTTGGTCGCGGCCTTCTGGGCGTGCTCGCTCATGCCGCTCGCCCTGGGCGTGCTCCTGGCCGTGCTGGTGGTCGGGGCCCGGCTGCTGTCGCCGCGCATATGGCGCTCGGTCGCGGACGCGGAGGCCTCGAAGGCGGTGGAGATGCCGAAGGACTCGGACATCTCGGACAAGATCGGCAAGGCGCTGCTCGGGCGCCTCGTGGTCGCCCGCGCCGAGCTCGACGCCGTGCTCGGGTGTCGCGCGGCCGCCCGCCGCGGCAACGTGCTCGTACGCGTTCAGAAGATCCGCGAGCTCGAGCGCGCGGCCGTGGCGGGCTTGCGCCGCATCAGCGGCCTCGCGACCTGGCTGGCGAGCTCGCGGTGCCCTGCCGCGATGGCGCCCGTCGTCCATGATGGCTGCGACCCGGCGACGGCGCGGGTCCTGGAGCGAGCGGCGGCCGCGCGCAACGAGCAGCGCGCCGCCCGGGCCGCGCTGGAGGAGTGCCGGCGTGACGAGCTGGCCAGCCTCGAGTACCTGACGTCGTGCCTCGAGGCCATTCCGGCCGGGCTCCTGGAGCTGGACCTCCTCGAACGCAAGGCCCGGGAACGAGGGCTGCCCGATCCGATCCGCGAAGCCGACGTCCTTCGGGACGAGCTGCGAAACGTGCGGCAAGAGATGGCCCACCTGCGCGCGTGAGGGTCACACGTCGAGAACGCCCTGGAGAATTGCCGTGATCGGTGGATCGACGATCGCGGCCGCTTGCTCCGGGCGCCTCCGGCCCCAACTTGCGAAGGTGGATCAGATACTGTCATGCGACTCCCTCCGCGACCGCGCGGTGATCGATGCGGCCGGCGTGACGATCGGACATGTCGACTGTGTCCTGCTGGATCCGTCCTCGTGGCAGGTCAGGGCGGTCCGAGTGACGCTGCGGCGCGAGGTGACCGAGGAGATGGGAGCGGTGCGCAGCCTCTTCCGGAGGACGACGGCGGACATCCCGACCTCCGCGGTTCAATCCGTGGGCGACGCGGTCCTGTTGCGCCTGGCGGCCCACGACCTGCGCAGCGGGCGCCCGGAGGGCGTCGAGGCCAGGGCCACGTAACCGCGGCGCGGCCTCGTGCGTTCTCACACCGAGATGGCGTCGCAGACCGCTGGCCGAGCCTCGACATGAAGCACCTGCTCACCCGAGAACAGGTGGTGTCGCGTCCCCGGGCGGAGGTGTTCGCCTTCTTCGCCGACGCGCAGAACCTCGAGCGAATCACGCCGGTGTCGCTTCGCTTCCACATCAAGTCGCCGCCGCCCATCGAGATGCGCCCGGGCACGGTGATCGATTACGACCTGTCTCTGTTCGGCGTGCGCTTCGGCTGGCGCACCGTGATCGAGCGCTTCGATCCCCCGCACAGCTTCGTGGACGTGCAGGCGCGCGGCCCCTACCGGGTGTGGCGGCACACGCACGAGATCGACGAGGTCCCGGGCGGCGGAACCCGGATCGCCGACCGCGTCGAGTACGAGCTCCCGCTCGGGCCCCTCGGCGCGCTGGCGCACCGCCTGTTCGTGGCCAGGCAGCTCCGGCGCATCTTCGACCACCGCCGCGACGTCATCGCCTCGATCTTCGGCTGATGGCGCCGTGTGCGGCCACCTAGCCGCGTCGAGCCGCCGCGATGGCGGCCACGTCGATCTTCTTCATCTTCATCATGGCGGCGAAGGCGCGGTTCGCCTCGGCGCCCCCGGCGGCCAGCGCCTCGGTCAGCACGCGCGGTGTGATCTGCCAGGACAGGCCCCAGCGGTCCTTGCACCAGCCGCAGTCGCTCTCCTGGCCGCCGTTCTCGACGATGGCGTTCCAGTAGCGATCGGTCTCCTCCTGACTGTCCGTCGCGATCTGAAACGAGAACGCCTCGGTGGGCTTGAACATCGGACCGCCGTTGAGCCCCATACACGGGATGCCGGCGACCGTGAAGTCCACGGTCAGGACCTGGCCCGCCCGACCGCCGGGGAAGTCCCCGGGCGCCTTGTGAACGGCCCTGACCTCGCTGTTCGGGAAGGTCGCGGCGTAGAACCGGGCCGCCTCTTCCGCGTCCTTGTCGAACCAGAGACAGATGGTGTTCTTCGCGATCATGGTCCGTTCTATATAAGGCCGGCGGGCCGTCGCCGAAAGGCGCTACATCAGCGAGAACGGGAACGAGACCACCTGGCCCGTGGTCGACGCCGGAAAGCGCAGGGTCCCCAAGACGTTCTTGATGCAGCCCATGAGGCCGCCCCTGTGCAGGATCACGGGCGCCTCCACCTGCACGCCCTTGACGGTGCCGCTGCGCTGAATGCGAAACTTCACCGTCACGCGCCCGGGGACGTACGCGTCCTCGTTGGGGCGCGAACGCGCGATGCAACCGAGCACGGCGTCCTCCTTCGTGCGAAAGCGGGCGTCGATCTCGGCGTCCGTCAGCTCGTGGCCGCCCGCCTCGTTCGAGAAGTCGAGGCGCATGGTCTCGGCGCGCGAGAGGTCCTCTCCCTGCCAGACGATCTTGAGGTCGGCCGAGGTCAGCTTGATCGGAGGGGGCTCGTCGACGGGCTGGCGCCGCCCGCTACCCGCCGCCGACGGGGCGGAGGGGGAAGGTCCGGCGGGTCCGAACACGTCCTCGGGCGGCGCCTCCGAGACGGAAGAGCCGCCCGGAATCGCGGGCCGCTCGTCGGGCACGGCCGCAAACCCGGCGGGGCGCCCACCACCCGGAGGTGATTCGCTCGGATACGCCTCACCGGGCGGCACGTCGCCCGGTGACACGGCACCCGGCGACGAAGGGGCAGTGCCTGCCGAGACCGCGTTGCGAGCGAGCCGCTTCGCGCCGCGACGCCGCCGGTGGCGGCGCTCCTTGCCGTCCTTGACCGGCTCGGCGCTGGCGACGACCGGGGGGCGCGGCGCCTGCACCGAACGTCGAAAGTAGAGGACGCCGGCCAGGCCCGCGGCCGACAGCACGAGCAACACGAGGAAAGCCTTCATCGTCCTCGACCGAGACTACAAGACGCTGTCACTCCTCGACCACCGACAAATCGCTCGCGCCCCCGGTGAGCTCGATCGACCAGCGATCGCTGGCCGTCTCCCAGCCGGGCGTCGACAATCGAGTCGCGCCGCCGACCGCGCCCAGCCGCTGGGCGTCGAAGGCCAGGTTGCTCGCGCCGCCGCGCACCGAGACCTGGGCCGCCGCGCCGCGCGGGCGGCGGACCACCAGACGGCTCGCCCCCCCGAGCAGCCGCAGCGTCGAGGTCCCGTGGGGGCGCGGCAAGGACAGCTCGGATTCGCTCGCGCCACCCGTGATATCGATCGACGTGATCTGCAGCTCGCGCAGGTCGGCGGAGAGGTGCGAGATCCCGCGGCGCACCTCGATCGACCAGGGCACCGCCGAGGTCAGCGTCAGCTGCGCGCCGATGTCGCGGGCGCCGAACCAGGAAAATCCCTTGTATTGAACGGAGACCTCGCCCCCGGGATCCACCGCGACCTGAGGTCGCTTGCCCTCGAACACCGCCCGGTACAGGTCCTTGATACGCGCGCCGCGCAGCTCGATCCGGGCCGCGCCCGTCACGAAGCGCAGGCGCCCTCGCTCCGCGGTCCCGAGCGGCGCCCGATCGAGCGCCTCGCCCGCGCCGCCGCCGTCCTCGTCGCCCGCGGCCCCCTCGCGCGCGAGCTCGGTGGCCCCCGCGCGCAGGTGCTCGGCCGCGCCGTCGAGCACCGCAGCGGCCTGCTGCACGGCCGCATCGCCGAGGTCGCCCAGCGCCTGGGCGAGCAGGTCGTCGCGCATCGTCCGGTTCGCGTCGATCGCCTCGCGCCGGGCCGCCGCAAGCTGGACCACCACCTGGCGGCGATCCCCCTCGTGGCGGGCGCGCTCGACCCAGCCGGCGCGCTCGAGCCGATCGACCAGCCCGGTCACGGCGCCGCTCGTGATCCCCATGGCCTCGGCGATCCGGCCCGCCGCCACGGGCCCCTCGTCGGCCAGGAAGCGGACGGCGTCGAAGTCGGGCGCCGCCAGCCCCAGCCGATCGGCAGCCGCCACGCGGAGCTGGCGGTCGGCCTCCGAGACGCGAGACAGCGCGGTCGCGAAGAGGCGGATTCGTTCGTGTTTTCGAGATCGGGTCATGGGGAGCTCCATATCCCCTTGATCGCATATATCTTAGTTACTAAGATATCAGTCATTCGAAATTCATGGCGAGTGCACAACAACCTAGCGTGCGTCTCGCCCCCTGCCAAGGAGTCCGCCATGACCGCGCCCGATTTCCACGTGCCGCATCCCTTCCGCCGCTCGCCGCGCCCCCCCCTCACTTCCTCGTTCGACGGCCCTTCCGTTCCGTACAGCGGTGAGGCGCGGATGCGGCTGACCATCGCCTCTGGCCTGGCCGACGCGCTCGTACGGGTGGATCCCGCCGCCGTCGACCTGATCGCCATCGAATGCGGCGACGGCCCTCCGCCGCGGCTTCGCGTGTGGGCGTCGGAGCTGCGCCTGTCCTGGCCGCTGACGTTCGGAGAGTGGCTGCGCACCGTGCTGGCCGGCGACTCCCGCGACCTCGAGATCGTCCTGCATCCGGCCGTCGAGTGGACGGTCAGCGTGCGCGGCGGCCTGTCCCGCTTCGAGGCGGACTTCGCCCGCGGCAAGCTGGCCCGCCTCGAGATCAGCGGCGGGGTCAGCCACGCCAGCCTCGATCTGCCGCCTGCGGCGGGCGTCGTCCCGGTCCGCATCTCGGGCGGCGTCAGCGACCTCGGGCTGCGGCGTCCCGCCCACACCGGGGTCGACCTGGCGGTCAGCGGAGGCATCTCCGATCTTTGTCTGGATGACCAGTCGTTCGGCGCGATTGGCGGCCCCGCCCGCCTGACCACGGACGGCGGCCGCGTCGCCTCGTCGCGCTATGCCGTCGAGATCAGCGGCGGTGCGAGCGACCTCGAGATCGTCGCGCGCTGATTGCAGTCCCTCGAGCCCGCGAGATCGGTTCAACGCCGGTCGCCGAGAGTGGCGCATCACAATTGCCGGCCTTTCGAGCCAAGTCCTGACATGCGGGACCTGAAGCTCCGAGATCTGCAGAAATGTTTCGTCACAATCGCGTTCGTCGCGGGGGGCTTCGGGGCGTCGGCCTGCTCGTCGTCCCCACAAACGAACGGCCGAGACGCCTCTGCGTCCGGCGGCTCGGTCGCGAGCACCGGCGGAAAACCGGGCAGCGGGGGGATCTCGGGGAACAGTGGCAGCACCGGTGGTACCGGGGGCAGCGGTGGCGCGGTAGGGAGCGGAGGCTCCACGAGCACCGGAGGCTCGACGGGCACCGGAGGCACCG
>Ga0068853_100002673_pt1 | contig 13433 bp, 12 predicted proteins | sample KBSCornC32_FD_65655 | JGI IMG/M metagenome (GOLD analysis project Ga0068853, IMG submission 65655) | Corn rhizosphere microbial communities from Kellogg Biological Station, Michigan, USA - KBS Corn C3-2 | ecosystem: Host-associated > Plants > Roots > Rhizosphere > Soil ... | reverse complement strand
CGGGGTGTCAGAGGGCGAAGCCTGGAACCAAGGTGGGCAGTCGACGTCGGCCGGCGGCGGTCAGCAGCAGCTCCCGGGAGCCGGCCCGTCGTCGGACCAACGCGTCGGCGAGGAAGGCGTCGAGCACGGCCTGGCCCAGTGCCCCGCCCAGATGGGGCAGCCGGTGGGTCTTGTCGAGGCACGCCGTGGCCAACTTCCGGCGGCCGGGGTCGATCGCGGCGGCGTCGACGCCGAGGGTGGCGAACGCGGACAGATCGTCGCCGAGCGCGAGTTCGTCGCCGCCGCCGGTCGGTGGCTGGAGGGCGGCGCGCTCGATCACCATCGCGAACACCGAGATGCCCAGCCGGCCGGCCGCGTGGTCGTAGCAGGTGTGCGCGATGTCGGCCGCGGACGGCGGTCGGCCAGGGACCTCGAGATCGCTGTTGGCGGCATAGCGCGACAACGCGGTGAGCACGTCGCCGAGATCGGCGCGGCCGAGCCGGTACACGGCATGCCGGCCGGTGTGCTCGACCGCGACGAGGCCGGCGGCGCGCAGCCGGGAGAGGTGGTTGCCGAGGCGGGGCGCGGCGACGCCGATGGCGTCAGCCAGCTGGATCATCGTGTGCGGGCCTTCGGTGGCCAGCAGCTGCAAGGCCGTGAGCCGCACCGGATCGGACAACTCCCGCGCCAGGCCGGTCACCGAGGACAGCACCGGATCGTCCGGATCCACCCAGCCGGCCATCGGCCACTCCTCTCGCCCGAGGTTTGACGTTACCACCGTTCAGGTAACCCTGAATGGTCACCGCTGAACGAGGTGTCCCGGGCAGCGGCGGCGTGCGGGCATCGTTCAGGTGCTACTGAAGGGTGGGGGCGATGGAGGGTCTGCGGACGTTGCTGTGGGGGAGAGCCGTGTCCGCCCTCGGCGACGGCCTCTGGTTCACGATCTGGGCGGTGTTCTTCACCAGGATCCTGGGCCTGTCGATGATCACGGTCGGGGTCGGCCTCGCGGTGGCCGCCGGCGTGGGCATGGCCGCCGCGGTGCCGATCGGCTCGATCGCTGACCGACTCAACCCCAGGCTCGTGCTGGTCGCCATCACGGCGGTCCGGGCCGCGGCGATGGCCGCCTACCTGTTGGTGCACAACACTGTGACGTTCATGCTGGTCACCATCCCCTTCACGGCGCTGGCCACCGGTGGCACGGCGGTGCGTACGGCGCTGATCGCCGGCCTGGTGCTGGACAACGCGGCCCGGACGCGATCGCTGGCCCAACAACGCGTTGCCCAGCACGTCGGCTACGCGATCGGGGCCGGCATCGGCGCGCTCGTGCTGGCCGCCGACCGCCCGCTGGTGTACCTGGTGGCGATCGCCGGCAACGCGGCGACTTTCGTGGTGCTGGCAGCGACCTCCCTGGCCGTGCCCCGTCCGAACCGGCCCGTGCACACCAGCACCATGGCGGGCGCGCTGACGGCACTGCGGGACCGTCCGTACCTGGCGGTCATCGGATTCACTTCGCTGTTGTCCCTGTGCTGGGCCATGTTGTCCACCGGCCTGCCGCTGTGGATCTCCGGCTCGACCCACCTGCCGCTCGCGCTCAGCGGCGTCGTGGTGGTGATCAGCTCGGTGGGTATCGCGGCGTTGCAGGTGCCGGTCACCAGGCTTGCCCGCACGCCGGGGCAGTCGGCGCGGACGGCCGTGTACGCCGGGATCGTGCTGGCGGCGGCCTGCGTGCTGCTGGCCGCCACTTCGGGCGCGACCGGCGTCATCGGCACGGGCGTCGTGGTTGTCGCGGCGCTCCTGCACGTCGCCGGCGAGCTCGGCTATGTGGCCGCGACCTGGGGATTGTCGGTCAATCTGATGCGGGAGGACGCCCGCGGCGCCTACCAGGGGGCGAGCGAGGCAGCGACCGCCACCGTGCAGATGTTCGCGCCGGCCTTGTTCACGGTGGCGTTGGGGGCCTTCGGCGCCGGTGGCTGGTTGCTCGTCGCCGCGGTGTTCCTGCTGGTGGTGATCCCGGTGCCGGCGCTGACCCGGTGGGCAGTGCGGACCCGGACGCCGCCAGCTCAGCCGGCCGAGACCGCGTCTTAGCGGATCTCGCCGGCACCGTGGCGTCGTCGGTGCGGAGATGCCGCCGAAGTCGCTCGGCCTCCTCGTTCCGGTGCTGCGCCTGGTAGAGCTCGATGGCCTCGCCCCATACGGCGTGTGCGTCGGCGAGCTGGTTGAGGGCGTGGTGGGGATGGCCGAGTGCCTCCAACGTGCTGGCGAGTTGGTAGAGGTCGCCGACCGCACGAAGCAACGCGACCGACTGCCGGTAGTGCGCGATCGCGTCGGCGTGCCGGCCGAGGTGGTGGTCGATGTAGCCGAGGCTGTCCAGGACAACGGCTTCGCTGTCCTCGTCGTGCAGACGTCGTTGCAGCGTCAGCGCTTGCTGGCAGTACTCCCAGGCCTGGTCGAAGTCACCGAGCTTGGCGGCGTACCAGCCGACCGAATTGAGCGCGTCGGCCTCCCACTGCACGGTCCGCAGGTCTTGGTAGATCCGCAATGCCTGGACGGCATGCCGATACGCCTGCTGGTCCTGCCCGGCCCGGCCGAGCACATAGGTGAACATCTGATGCACGTTCGCCAGTTCCTCAGGCCGCCCACGGCCTTCGGCGAGAGCGAGGGCTTGCCGGAGGTGGTCCAGCGCGGCCTCCGGCTGGCCGTCACGGGCCAGCGCCAGCGCCACCAGGCGGCGCGTTTCGACGAGCGCCGAGGTGTCGTCGAGCCGTTCGGCCGCGGCGAGGGCCAGTTCGGTGACCGCGATGTCGTCCACGAGGTAGCTGCGCCGGTAGTGGAAACGGTTCACGCTCCACGCCAACTGCCACACCACGTCGTCCCAACCAGCCGTGACGGCCGCGCGTTGGACGGCGAGCAGACACGCGTGCTCGGCGGCGAACCAGGCCATGACGACGCCATCGTCCGGCAGCGCGACGGGAACGACACCACGCCTCGGTGGCGGCAGGCTGATCGGGTGCCGCTTCGGCGCCAGTCGCCGGTCGCCGGCGAAGGCGGTGTGGAGGTAGAACTCGGCGAGCCGACGCGACGCGGCCTCCCGGTCGTCCGCCGGCAGACTGTGACCTGCCTGCTCGATGGCGAGTTCGCGGACGAGGTCGTGCATCGAGTACCGGTCGGCTGGCTGCCGGTCGATCAGCGAGGATTCCTCCAACTCGCGCAACACCTTCCGCAGCCGAGGCGGTGGCAGGTCGGTGAGAGTGATCGCGGCGGGCAGGCTGATGTCCGGACCGGGGGCGGTGCCCAGCAGCGCGAAGACCGTGCGCTGCGCGGTGGTCAGGGCCCGGATCGACCAGGACAACACCGACGGCACGCTGGCCGCCGGATCGTCGTCGTCCAACGCGGTCACGCCGTACTCACGCAGTTCCGCGGCGAACTCCGCCAGCGGGATCCGCGGGCGGGTCTGGGCGCGGCCGGCCACGATGGCCAAGGCCAGCGGATACCGTCCGCACAGGGCGATCAGCTGTGCCACCGCGTCGGGTTCGGCGGCAAGACGCTGCTCGCCGAGTCGCAGCGAGAGCAGCCTGTGGGCGTCGTCCTCGTCCAGGGTGCCCAGCGGCAGGTGGTAGGCGCCGTGCCGGAGCACCAGCGCCGTGAGGGTCTTCCGGCTGGTGGCCAGCACGGTGCAGGTCGGTGTCCCGGGCAGCAGCGGGATGACCTGGTCGGCGGTGGCGGCGTTGTCGAGAACGATCAGCATTCGCCGGCCGGCGACCAGGCTCCGGTACCGGGCGACCAGCCCGTCCAGGGTCGTCGGCATGCTGGCGGCGTCGACGCCGAGCGCGTCGAGGAAGCCGCGGACCGCGGTCGACGGGTCGAGGGGATCGTGGTCGGGGTTGAACCCCTGGAGATCGACGAACAACTGCCCGTCCGGGAAGCGGGCGGCCTGCGTGTTGGCCCAGTGCAAGGCCAGCCAGGTCTTGCCGATGCCACCGGCCCCGACGACGACCCGGATCTCGCTGTCGCCCGCCCCGTCCAGCTCGGTGAGTTCGGCGTCGCGGCCGGCGAACCCGGGCAGGGGCGACGGTAGCTGCCGGGGCGTCGGCTGTGTGCTCGACGGCGACGCCCCGGTCGAGCCGAGTCCGGCCAACTGCTCGCGCTCGTGCGGCGTCAGCTCCAGCGCGTCGGCCAGTTGCCGCAGCGAGGCGCGCCGGGGATTGCTGCGGGCGCCGGTCTCCAGCCCGCGAATCGTCCGGATCGAGACACCCGACCGGGCGGCCAGTTCCTCCTGGGTCAGGCCCGCACGCAGGCGGAAGTGCTTGAGCATCCGGCCTCCACCGTCAGTGCTGCCACGTGTGCCGAGAGTAGCGTCCGGCCGACCGTGGGGATGAAGGGACGCTAGAGTCGGAAACCGGACCGCGGTGAGGAGACGACGATGGACGAGGACCGGAACGACCCGGACGTCGTGGACGGCGAGATCGTCGAGGCCACGCCGGCTGCCGCGCTGGTGCCTGCCGCACCGCCCGCGCCGGTGGAGCCGGACTACAGCACGGACGGCGTGCCCAGCTTCGACCACGTCCGGGACAAGATCGAGAACCGGTACACGACGTCGCTCGGCGCGACCGAGCTGGCCGGGTTGGGCACCGAGAACACCGCGGCGGCCGTGGACAAGAAGTTCGCGGACCGGGAACAGGCGGCCAAGGACCGGCTGGCCGAGATCCGGCGCTCGCTGGGCGGCGAACAGCCGTCTCGGTGATCAGGTCCGCTCCGATACCCTCATCGGGTGCGCGAAGCCTTTCACGGAGACCTGAGCCGGCTGGGCTCGCAACTGGCCGGCATGAGCACGGCGGCCGCCGCCGCGATGCGCCGGGCGAGCACGGCGCTGCTGACCGCCGATCTGGGGCTGGCCGAGCAGGTCCTCGTCGACGACGCCAAGCTCGACGCCCAGCGTGCCGAATGCGAAGAGCACGCGTACGCCCTGCTGGCCCTGCAGGCGCCGGTCGCCCGTGACCTGCGGATCGTGCTCGCGGCCACCTACTGCGCGCAGAAGGTGGAGCGCATGGGCGACCTGGCCGCGCACGTCGCCGACACGGCCCGGTTCAACCATCCCGAGCACGCCGTGCCGGCCGAGCTGGAGAGCACCTTCGCGACGCTGGGCGAGATCACCGCGAGCATGGCCGACCGGCTGGCCGAGTTGATCACCGCGCCGGCCGCCGGCGCGTTCGCCGAGCTGGAGCAGGTCGACACCCAGGTCGACCAGGTGCACGCCGGCCTGATGGCGACCATCAGCGCCCCGGACTTCGAGCACGGCCCGCGCATCGCCGCCAGCCTCGCGCTGGTCGCCCGGTTCTACGAGCGGTTCGCCGACCAGTCCGTTTCGGTGGCCCGCCGGCTCGACTTCGCCGCGACCGGCGAGCTGCCCACCGCGTAGCGGGGTTCACGCCGAGGCGCGCAGCACGAGTTCGGTGTCGAGCACGACGCGGCGTGGCGTGGACGGGCCGCTGACGATCAGGCCGAGCAGTTCGCGGGTCATGCGCGCGCCCATCTCCTCGATGGGCTGACGGACGGTGGTCAGCGGGGGATCGGTGCGGCGGCCGATCGGCAGGTCGTCGAACCCGATCACGGCGACGTCGTCGGGCACCCGGCGGCCGGCCCGGCGCAGTGCCCGCAGCACGCCGACGGCCATCAGGTCGGACGCGGTGAAGATGGCGTCCACGTCCGGCCGGCGCTCCAACAGCCGGGCCGCGGCGTGCTCGCCCGAGGCCTGGCCGAAATCGCCGAAGGCCACCAGGCCGTGGTCGGACCGCTCGGCGTCGGCCATCACCCGGCGGTACCCGGCCAACCGGTCCAGTCCGACGGTCATGTCCCGCGGCCCGGCCACGGTGGCGATCGAGGACCGGCCGCTGTCGATGAGGTGGCGGACCGCCTGTGCGGCGCCACCGACGTTGTCGGCGTCCACATAGGACACATCGCCGTGCTCGCCGTCCACCGGCCGGCCGCCGACGACCACGGGGACCTCGATGCGGTCGAGATCGAGCGGACTGCGGCCGTGCATGCTGACGAACAACGCGCCGTCCACGTGACCACTGCTCAGGTAGTGCATGGCCGGCGCCTGACAGTCCATTGTGGATGGAACCGGTAACAGCACCAGTTGCAGCCCGGCGGCGGTCACCTCGCGGCCGACGCCGACCACGATGCGCGCGAAGTACGGATCGGAGAACAGGCGCATGCCCTCCTCGCACACCACGAACGCGATCGAGCGCGTGCGTGGCTGGGTCGGCCCCCGCGCGGCGCGCTGGCGTTCGTACCCCAGCGTCGCCATCGCGGATTCGACCTGTCTGCGGGTCTCGGCGCGCACGCGCGGAAAACCGTTGAGCACTCGGGACGCGGTTGCCGAGGACACCCCGGCCGCCCGCGCGACATCAGCGAGCGTCGGGCGCGCAGGGCACGGCTCGACAGCGGTCACGCTCCACCTCACACGACGGCATTGTCCAGTGGCGTGACCTCAGTGTTACCGCAAACATCAGTGCGGGGCAAGGAAGGAACGTTCACTCATGACGTCGTGCGCGTGACTCTCGGTAGGCCGGACGGCGGCCGTCGGAGCAGGACGACGGCAGTGAGAACTAGTGGTCCTGGTCCATGTCGGAGTCCGCGGTGGCCGCGTGCCATCCTCCTTCGGAGTAGTGCTGGACGCCGTGAATCCCGTTCGGTAGGTGGGAAACCGTTTTCACCGGCCAGTGCGGTTGGGCCGACCGGATGAATCCGATGCTGATGTCGCAGCTGTCCGCGACGAGGATGGTGAGCGTCGCTCCGTCGTCGCCGTCGGACACCCACGAGTCGTTGCGACAGAAGGCTTGCCCCGGCCCGTCGTCGAACGAGCCGATGGCGTTCGACGACGACGCCGGGATCGGCCGCGGGTGCCAGCCGTCATCGCCGGGCGAGTTGAACACGTTGAGCGTCACGAAGTTCTGGCTGTCCAGCGCGGACTGCGGCAGCCCACAGCCGCCGTAGGGTGAGCCGAGTCCGGCGAAGCACGTGGCGTTGCCGGGCACGGAGGCCGGCATGGTCGGGCCGGCCACCGGCCCCGTCGCCGGCACGGCGACCGAGGTCGGTCGGGACGCGACACCCTTGTGCATGCGCCGATTCTGCGAGCGGCCGAGGCCGCGCTGTCAAGTTTCCGGGCTGTCGGAGTGAAAGTTTCGCCGACCACCCGGTTCGACGGTTTCGCCGGTTGACGGTCCGCTCGCGGCGGTGTTCTCCTCGGGCCGGACAGCGATCTTCCCTTTGCGGCACAGGCAGGATGGTGATCTTGTTGGCGGCGCGGCGATTCCGTCTGATCACGGCGGTTGCGGCACTCGGCGCGGGACTGCTCGTGGCCGCGCCGGCCGCGGCCGACCCGGCGGCGACGGTCACGGTCAATGCCCGCGCCGGGCTGGCCACCGTGTCCGACACGGCGGTCGGCGTGAACCACGCGGTGTGGGACAGCGAGCTCGGCACGGACACCGTGGCCGACCTGTACGCCAAGGCCGGCGTCGGGATGATGCGCTACCCGGGCGGTTCCTACGGCGACATCTACCACTGGAAGGACAACACCGCGCCGGGCGGCTACGTCGCGCCGAACACCGACTTCGACACCTTCATGGGCGGCGTGCGCCGCGCCGGCGCTCAGCCGATCATCATCGCCGACTACGGCAGTGGCACGCCGCAGGAGGCCGCCGACTGGGTGCGCTACGCCAACGTCACCAAGGGATACGGGGCGAAGTACTGGGAAATCGGCAACGAGCTGTACGGCAACGGCCACTACGGCGCCGACTGGGAGGCCGACCAGCACGCCGACAAGAGTCCGACGGCCTACGCGCAGGGCGTGGTCGCGTACTCCGAGGCGATGAAGGCCGTCGACCCGACGGTCAAGATCGGCGCGGTCCTCACCACGCCGGCGAACTGGCCGGACGGTCTGGTCGGCAGCGGTGACTCCGCGACGTGGAACCAGACCGTGCTGTCGATCGCGGCGTCGCACATCGACTTCGTGATCCTGCACTGGTACCCGACCGGCGCGACCGCGGCCGACGAGCTGTCCCGCCCGGACCAGGTCACCGACATGATCTACCTGACCCGTCAGGAGATCAGCCGGTACGCGGGCGGCCGGGACATCGGCATCGCACTGACCGAGACCAACACCGCCGTCGGCATGGACACCCAGCCCGGCGCCTTGTTCGCCGCCGAGACCTACGCCAGCCTGCTGGCCAACGGCGTGTTCACGGTCGACTGGTGGGACACCCACAACGGGCCCACCACGGTGTCCACTGTGGCCGGTCAGACCGACTACGGCGACTCCGGCCTGCTGTCCAGCGGGGGCTGCGTCAACTCCGTCTGCGAGCCGGCGGTGAACACGCCTTTCGCGCCGTACCACGCGTTGTCCATGCTGGGGTCCTTCGCCCGTCCCGGCGACCAGTTCGTGACCGCCGGCAGCGACCAGTCCTCGGTCAACGCCTACGCCGTTCGCCGGGCCAACGGCGACCTCGCGCTGATGCTGGTGAACAAGGACCCGGACGCGGCCCGGACGGTGGCGATCAACTATGCCGGCTACACGCCGTCCGACGCCGCGCCGACGGTGTCGACGTTCACCAACGGCGCGGCCGCCGTCACCACCACCTCCGCCGGCACGGCCACCAGCCAGACGCTGCCGCCGTACTCGCTGACGACCGTGCTGCTCCATCCGGCCGCGCCGACCACCGGCCGACCCGCGGCGCCGGCGCAGCCGTCCGCCGGCGCGGTGACCGACCGGACCGCCACGATCTCCTGGCCGGCGACCGGCGCCGGTCTGAAGTACGAGGTGTACCGGCAGGTCGGCACCACGAGCGAAGAGCTGGGGGAGACGACCGGCACGTCATTGACCGTCGGCAACCTTGAGCCGGGCAAGCGGTACACGGTGAACGTGTTGGCCCGCAACGGCGCCGGCGCGGTGTCGTGGTCCTCGCCGCCGCTGACGTTCACCACGACCGCACCGGCTCAGAGCACGTGTTCGGTGCGGTACGCCGACACGAACGACTGGGCCAGCGGCTTCGTCGGCGGCGTCGACATCACCAACACCGGCACGGCCCCGCTCGACGGCTGGACGCTCGCCTTCACCTGGCCGGCCGGGTACCGGCAGATCAGCAGCGGCTGGAACGCGACGTGGACCCAGAACGGCACGAACGTCGTCGTGACCGGCACCGGGACGCTGGCGCCGAACACCACCGTGAACGCCGGCTTCGTGGCCAACTACACCGGACCGAACGTGCCGCCGATCGCCTTCACGCTCAACGGAACCGTGTGCGCCACCGGCTGATGCGCGGCCCGGGGGACGGGAAGCACCCGTCCTCCGGGCTAGCCGAACACGCGGCGCTGGATCTCGCGGCGGTAGTCCTCGAGCGTGTTGTCGATGTGCAGCGCGGCCGCCTGGGCCGCGGCCTCCGGCTTGCCGTCCCTGATCGCCTGGTAGATGGCGGCATGCTCGGCGACGGCGTCCTCGGCGTGCCCGCCGATGGTCCCGTTCAGCCCGATCACGCTGGACTGGTGCTGCAGCCGACGGGCCTCGCGGACGGCGATGACCAGCAGCGGATTGTGCGAGGCGGTGGCGATCCCGACGTGGAACGCGTCGTCGCCCTGCTCGAAGACGGCCGCCTCGCCGGTGACATGGCCGTGCCGGCAGGTCTCGCACGCGGCCTCGATGGCCCGCAGCTCGGCCGGGGTGGCGCGGGTGGCGGCCAGCCGGCTGGCCTCCATCTCCTGGATGCGGCGGAACTCGAAGAGCATGTAGACGTGGTCGAGGTCGGTCGGCAGGAAGAAGCCGCCCCAGCGGGCCGTGCCGAGCATGCCCTCGTCGTCGGCGACGTAGAGGCCGCGGCCCTTCTGCGCCCGCACCCGGCCGATCGCGGAGAGGATCTTGACCGCCTCCCGGACCACGGTGCGGCTGGTGCCCAGCCGGGCGGCCAGCTCGTTCTCGGTCGGCATCCGGTCGCCCGGGCGCAGCCGGAGATCGGCGATCAGCTGGAGGATCTGCTCGGCGACGAGCTCGTAGCCGGGACGGTAGGCGGTCGACACGCCGTCCTTCCCGGCGGTCGCCGGCGCTCCGGGCAGTGCGTCCACCGCGTACCTCCGTGGTCGTGGCCAACCGGACACCGGCCTGAGATGAGCGTACGCCACCGCTGATGGATCATCGATGTGTAGGACTTATTTTGACGCGATCGGCGCATCGAAACCATCGAAGATTAGCGAGAATGGCCCAATATCCGCGAAAAATGCGCAGGAGCGGCGGAATTAGGTGGGCTCTTGCTCTTGACGTGGGCGGTGATGGGGAGCCTAATTCTGGGGTCGCCAGCCCACACCGCCGTGGAGCAAGCCATGATCCGTAGGAACCGCGCCGTGCGCGCGGCAGGACTTCGCCCGACCACCGCCCTGTTGGCCGGCTTGGCGCTGGTCGCCACCGCCTGTAGCGGCACCACGAACGCCGGTGACGCCAAGGACGGCTTCACCCAGGCGCCGCAGTCCGACGGCCCGCTGACCGTGTGGGTCGACTCGACCCGGCTGGCCGCCGCGCAGCTGTACCAGAAGCAGCACCCCGCGGTGAAGATGGACATCGTCACCTACGACGGCGACGCCAACGGGTCGAACTACCTGCAGACCAAGGTGAGCCTGTTCAACCGCACCGGCAACGGCTGGCCGGACGTGGTGTTCAGCTCCCAGAACAACGAGGCGACGTGGGCGGTCACGGCCAAGTTCGCCGCCCCGTTGAACAAGGGCCTGCTGCCGCAGTCGACGCTGGACGGCTGGGCCCGCAACGCCAACCAACCGTGCACAGTGGACGGTGTGGTCTACTGCCTGCGCAACGACCTGGCGCAGACGGTGCTGTGGTACAACGCCGCGCTGATGACCCAGTGGGGCTATCAGGTGCCGACCACCTGGGAAGAGTACGAGACCCTGGGCAAGAAGGTCGCCACCGAGCACCCGGGCTACCTCGTCGGCGCGGCCGGCGACACCTTCACCCCGGAGATCTACCTCTGGGCGAGCAAGTGCGGCGCCAACCAGATCACCGGGCCCAAGGCGGTCACGGTGAACACCACCAGCGCCGCGTGCACCCGGATGGCCTCGCTGCTGGACAACCTGATCGCCGCCAAGAGCATGTCGGTCAGCAGTGTGTTCTCCTCGGACTTCGACAAGAACGAGGCCGACAAGATCCTGCTGATGCCCGGCCCGTCCTGGTACGGCGGCTCGCTGTTCCAGGGCACGTTCAAGACGCCCAAGGGACAGGTCGGCATCGCGCCGATGCCGCACTGGGCCGACGACCAGAGCCCGTCGGCCGGCAACGTCGGCGGTGGCACCTGGCTGCTGTCGGCCCACTCGGCGCGTCTCAAGGCCGCCACCGACTTCCTCACCTGGGTCACCACTTCGGACGACTACCAGGGCAAGGTCGCCGTCGGCTATCCGGCCTACGCGCCGGCGGCCAAGACCTGGCTGGCCGCCCAGGCCGCCTCCGGCTACTACGCGAACGACGTCACCGGGCCATTGCAGGCCGCCGCCGGGCAGGTGTGGCCGGACTGGGGTTACGGCCAGTTCAGCCAGGAGGCGATCTGGGCCGCCACCGTCACTCCCGGGCTGACCGCCGGCAAGACCATCGTCTCGATGCTGCCGGCGTGGCAGAAGTCGATCGCCGACTACGCCCGCTCCGACGGCTACCAGGTGACCGGATGACCGCGGTCGAAGCCCGGCCGCGGCGCAGCCGCGCCGCGCCGGCCTTCGTCGCCGGCTACGTGATCCTGCTCGTGGCGTTCGGTGTCGTGCCGACGGTGTACGCCATCTACTTCGCCTTCACCGACTCCGGCGGCGCCTTCGCCGGCCTGGCCAACTTCGCCGTCGGCGCGGCCGATTTCCGCTTCCTGCCGGCGATCGGCCACGTCGCCGGGTACCTGCTGTGCTGGCTGGCCGCCCTGGTCGTGTTCGTGGTCGCCCTCGCGCTGCTGCTGCACCGGCTCGGCGCTCGGGGCGTCAGCCGCACACTGCGGTTCCTCTACTACCTGCCCGGGGCGCTGGCCGGCGCGGCCAGCGTGCTGGTCTGGCTGTTCCTGCTCGACCCGGCGGTCAGCCCGATCGGCTTCCTGTTGCGAGCCCTGGGCTATCAGACCTTCGGCCAGGTCATCGCCCCGGGTAACCTGCCCGTGCTGTTCGCCGCCATCGCCTTCTGGACCGGGGCCGGCGGTTGGATCGTGGTGATGTACGGGGCGCTCAACACCATCTCCCCTGAGGTGCTCGAGGCGGCGCGGATCGACGGCGCCGGCGCCTGGCAGACCGCGCGGCGCATCCAGATCCCGTTGCTGCGCAAGTGGATCGTCTACATGGTGATCCTGTCGTTCGCCGGTGGCACGCAGCTGTTCGTCGAGCCGCAGCTGCTCTCGCAGGCCAGCGTGGGGGTGGCCGGGCGGGACTACTCGCCCAACCAGCTGTCCTACGACTTCGCCTTCCAGAACGACAACGTGAACACCGCGGCGGCGATCTCGGTGGAGCTGCTGGTGGTCGGACTGGTGGTGGCCGCCGTTTTCGTGGTGCGGTCGGGGTTCTTCGATGCGGACTGAGCGCGCCGTTCCCACCCTGCTCAGGGCGACCGTGCTGGGGCTGTTCGCCGTCTTCTTCATGCTGCCGGTGATCTGGCTGGTGCTCGCGGCCACGAAGACCGACGACCAGCTCGTGCACGACAACCCCCTGTCGTTCGGGTCGTGGTCGGCGCTGCGGGCCAACTGGGACGCGTTGACCGGCTACCAGAGCGGCGCGATCCTGGTGTGGCTGCGCAACTCGGCCGTGTACTCGTTCGTGGCGCTGGCGATCACGCTGTGCGTGGTCGTGCCGGCCGGCTACGCCCTGGCGGTGACCGAGTTCCGCGGCCGGCGCACGCTGCTGGTCGCCACGCTCGTGGTCATGCTGATGCCCAACGCGACCCTGGTCGTGCCGCTGTTCCTCGAAGTCAACGCGGTGCACCTGATCGGCTCGATGTGGTCGATCATCCTGCCGTACGCGTGCTACCCGTTCGGCGTGTACCTGGCCTACATCTACTTCGGCGCCGCGCTGCCGCGGGAACTGCTGGACGCCGCGAAACTGGACGGCTGCTCGGAGTTCGCCGCCTTCCGGCACATCGCCCTGCCGCTGGCCGCGCCGGTGGTGGCGCTGGTCGGCTTCTTCAGCTTCGTGGCCAACTGGACGAACTACTACCTGCCGTACGTGCTGCTGCCCGGCAGCGACCAGGTCCCGGTGCAGGTGGGTCTCGGCACGCTGCTGGACAACGTGCCCCAGTTCAATCCGACCGCCGGCGCGCTCGCGGTGCAGCGGCCGGAGGTGGCGCTGGCGACCCTGCTGGCCATCACCCCTGTGTTGCTGGTCTTCCTGTTCTCCCAGCGATTCCTGGTGGCCGGCCTGTTGGCCGGCGCGACGAAGGACTGACC
>Ga0068853_100002670_pt1 | contig 13443 bp, 18 predicted proteins | sample KBSCornC32_FD_65655 | JGI IMG/M metagenome (GOLD analysis project Ga0068853, IMG submission 65655) | Corn rhizosphere microbial communities from Kellogg Biological Station, Michigan, USA - KBS Corn C3-2 | ecosystem: Host-associated > Plants > Roots > Rhizosphere > Soil ... | reverse complement strand
TCCCAGCGCTCACCTTATCTTTGCCAAAAATCAGAGAAACGCACGCCGGGGCAATCCCTTGCGCCAGAATATCAGCCGGGCGCGCAAGCGCGTTAAGGATGCTGGTAGCCTCAGACAGCCGCTAAGTTTCCGTGGTTGGCGCGCGTTCATATTTGCCGGTATCGGGCCTCGCTCTGACGAGCATGGCCGCGAATAAGCGCAGACCTTCGTGGTCGCCACCGGCAAGCCCCAACACCGAGCTGGAGGGCGTATGCCGACACTACGCTCACCGATGCGAAGCCCGCTTAGATCATCGATCTTCAATCCACTGACCGGCGGGGGATTGACCGGTACGATAGCCGATTTCCCCCAGGACCTCGATTGGACAGTTCCATCAGTCAAGGGTGGGCCTCAGTCATTCTCGGGCTCTCCGGGTGCTGGAAATCTCTTCCGTCAAGGCGGCAATGCAGTCGTCTGTTATGCCCCGAATGCAACCGGCACGTTGTCAGCAATGTCCTCAACGGCCTTTCGCCGGACCAATCTGGGCGAGTGGCAGTACCCTTCGATCAACGTTCGCAACCTGTGGAACCGCGACCTGACTAATGCTGTCTGGGTTGCTACCAACGGAACGGCGACAAAGAACCAGACCGGGGCGGACGGAGCGGCCAACGCCGCGTCTCTGATAACTGCCACCTCTGCTAATGCGACCTTCCTTCAAGCAACCACCAATGCATCGGCGAACTGGGTGTTTCAGGTAGACCCTCGCCGCGTGTCTGGAACCGGCACGCTTGAAATGACGATGGACGGCGGAACGACTTGGACCGTTGTCACGCCAGCCAGTTCCTCGTTCGATGTGATGAACCCAAAGGTCATCAATCAATCCGCCGTCACGAATCCATCAGTTGGTTTTCGCATCGCGACTTCTGGCGATAGTTTTGTCGTCGATTTCACGATGCTCTTTGCCCAGCCTACAAATTATCCGGCCAACACCCCTATTCATAGCCGGCCGATCACCACTTCGGCGACAGTCCAGACGTTCCTCGAACGAGCATATGCATCCTTTCCAGACAATTCGCCCCTTGCGATTATCGCCCGTGGCCCCTTCGCGTTCTATCTCCAGCAACGCGGTTACCCGAACCATCCGATAACGTCGGCCTCGAACTTTCAAGTCAGCGTCGCGCCAGACGGCACTATCAAATTTCAGAATGGCGCATCTGGCCAGTGCGTGACCACGGCCGGAATCTGGAAAACCGGCTTGAGCCAGGTCAACAAGATTGCTGGGTGGTGTGATGGATCTACGCTTAAAATGGCCGCGAACGGCACGCTGGCAGGAGCTGCGACCGGCACAATAGGCCTCGATCCAGCGCTCGACCACTGGGATCTCGGGACAAACGGTGCTGGTGCAAACTCGATCTTCGGTATCAATGAGCGCGTCGCAATGGGTCCGAACCTGACGTTCACCGATGCGCAACTTCAGCAGATGACGACGTAAGGAGCCGTTATGGCTAACAGGGTAGTCGATACGCTTGCGGCGACTGGAACCGGCACGGCGATAACCGTTCAGACCGGATGGCTGTCTCTCACGGGAACATGGACCGGCACTGTAAACTTGCAGACTGGTCCGAATCCTGATGGCTCGTGGTCAAACATGACGGATGCCAGCGGCAACGTGATTGCGCTGACGGTCAATACGAACTGCCCGATCGATAACGCCATTCCGATGTCGATGAGGGTCAACTTCACGCGCACCACTGGAACTCTGGTGGCTGCTCTCACGAGTCAGATCCCGGCCTAAAATGTTCACCTGGCTGGTGATGGATGCAGGGCAGAAAGACGCGCTTGTGTCTCTCGGCATAACGGAACAGTTTGCCCCGAGAGTAATCACCACATCGGAACTGGCTGGCAAATGGGCCAGTCCTATCAGTCTCCTTGACGACCCAAAGTATGCGGAGTGGGCGCAAGGGCTTTCTTTCCTTCCGCTCCGCACACTAAGCGCCGACGCGCTCTTCGCCTGAAACCTCAACCCTGTCCTGAAGCACAGGCCCGACCGGCCTGCTCAACATCCATGTCGAAAGGAATATGAAATGGCCGGACTCTACACTCCTGGCGTCCAGACGGACAACCTCATCACCGGCAGCGAGCACATCGTTGTCGATACCTTCCTGCCGAGCGGTCAGGTACCGCAGACTGCGAAGCTCTCGCTCGCTCGTCTGGCGATGGCCATGACCTACCTCTCCAACAACCTGAGCACGACCCCGGTTGCCGGTACCCGCTATTATGTCGATACCTCGATTGGCACCGATGGCACTGTTGTCACCGGCATCCGCGCTCTGATCGGTGCCACTGGTGGCACGGACAAGTTCATCTATGAACTGCATGACAGCGCTGGCAATCTCGTGGCCACCACGGCTCTTGCCGGCGTGACTGTCGGCACTGCTGGTACCTGGCAGGCCATTCCGTTCACCGCTCCTGTGACGGTCAATGCTGGCACGTACTTCATCGTCGTGCAGAACAACGGTACCACGGCACGCATTGCTACCTACAATGCTCCGGTCTCGCCGCTGCTCACCGGTTCGGCCACCGGCACCTTCGGCACCTCTGCCGCCATCACGCCTCCGACGACCTACACCGCAGGCGTCGGCCCCGTGGCGATGCTCTACTAAGGACAATGGCCAGCGCGAATGCTGGCCTGCTCCATCATGCTGAAAAAGCTCATCGCTTGGCTCAAGGCCTGTTGGCAGAGCAAGCCAGCCCCAAGGAACTTCACCATGTCCGCAATTGACGCCTCTGGCCTCTCTGCCTTCTTCGAAACCCTCGCCGCTGATATCCAGAAGATCGCCGCTGAACTTTCGGCCGCCAGCGCAACCGCTGAGCAGGTAACCGCACTTCAGGGCCAGCTTGCCGCTGAACAGGCGGCTCATGCTGCTGACAAGGCCCTTCTCGACCAGGCGAACGCCGATCTCGCCGCATCCCAGGCAACCGTCACCGATCTGGAAGCCAAGGGTAAGGCGCAGCTCGAGGCAATCGCCGCGCTCCTGCCGCCGGCTGCTTAAAGACTGCGCATGGCCCGGCCAACTGACTATGACCAGTCCTATTGCGATGCGGTTATAAAGCTTGGCCGGGAAGGCGCGAGCAAGGCCGAAATGGCTTATGCCCTGGGAACATCGCGCCAAACAATAGACAATTGGTGTGCAGCCCACCCTGAGTTTTTTGACGCCGTAAAAGAGGCTGTGTCTGTCTCTCAGGGATGGTGGGAGTCAAAGGGCAGAGAAGCAACGTTCGGAGGCGTACCCAACTTCAACGCCACCAGCTTCATTTTCAACATGAAGAACCGCTTCCCGGCTGACTGGCGCGACAAGCAGGACCATGAGCTTACCGGTGCGCAAGGTGGCCCGATCAAGACAGACAGCCGGTTCGAGATAGTGCTCGTTCCACCCGACAAGGGCGATGAGGGCTGAGTTCCCTGAACGGCTGGCGTTTCTCTTCCAGCCTAAGCGATACAAGGTAGCATGGGGTGGGCGCGGTTCGGCTAAGTCATGGTCGATCGCCCGGGCGCTCCTCATCATCGCGGCGCAGAAGACAAAGCGCATTCTGTGCGCCCGAGAGTTTCAGAACTCAATCCAGGATTCGGTCCATAAGCTACTGAGCGACCAGATCGAAGCGCTCGGGCTCAGTGATCAGTACGAGATCCAGAAAACCACGATCATCCATAGGGTGACGGGTAGCGAATTCATCTTCTCAGGCTTGCGCCATAACGTGGACAGCCTGAAATCGAAGGAAGGCATCGATATTGTCTGGGTTGAAGAAGCCCAGATGGTCTCCTCATTCTCCTGGGACAAGCTGATCCCGACCATCCGTAAGGAAGGCTCGGAAATCTGGATCAGCTTCAATCCAGAACTTGAAACGGATGAGACCTACAAGCGGTTCGTGCTCAATCCGCCGACTGAATCGATCGTCGCCAAGATCAACTGGCGCGACAACCCTTGGTTCCCCGAGGTTCTGCGTCAGGAAAAGGACGATCTCAAGGCGCGTGACATCGACGCCTATCTCAACGTCTGGGAAGGAAATTGCCGGCAGACGCTGGACGGCGCGGTTTATGCCAGTGAGATGCGGCTGGCGCAGGAAGACAACCGGATTTGCCGCGTTCCGTATGATGCGTCGAAGCCAGTGAGCGTCTTTGCAGACCTTGGCTGGGCGGATCATACTTCGCTCTGGTTCGTCCAGAAGATCGGGCTTGAGTATCGAGCACTGCGGGCGGTGCAGGACAGGCAGAAGCCGTGGCCCCACTATCTCGGGCTTATCCAGTCCTTCGGCTACATCATCGAAGGGATATGGCTTCCCCACGATGCGCAGGCAAAGCAGCTCGGCACGGGTAAGAGCATCGAGGAGATCACCCGAGCCTCCGGGATGCCGGTCAGGATTGTGCCCAGGCTTTCGGTTGAGGACGGGATCAACGCGCTGCGCACCATCTTCCCGCAAGTCTGGTGGGATGAAAAGCTCTGCGAAGATGGCCTCTCAGCGCTGCGCAGATACCGCTACGAAGTCGATAAGGTAACGGGCCAGTTCTCCAAGAATCCGCTGCATGACGATGCGTCGCATTTTGCTGACGCGGCGCGGTACTTCGCGGTTGGAATGCGAGACGGCGCAAAGAGTAAGCGTCCGCCGCCACTGCCCAAGAGTTTGGTCACCGGAATGTCACGAGGCTGGATGGGATGACCAAAAAGAACGAAGACAGCGACATCCTTGAGGAAGCCAAGAAGCGCTTTCAGGCCTGTGAGGATTGGGAAGCTGACTTCCGCAAGCGCTTTGTCGAAGACCTGAAGTTTGCAAATGCCGATCCCGAGAACGGCTGGCAGTGGGATCAGGTTCTCCAGCAGAACCGCACCGACAAGCGCAAGCCGTGCCTGACGATCAACAAGACGCGCCAGCACAATCTCCAGATCATCAACGACGCTAAGCAGAACAAGCCCGGTGTCAACATCCGTCCGGTTGGCGATGGTGCCACGTACGACGCAGCTCAGGTGTTCGAAGGCGTCGTGCGCCATATCGAATACCAGTCCAACGCGGAACAGGCCTACGATACCGCGACGACCTTCCAGGTTGAGGGCGGGATAGGATACTGGCGCGTCATCACCGATTATGTTTCGCCTGACACATTCGACCAGGAAATCTACATCCGCCGCATCAAGAGCCCGGATTCGGTCTATCTCGATCCCGACATCCAGGAAGCGGATGGCTCGGATGCTCGTTTTGGCTTCATCTTTGAGGACGTGAGCCGCGACCGGTTCGAAGCTGAGTATCCTGATTACAAGGGCGATGCTGATCTTGACGTGATCGGGAAGGGTGATTTCTGGTGCTCGAAGGACAACGTTCGCATCGCTGAATATTATCGTCGGGAGCAGAAAGCGGATAAGCTCGTCGCCTTTGTCGATCCGTTGACGCAGCAGCAAGTCATCGTCCGCAAGAGTGTGATGGATGACAACCAGAAGGCGATGTACGATCTGGTAAAGGGCGAGCCGAGCACCAACGAGCGCAGTGTCCTTACGGACGAGGTGCAGTGGTTCAAGATCGCCGGCAACAAGATCATCGATCGCCGTGTCTGGCCCGGCAAGTACGTCCCCATCGTCCGTGTGATTGGCGAAGAGACGATCATCGAAGGCAAGATGGATCGCAAGGGCCACACCCGCGCGCTGAAAGATGCGCAGCGCATGTACAACTACTGGACATCGGAAGGAACCGCACAGGTCGCTCTCCAGACCCAGACACCGTACATCGCGTCGGTGCAGGCGACGGAAGGGCTTGAGACCTATTGGGCCAAGTCCAACCTCGATGACGCGGCCTATCTGCCATACAATGGGCTGAACGAGGACGGCACCGCAATCCCGCCGCCGCAGCGCACGCAACCGCCTACGATGGCTGCGGCCTACATCGACGGCATGCGCATCTGCGAAAACCAGTTGATGATGGCCTCCGGCCAGTATCAAAGCCAGTTCGGCCAGAACGAGAATGCTACCTCTGGCAAGGCGATCAACGAACGCCAGCGTCAGGGCGACAACGCCACCTATCACTACATCGACAACCTGGCGATCGGCATCAAATACACGGGCAAGATCCTCATCGATCTGATCCCGAAGATTTACGACACGCCCCGCGTCATCCGCATTCTTGCCAAGGACGGGACTGAGGGCGCTGTCCAGATCGATCCGGGAGCTCAACAGGCGCATCAGCCGACGCAAGATCCAAATCAGGAACCCGATGAGAACCAGGCGGTTTCAGCCATCTTCAACCCCAACGTTGGTCGCTATGAGGTCGAAAGCGATACTGGCCCAGGGTATGCCACTCGCAGGCAGGAAGCGTTCAACGCGATGACGCAGATCGCATCGCAGGACAAGGGTTTCCTCGAGAAGGCCGGAGACCTGTACTGGAAGGCAGCCGATTTCCCGATGGCCGATGAACTGGCTGAACGTTACGCAAACACCATTCCGGCTTCGGTGAAGGGTAAGGGACCGCCGCCAGAGGTTCAGCAGCTTCAGGGGCAGTTGCAGCAGTCGCAGGATGCCATTGTCAAGCTGACCCAGCAGTTGAACGACAAGGAGAAGGACATCAACATCCGGTCCTTCGAGGCGGAATCGAAGCGCATTACGGCTCTGGGTAATTCCGGCCCGGCGATCACGCCAGATCAGATACAGCCGCTCGTCAAGCAGGCAATCCTTGAAATGCTGATGGGAGGCTCACCAGAGGGCGCCAATGCTCAGGGGCAGCAGATGCCGGCAGAACAGACGCAGGCGCCTCAGCAGCCGCCCATGGGCCAGCCAATGCCAATCCAGCCGGGAATGCAGCAGTGACCAACACCAAATGCGCGAATTGCCCAAAGCCTAGCACCTTCGTTGTGGTGGGGGAGAACAAGGAGGTTTCTCTCCTGCACGCAACCGATGAGTTCGCTTCGGTTCTTAGGGGCGCTCCTCTACCGGCATCATGGCTAACCTTCCGCGACGAAGATCAGCCCTATGGCTGGCCGGAGATCGATGCATGAACATCAATATCCGCTCCGGTGAGGTTCCAGTTCTCATTCGCAAGACCGCAGAGGAAATCGCCGGCTGCTTCTACGAACTGTCCCGCACCGATCGTTTCCGGGCCGAGGCCGGGTCTCAGAAGCAGTTCATCCGCCGGCACTGGAAAGACCATCTCGGCAATGCGGTGCAGAGCCTAGCCGGCCTCCTTGGCCAGCCTGGTTTCCCCGAGGACCAGAAGCTCAAGATCCACGATGCGCTGATAGAATTCCACGAGCGCGCCAAGCCCGGCACGCCACAACTGAGCACAAGGAACTGGCAATGAGCAAGATCGCTTACAAGCCCGCCAAGAAGGACAAGGACGACAAGAAGCCCATGAAGGGCGGGAAGGGCGGCAAGGGCTATTGCGGGAAGGCGAAGTAATGGCAACCCATTCCTATTCCCCGAAAGCCGCCGCCAAGGGCAAAGATTTGGGCAAGCCTGGCAAAAACTTCGCGAAGATCGAGAAGTCTGCCGCCAAGGAATATGGCTCCAAGGCCGCTGGCGCTAAAGTTGCTGGTGCTGTGCTGTCCAAGCTGCGTGCGAAGAAGGGTAAATAGCTCAATCGCATTTTAGGCCGGAGGCCAGACACACATTGGCTTGCCGGGGGAAAAGTCCACCTTCATTACCAGCCACTGGCCTCCGGCTTGATAGCCAAGTAGAGTTTCATGGTAGGGCGATACCAGAACCAACTGGTCACGATATTTTGCGGCGCGCCAAGAAGAAAAAGGTGGCGGCAAGACATTGTGAAGTTCGTGGGGGATTTCGGTGTCCATGCGCCAGAGTAGCAGACGGCGGCGCGCACTGCAATTTCGGCGCTCCAAGAGGAGCAAGTAGACAAAATCTTGCGCCCAGACGTTGAATCTGTTAGAAAAATACAGAGGTGAGAGAGGACGCGAACCGTTCTTTCATGCTGGCATATCGGCGTAACATGGGGCTTCGAACGGGAAGCCGACTGGCGCCAGGCTGGAGAAGAGCCACAAACTAAGCCACCGATATGCCCCGTTCCCCGGAGTAGCGCCCGGGCACCTCTACTCTCAACCCCGACACGGCGGGTAACCGTGGCACGTACCGGCGCGTTACACCGGGCTTTCCAACATGGTGAACCATGGCTGACGAAGAACTGGACCCCACGCAGGGGGAGCCGGAAGGCGAAACTGTGGTCAATCCGGGCGATGAAGCGCCTGCACCGGAGCAGGAGACCGAAATAGAGCAGCCCGAAGGCGAAGCGGAACCGGAAACCCCGGCAGAGCCCGAGCCCGAGGAGCAGCCCAAGCCGGAGAAGAAGAAAACCCCGTGGGAACTTCGCCGGATCAACGAAGAGACCAATAAGCGCCGTGAGGCTGAGAAACGCCTTGCCGAGGCCGAGGCCGAACTGAAACGCCTGCGCACGCCCAAGCCGGCAACCACGGAAGAGCCCGAACATCTCAATGTCGAGGCTATCCGCACGCAGGAGCGTGATCGTATCCGTCTGGAAGAGGCTGGCAAGATCGAGGCCGAGCGCTTCAATGCCGCCTGCAACCAGGTCTATGAGAAGGGCGTGGCTACATTCGGCTCGGACTTCGACAATGCCACGACCACGCTCAGCCAAGCCCTTGGCGACGAGATGCAGAAGCGCCCCGAGTTCCTGCAGGCAATAACCGAATTGGATAACGGCCATCAGGTCTATTACGAGCTGAGCCGCAATCCCGAAGAAGCCGAGCGTCTTCTGAGGATGCCTCCGGTCAAGATGGCACTGGAGATCGCCAAGATGAGCGCGAACGTTTCTAAGCCTGCCCCGAAGCCGATTTCGAAGGCTCCGGCTCCCGTTGCCCCTGTTGGCGGCACTGCCAAGCCATCCGTGCGGCTGGAGGATGATCTCCCGATGGATCAGTGGGCGGACAAGTACCTCCGCGATCTGGCGAAGAAGGTCTAACTCTCACCGCGGCAAGCAGCCCAGATCGCTCGCATTTTGGCTGCTTGCCGCTCCTTAGCCTCCGGGTCTGCCCAGCGTTTAGCCCGGCTTTCCTTAAGCTTGGCGTTTTTCTCAGGGTCGGCCCATGTGGCGGCTAGCGATGCCGCCCGTTGTTTGCGGACTTCCTTGTAGTCATCGGAAGTAATGCGTTCTGCCGCGCGGCGGTGTTCTTCGGGGTCTTGCCAGCGACGTTCCAAGCCGGCTCGAAGCCTTTGGGCCTCCTCCGGGTCTTTCCAGCGGCGCTTGGTGTGGTGCGACATTGCCGCCCGAGATTCTGGGCTTCTGGATAGGCGAGCAAGTTTCTTTCCCCTGTCGGTTAGAAACTCTGCCAGCGCGGGATCGGCTGCCATCTTGGCCAGCATAATCTCGCGACGAGCATCAGCATCTTCGGGCCTGATGGTAAATCCGGCTCCATCGGAAATGTGAGTGTTGAGCGATCCGGCTTGCTCAATCCAGTGCAATTCGCGAGCCACTCTCATCTCCTTCGTGGAGTTGGTGACGCTCTCCAGAACTACGAACTCAAACTCCTCTTCGCCCAGCCTGCTCCATAATTCTTGGAGCCGTTTGGAGTGATGTCTGCCGCATCGCAGCATGTATCGGTGCTCTGCCCACCGGGCCTTCTTATTGAGGGAACACCCGACATAGCAATCGCCGCTGGCGGTGTGTCTGATGGCGTAAATGATGGCTGTTTTGTTCATGCAGCCAATCTAGCACAATCAGAATGTATAGCAATTGAAATGAACACTGTCGCTGGCAGCAAAACCAGTGCTTCGGCTACTTGGTCCGATATCCAAGGCATCCCCGGTTTTAAGGCGGTCACGGGTCCGCATCACCGCAGTTTGAAAGGCTGCCCCACCAATCCTCGAAAGGAAAAACCCCGTGGCTAATGCAATTTTAACGATCGACATGATCACCCGCGCCGCTGTTTCGCTCTTCAAGAACAGCAACATGTTCATCAAGAACCTCAACACTCAGTACGACGATAACTTCGCCATCGACGGCGCGAAGATCGGCGACTCCCTGCGTATCCGCCTGCCGAACGACTTCACCGTCCGTCACGGCGCCGCGCTGTCCGCTCAGGACACTTCGGAAAAGTTCACTTCGCTGAAGCTCCAGACGCAGTCTGGTGTGGACGTTGCCTTCTCGACCGCAGAGCGCGCCCTGAAGATCGACGACTACTCCACCCGCGTTCTCATGCCCATGATGAACAACCTCGCTGGCGACATCGCGGCGGACATCATGAGCGGTGCTGATGGCGGCGTGTGCAACTACGTCTCGAACGTGGACGGCTCCAACAACGTCATCTCGCCGAACACTGCAACGATCCTCCAGGCCCAGGCGTCGCTCAACGACAACTCGGCCCCGATGCAGCCCGGCCGCAAGCTGGTCGAAGATCCGTGGACGGAAGCCAACGTCGTTGCGACCCTCTCCGGCCTGTTCAATCCCTCGCAGGCGATCTCGGAGCAGTATCGTTCTGGCCAGATGAAGAATGCCCTCGGGTTTGACTTCTTCATGGATCAGACGGTCATCAAGCACACGACCGGCTCCTATGACTCTGCGTCGGGCACCATCAGCAGCGCCGGACAGACCGGCTCCACGATCACCGTTGCGGCGATCACCGGCACGCTGAACAAGGGCGACATCATCACCATCGACGGTGTGTATGGCGTCAACTACGTGTTCAAGAAGACCACCGGCAAACTTCGCCAGTTCGTCGTCACGGCGAATGTGGCATCGGGCGCGACCTCGATCCCGATCTACCCGGCCATCGTTCCCCCGAATGCCGGCCAGGCAGTGCAGTATCAGACGGTCACGGCGTCCCCGGCCAACTCGGCCGTCGTGCGCCTTGCCAGCAAGGCATCGGAAACGTATCGCAAGAACCTTGCCTACGCTCCCGAGGCCGTCACGCTGGCCACCGCCGACCTGGTGCTGCCGAAGGGCGTCCACGAGGCCGCCCGTCGCAACTACGACGGCATCTCGATGCGCATGATCACCGACTACGTGATCGGAACAGACCAGCTCGCGACGAGGCTTGATGTGATCTATGGTTACCTCTACGTCCGCCCAGAGTGGCTGACGATCGTGGCCGACAAGATCTAACGAAAACGGAACGGGGCGGCTTTCGGGTCGCCCCCTTTCCAATTCACCAAACAATCACTATTTCGTTGATTCAAAAGAGGAAATTTGTTAGGTTTTGGCGCAAAATTAAAATCGGAACGGTGATCAGTCTAATGACGCCTATGGCAAACCGGCTTGCGCGAGAACTAACACTTCCACAAGGCAGGCGCCGCTTTGATGGCGAGGAAAGCGACATAAGAATTCTCACCTCTGATATTCATTGTTTCGAGGTGTCAGATATCCTTGAGGCTGCCATCTCTGTGGCGGGAAACGTGAGTAGCTTGATCGGCGGGGATCAGACTATGTTCCTTCCCGCGCCAAGAACTTGGATCGAGTTCATCCAGCCATCAGGAAGTCGGGTTGCTTGGCTGCTTGAACCTGCCGGGGATGAGGATGACACTGTGATCAGCGCCATCCTTGTCTGCGATGATGGCGAATCTTGGGGGTTTTGCGACAGGCTTTTCATCGATCTTAAGGATGGGGTTTTAGAGGGACAGGCGAACGATTGGGGTTTCGGTTGGGAGCTGGGCGGGTTTTCTCCTCAGAATCTAATCCCAGTCTTTCTGGCGTTCATCAACACACCGCGCATTGTTGGGCGCCTGCAGCATATGCCCAATCATGCGCTAGAGCGGAGGCTTACGAGTAGGGAGCGGTCAGTTGGCAAATTCCCAGTCAACGCCTGGACCGAAATTAAGCTTCAGATATCACCTCCTAGGGATGTATCTGAAAACGGAGAGCATGAGGCGCATCTGACAGGTCGTAAGGCGCTTCATTTTTGCCGGTCTCATCTAAGAATACGCCTTGGGCGGTTGGAAGTAGTGAGATCGCATTGGAGAGGGGACGCGTCACTTGGCGTTCGTCAGTCAAGATATGTTCTGACGCATTAAATCGTTGTGCATTGATTACCTGAAAGGGTAGGGCGGCGGCGTAACCATTCGCCGGAAAGGCGAGCGGAAAGCTCGGTAGGCGGGAAGGGGGCAATAGCCCCCCGTGAAGCTGAAGCCGGGATCAGGTCCGGCCCGCTCTAAAGAGCTGTCATATGGAAAATTGGAAACCAATAGAAACCGCACCGAAAAATGGAACGGTTATCGAGGTATATGGTCCGGACATGGAGCATGGGACTTATCAAGGTCCGGCTAAGTGGTTTCCAGAAGGACCGTTCCCGGGATACTGGCGTAAACTACATCGGCGCGGTTTTGTGAACATGATGGCTTATCCAGTCTACTGGCGGCCATGGAGTGAAAAAATGCGTCGAGGTCTGACCCGCGAAGTCGCCTAGTTGGCCCAAAACGGTCCTTGGTAGCTGAAACCGAAGCCGCGCCGCTATGATCCCCAGATCGAGCCGAGGAACCCCTTCCCCGGCTCTGACCCGAAAGACCCTGCATGGTAGGTCTCGGGCTAATCGACATTCTGCATACATGGTTCCTCGACATCAATGGGTTTAACGCGGGACCAATCACATGAACCGCTACCCACTCCTTCGCTACCACAATCTGACCGGACAACAGCGGCTCGTCCTGAGCGCTGAAGAAGAGGCAGAACTAGGCCCTGAGTGGGGCAACGCTCAAACCGATGTCCGCTATCCCGCCAATCCCGCGCCGATCATTGAGGCGCGCAAATCCCCGCCCATCTTCTCAATCGAAATACCGGAAGCCAAATGACATTCCAGATGTATCCCTTGGCGGTCTATTCGCCTGAAGGGCAGATGTTCATTGTCGAGAACGACGAGGAGCGCGCTGCTCTTGTGGCTCAATGGGAAGCCGCGCCCGAAGCGGGCGATGCCGAGACGCCCGAAGAAATCGTCAGGCGCGGCCCAGGCAGACCTCGGAAAAATCCATGACCACAGCGCTGGACCTCATCACCGGAGCCATGGACGACGCCGGCATTATCGGTGTTGGCCAGACGCCTTTGGCTGAGGATACGAACAAGGCCCTGTCTCGTCTTAACGCGATGATCGCGCAATGGTCGCGTCGTCGCTGGCTGGTCTATCATCTGGTCGATGTCGTCTTCACCGGCACGGGGGCGCTTTCCTACAGCATCGGCCCGGGCGGTGATATTCCTCTCAATCGGCCTGACCGGATTGAGGCTGGTTATTTTCGTCAGCTTGCCGGGTTGCCGGGCAACAATGTCGATTATCCCCTGGCAATCCTTCAGTCCCGGGAAGATTACAACCAGATCGTGCTGAAGACGATGGCCTCGGTTCCGGCCTACGTTTTCTACGATTCCGATTTTCCACTCGGAAACATCTTCATCTGGCCTCTGCCGAACAGCACCTATGAGATGCACCTGTCGGTCAAGCCAGCACTCCAGAGTTTCCCGACGCTCGATACGGCATTCGTTCTT
>Ga0068853_100002669_pt1 | contig 13447 bp, 13 predicted proteins | sample KBSCornC32_FD_65655 | JGI IMG/M metagenome (GOLD analysis project Ga0068853, IMG submission 65655) | Corn rhizosphere microbial communities from Kellogg Biological Station, Michigan, USA - KBS Corn C3-2 | ecosystem: Host-associated > Plants > Roots > Rhizosphere > Soil ... | reverse complement strand
CGCGAACACGCCGATCGCCTCGAACAGATTGTCGAAGGTCGCGGTCCGCACCCGGAGCAATGTATCGCGCGCGCTAGACAGCTGCACCTGTTCGGTCCGGTCCTCGAACACCAGCAGCAGCCCGCCATCTGGCAACGGCTGCGCCACCACGCGGATGTGGATGCCGTCCCGCAGCAGCCAGTTGTCCTCCTGCGGATCCTGGCTCAGGAACCATTGCCGGCGTTCCGACCGCCATGCCGGGAAATCGCGCATTTCCGGCAAGTTGCCGCTGTCGCGCATCGCGTCCAGCACCCGGTCGAAGTCGCTGTCATGCGCCACCTGGTCGGGGCTGAGGGAAAAGATGCTGGTGAAGGGCTGGTTGCAGAATTTGAGCCGCTGGTCCGCGCCGAATTGCGCGACGCCCGCCGACATGCGGTCGAACATGTCACGCTGCGCCCGCGCGAGTTGCCGCAATTCCGCGCGCGCATCCTCCAGTTCGTGCATGTCCATCGCATAGGTGGCGACGCCTTGCGTGCCCAGCGGCACATCGACCACGCGCATCATGCGCCGGCTGGTGCCGATGGTGACAGGGAGCATGCGCGCGATGGAGCGGCCCTGCATGGCCGCCTCCGCCGCCGCGTCGGCCGCCGACTGGCCCTCATAATCCTCGACCAGTTCGACATTCTGGGCGATCACCTGATCCGCGTTTTCGGCGTGCACGGCGCGGACATAATGGGTGTTGACCAGTTGCAGCCGCCGGTCGATGCCCCGGAACCAGATCGGCATCGGCGCCGCCTCGATCACGCCGGACAGGGCCTCCAGCGCATCGCGATAGCGGCCGACCTCGTCGCGCAGCGAATCGATCTGGCTCTGGCTCTCGGTCGCGTCGAATATCCACAGGACGGTCGCGCCCGCACCGCTATGGCCTGCGGAGAAAGGCACCGCGCGGACCAGCAGCGACCGGTCCGATCCCTTTGCCTTGACCGGCAGCACGAAGGACCGGCTGCCCCGCTGCGCGGCGGCGATTTCCTCGGCCAGCTGCGCCGCATGCTCCGGCTCCAGCCCGCCGTCGGGGGCAGTCAGTTCGGAGGCAAAGGCGGGCACATGATCGCGCCCCAGCCATGCGGCGAGACGATCCGGCGCCTCGATCCGGCCATCGGCGCGGACGATGCACGCGATGGCGGGCGCGGACTGGAGAAGGTCGGCCATGGCCTCCACCTGGCTCTGCGTCGACCGCGCGCGCATCCGCATGACCAGCCCCGACCGCACCGCCCATACCGAAGCGATGAGCCAGATGGCGAGTATGGCGCCAGCCAGCGCGAGCGCGATGGGCGTCAGGACGATCATCCGCTTCGTCCTAAGATGGGCCGGTGTTTGGCGCAATGGGGATGGCTGGGTCTGCCCGGCTGCTCACCTTTTTCCTGCGAATGAGCCGGTCGCCCTCATGGCTTGCGAGGGTTCTTTGGGATCGTAGAGCAATGCATTGAACGCGCCCATGACCTCTTGCGCTTGCCTTCCAGCGAAAAAGGCTTGGAGGCTGCCGCCCGTTGCCGGCGCGGAACTGATGTAGCGATCTGCTCCGCCTGGCACGAGATTGGTTCGTCCGAAATTGACCACTTCGCCGGTCACGTCGTTTCGACCCGCCAAATCAAAATAGCCGCTGGAACTCCCTCGATCAAAATCGACATCGATATGAATTGATCCATTGATGTCGTAAGCGTTTGAACGCCCCTCGCCCCTCACATGCCCAACGACCAACCCATCATATCCAGTACGTCCCGTAGCCTTGAACGCATCCGGATCGAACTGCAGTCCGAAGGCGAATGGCACGACCCCATTCAATGTCGCGCCGGTGGAGGGATTGACATATGATGACCTCGCATAGGCGATCGAAGAGTAGATGAGCGGCAGTATCGTATTGGACGGACCGATCCGAAAGCTGTTTCACACGGACGGACACCTCGTTCGCGTTCCCGCTATAGGTTATGAATGCTGGGTCCACCTGGTTGCTGTCGGCCGTCAATCTGATCGAACCGAAATCGGGCATGGCACCAAAGCGAAAGCCCGATGCAAGATAGGAAAATCCGCGGGTGCTGGCGTTGTAACTCACAACCGTTCCCGGGCCGTAGGTAGTGGTAGATGCATAGCTGATAATGCCGCTGCTGTCACGAACATAGCCGCTGTCTCCAGTGAAGCCGACAAGCTGAGTCGACGCGGAGAGCGACAACAACGTCGCCTCGTTCGGCATAGGTGCCGGTGTGGGCGTCGGTGTGGGCGTCGGTGTGGGCGTCGGTATCGTCGTGGGCGGCGCTGGCGATGTCTGGCTGCTATCACCACCGCATGCCGTGACAGCGAATGTCAGGAGCGACGCTCCAGCCAACAATATTTTCCGCATATTTCCCCATTTGCGACTAACCGCACAGATTGGACGATGTCGGCATTGGATAAGATGAATGGTAGCCCATCAGCAAAGTCCGGTGCAAAAAAAGCGGGGCACCTGACCCCGCCTTTCTCTATTTACCGGTCCTCGCCCGATGGCGGGATGAGCTACCCTCACATCAATAGCGATAATGATCCGGCTTGAACGGTCCCTCGGTCGAAACGCCGATATAGGCTGCCTGCTTCTCGGTCAGCTTGGACAGTTTCACGCCCAGCTTTTCGAGGTGCAGCGCCGCGACCTTCTCGTCGAGATGCTTGGGCAGGACATAGACCTTGTTCTCATATTTGCCGGGGTTCGTCCAAAGCTCGATCTGCGCCAGCGTCTGGTTGGTGAAGGACGAGGACATGACGAACGAGGGATGACCCGTCGCGCAGCCGAGGTTCACCAGCCGGCCCTTGGCGAGAACGATGATCTGCTTGCCGTCGGGGAATTCGACCAGGTCGGTGCCCGGCTTCACTTCGTCCCACTTCAGGTTCTGGAGCGCCGCGATCTGGATCTCGCTGTCGAAATGGCCGATGTTGCACACGATCGACATCGGCTTCATCGCGCGCATGTGATCGGCGGTGATGACATCGGCGTTGCCGGTGGCGGTGCAGAAGATGTCGGCGCGGGTTACCGCCTCGTCCATCGTCACGACCTCGAAGCCTTCCATCGCGGCCTGCAACGCGCAGATCGGATCGATCTCCGTCACCAGAACGCGCGCGCCGCCGTTGCGGAGCGACTGGGCGCTGCCCTTGCCGACGTCGCCGAAGCCCGCGACGCAGGCGACCTTGCCGGCCAGCATCACGTCGGTGGCGCGGCGGATGGCGTCGACCAGCGATTCCTTGCAACCATAGAGGTTGTCGAACTTCGACTTGGTCACGCTGTCGTTCACGTTGATCGCCGGGAAGGGAAGCTCGCCCTTTTTCGCGATCTCATACAGGCGGTGGACGCCCGTCGTCGTCTCTTCCGACACGCCCTTCAGGTTCTTGACGGTTTGGGTCAGGTAGCCCGGATATTTGGCGAGGAAGGCCTTCAGCGCGCGCTGGAACTCGACCTCTTCCTCATTCTCCGGCTCGCCGAGCGTCGCGCCGGCCTCGATCTTTGCGCCCCACAGGGCGAACATGGTGGCGTCGCCGCCATCGTCCAGGATGATGTTCGCCGTCGTGCCATCCGTGCCGGCGCCCCAGTTGAAGATGTCGCCGACATAGTCCCAATAATCGGCCAGGCTCTCGCCCTTGATCGCGAAAACCGGGATACCGGCGGCGGCGATGGCGGCGGCGGCATGGTCCTGCGTCGAGAAGATGTTGCACGTCGCCCAGCGCACGTCCGCGCCCAGCGCGGTCAGCGTCTCGATCAGCACGGCTGTCTGGATCGTCATGTGCAGCGATCCGGTGATGCGCGCGCCTTTCAGCGGCTGCGACGGGCCGAACTCGGCGCGCAGAGCCATCAGGCCGGGCATTTCCGTCTCCGCGATCGCGATTTCCTTGCGGCCGAACGCGGCCAGGCCGATGTCGGCGATCACATAGTCGGGGGCAAGGGCAGGTGCGGTGGCCACAGGGAGCACTCCATGAATGACGCGCCCCCGAAGGACGGGATAGGCGCGGGGAAAAAGCAGCGCCAGAGGGCCGCGAACTGTCACCGCCTTTAGCAACCGCCGTCCTAGGAGGCAAATATAAAGATTTCTTTATATGCGTCCGGTGTTGGACCTCAGCAGTGCGTTCAGGCGTGGCCGCTCTGCGCGATGATATGGCCCGGATCGACGCCATTATGGGCGAAACCCAGCGCCCACCGTTCCTGCGGCGTGGCGTCGAACAACAGCGTCTGGTCGAGCGCGCCCACGAACCAGCCGGGCCGGGCCAACTCCTCGTCGAGTTGGCCCGCCGCCCAGCCGGCATAGCCCAGGGCAGCGACGAAACGGCGTGGCCCCCGTCCTGTTGCGATATCCTTCAATATGTCGAGCGATCCGGAAATGCCCCACAGATCGCCAACGGCCAGCATATGCTCGCCTTGCCAGTCGAGACTGTGCAGGATGAAGCCCCGGCGCGGCTCGACCGGGCCGCCGCACAGCACGGGCGCCTGCCCAATGCCGTCCGCTTCGATGTCAATGTCGAAATTCGCCATCAGGTCGGACAGGCTCAGAGCGTCGATGGCGGAACCGAGATTGATACCCATGGCGCCTTGCTCGTCGTGGACGCACAGCGCGATGGCGGCGTGATTGAAGCTGGGATCGGGCATGTCGGGCATCGCGAGCAGAAGCTGCCCTGCGTAAGAGCGGAACGCGCCTGCGGCCTCGAAGGATATATCCATGGCGGAGAGAATAGACCCTCGGCGGTGCGGGCGCAATCGCCACGACTTGGGTCCGTCGCGCGGAATCCTCCTCTTGACAGGGGCGGCGGGACGGCCGACCTGCAAGCCCGCCCCGGCCCACCACACGGTGTCGTCGGCCGGGTTCCTATTTCGTATGTCCAGGAGGATAGAATGGCAATCAGCGTCGGCGACAAGCTGCCCTCGACCACTTTCATGACCATGACCGCCAACGGCCCCGAGGCGGTCGAAAGCGACGCCTATTTCGCGGGCCGCCGCATCGCGCTCTTCTCCGTGCCCGGCGCCTTCACGCCCACCTGTTCCGCCAAGCACCTGCCGGGCTTCGTCGAAAAGGCCGACCAGCTCAAGGCCAAGGGCATCGACGAGATTGCCTGCACCGCAGTCAACGACGCGTTCGTCATGGGTGCCTGGGCCAAGTCGGCCGAGGTGGGCGACTCCGTGAAGATGCTGGCCGACGGCAATGGCGCGTTCGTCAAGGCGCTGGGGCTGGAGATGGACGGTTCCAAGTTTGGCATGGGCGGTCGCGGCCAGCGCTTCTCGCTGGTCGCGAAGGACGGCATCGTCGAGCAGCTCAACGTGGAAGCGCCGGGCGACTTCAAGCTGTCATCGGCAGAGCATATGCTCGAAACGCTCTAATCGGGCACCCTGCACAATTTTCAGGGGGGACTGGCGGCACGCCCGTCCCCCTTGTCCTTCACCCATCTTGCTCAAGCCTCACCATCCGCAAACCTTCCCCTTGTTCTGCCGGTCCAGCCATCCCTTCAACGGCGCGAAATAGGCGAGCAGCGCCTTGCCGGACATCTCGCGGCTCCCGGTAAATTGCTGGAGCGCATCCGGCCATGGCTTCGAAGCGCCCAGCGTCAGCATCGCGTTCAGCTTCTCGCCCACCGCCTTGTTGCCGTAGAAGGAACAACGGTGCAGCGGCCCCTTCCAGCCGGAGAGCTTGCAGGCCGCCTGATAGAATTGGAACTGGAGCACCCGCGCCAGGAAGTAGCGGGTATAGGGCACATTGCCCGGCACATGATATTTGGCGCCCGGATCAAAGGCATCCGGTCCCCGCTCCGACGGTGGCGCGATGCCCTGATAGCGCAGGCGCATCTCCGTCCACGCAGTGTTGTAATCGGCCGGCTTGATCGACCCGTCGAACACGTTCCAGCGCCAGCGGTCGATGAGCAGCCCAAACGGCAGGAACGCCACCTTGTCCATCGCCTGCCGCAGCAGCAGGCCGATGTCCTTGTCCGCGCTCGGCACCTTCGCCTTGTCGAGCAGGCCGATATCGACAAGATATTGCGGCGTGATCGACAGCGCGACGAAATCCCCGATCGCCTCGTGGAAGCCATCGTTCGCGCCATTCAGGTAGAGCGCGTCCTGCCCGTTGTAGGCGCGCTGGTAATAATTATGGCCAAGCTCATGATGGATGGTCGTGAAGTCGTCGGCGTTCACCTTGGTGCACATCTTGATGCGCAGGTCATCCTTGTTGTCCACGTCCCAGGCGGAGGCGTGGCAGACGACTTCCCGGTCGCGCGGCTTGACGATCTGCGAACGGTCCCAGAAGGTCGCGGGCAATGGCGCAAAGCCGAGCGAGGAATAGAAAGCCTCGCCCGCCTTGACCATCTTCACGGCGTCATAGTTTTTGGCTTTCAGCAATTCGGTAATGTCATAGCCGAGGTCGCCCGATCCCGGCGGCGCGACGAGGGGATAGATATTCCCCCATTCCTGCGCCCACATATTGCCGAGCAGATCGGCGCGGATCGGCCCTGTCTTCGCCTGCACGGCGTCGCCATATTTCTCGTTGAGCTTGGTGCGGGTGTAGCAGTGGAGCGAATCGTAGAGCGGCTTCACCTCCTGCCAGACCTTCTCCGTCAGCGCGGCGAAATCGTCCGGCGGCATGTCATAGGCGGATCGCCACATCGCGCCGACATCGGGGAAGCCCAGTTCCTTCGCGCCCGCATTGGCGATCTCCACCTCGCGCACGAAGTCGGCCTTCATCGGCTTGCCGACCCGGTCGTGCCAACTCGTCCACATCTCCTGATATTCGGCGGGCGTGTGGGTCTTGCCCATCTCGTCCTCGATATCGCTGCCGTTGATCTCCTTGCCGCCGAGCGTGCCCCTGCCCTTGCCATAGGCGGACTGGAGACGGGTCGCGATGGTGTTGAGTTCGGTCGCCGCGCCGGCGGTGGTCGGCGCCGGCAGGGTGATGCCGGTGCGCAGGATGGTCAGCTTGCGCTGCAATTCAGATGAGACGCCCGCCACCGTCTGATAACGGGCGGCGTCCAGCGCGAAGCGAACCGCCATCTCCGTGCCCTTCGCGCCATATTGGGCGGCCAGCGCGTCGGTATCGTCGGTGATATAGGTGGCGTTGATCCAGGCGACGCGGGCATTGTCCACGGAGAAGTCCAGGCTCTCCTTCTCCGCAGCGGCCACGAACCGGGCGACATCGGCGGCGGTGGCAGGCTTCGCGGCGCTCTGTGCCATGGCGGCCCCTCCCCCGAACGACGCGAAAAACGCCGCGCCCAGCAGCAACAAATGTCTTTTCGTCACAGCGGCTTCCCTTCGTCCGTGGATATCGGACAAAGGGTGGCGCGCGCCTGTCGCGCCGTCAAGCATTCAGGAAGTTCAGGATCGCGCGGCCAAAGTCCGGCTTGGTGACACAACTCATATGGTTGCCGGGTATTTCGGCGAAGCTGCCTTGCGGCAGCAGTTCGGCCAGCGGTCCGGCTGCGCCATTGTCGAGATCCTCGGTTCCCGTCAGCACCAGCGCAGGCATGGCGATGTCGGCGAGCCGCGCCGGGTCGAGGTCGCCGAAGCTGGTCACGATCAGGCGCGCGACCTGCGGGTCGATGCCCGTGGTCCGCATGAACTGCGCCGCCATATAGCCGGGATCGCCACGCTTCAGCCTATCGGCATTGTCGATGATGCCGGTGAAATAGTCCCGCCGGCTCGCCCAGTCGATCAGGCCCCCTAGGCCCATGCCGGCTACGACCAGCCGCCGGGGCGTCGCGCCGTCGATCACCAGCTTCACGGATGTCCGCGCGCCGAGCGAGAAACCGCACAGGTCATAATCCGTCAGGCCGAGCTGCGCGATGATCCCCGCATTGTCGCGGACCAGAATGTCCATGGGATAGGCGGCGGCATCCACGGGCGCATCGCTCTCCCCATGGCCGCGCAGATCCGGCATGATGCAGCGAAACCCCGCCTCCGCCAGCCGCGCCGCCGTGCCATATTTGATCCAGTTCACATGCGCGCTGGACATCAGGCCGTGGAGCAGCAGGAGCGGACGTCCATCCTCCGCCCCCATTTCGTGAACAGCCAGTTCTGCACCGTCCGCTGCGGTCAGCCGGTAGTCGCGTCTTTCCGTCATTTTCTGGCCCCGTTCCTGATCCATGCCCAGACGAGCGCGCCAAGGCTACCCAATTGCGCGAGCGCCATATCCTTCTGCGCGTCCCACATGTCGCCCTGCTGGCCGTTGTAATAGTCGGCGGTATCGCCCGCCGCGACGACCGTCAGCAACCATTCGAAAATTTCATACAGCGCGCTGCACAGGCCGATGATAGCGAAGGCGAGGAAAAGCCCCAGCCTCCCACTCACACCATAGCGGACCAGCACCTCCCGGATCGGCAAGGTCCATAGCAGGCCGAAGGCGAAATGGACGAGCCGGTCATATTCGTTGCGCGGCCACCCGAACGCGTCCGAAATCGTGCCACCGGTCACCGCCCGCGCCCACGCATCATAAGGCACATAGCTGTAGATATAGCGTCCGCCGAGCGTGTGCAGCAGCCAGAACAGCCACAGCGCGGCGACACTGCCCGTCGACAACGGCCAGCGGCGAAGCAGCCATGGCGCGACCAGCACCAGCGCCACGGTCGGAATATGCTGGAGAAACGCGAGATCGGGATAGGGCTGCGCGATATTGGCCAGCGCGACGGCGGCCAGCAAGGCCGCCAGCATCGCTTGTTGCGAGGCGGGCAGCGCACGGACGCTGCCCCAATAGCCCTCAACCATCACCCCTTCCTGAGGTGCCGCCGTCCCAGCAGTTCCGCGATCTGCACCGCGTTCAGCGCAGCCCCCTTGCGCAGATTGTCGGACACGCACCACAGCACCAGGCCATTGTCCACGGTCGAATCCTCGCGGACCCGGCTGACATAGGTCGCGAAGTCGCCGACGCATTCGATCGGCGTGATGTACCCGCCGTCCTCGCGCTTATCGACCAGCATAACGCCCGGCGATTCGCGCAAGATGTCCTGCGCTTCCTTCGCGCTGATCTCGTCCTCGAATTCGATGGTGATCGCTTCGCTATGACCGACGAACACCGGCACGCGCACGCAGGTGGCGGTCAGCTTGATCTTGGGATCGAGGATCTTCTTGGTCTCGACCACCATCTTCCACTCTTCCTTGGTATAGCCGTCGTCCAGGAAGACATCGATATGCGGGATCACGTTGAAGGCGATCTGCTTGGTGAATTTCTTCGCTTCCGCCGTGTCGCCGACGAAGATGTTGCGCGACTGCTCGAACAGCTCGTCCATGCCTTCCTTGCCGGCGCCGGAGACGGACTGGTAGGTGGACACCACCACGCGCTTGATCTTCGCGGCGTCATGCAGGGGCTTCAGCACCACGACCAGCTGCGCGGTCGAGCAGTTGGGGTTGGCGATGATGTTCCTGCGCGTGTAGCCGTCGATCGCGTCCGGGTTCACCTCCGGCACGATCAGCGGCACGTCTGGGTCCATGCGGTACAGCGAACTATTGTCGATCACGATGCAGCCGGCCGCCGCAGCCTTGGGCGCATATTCCTTGGTCGGGCCGGAACCGGCCGCGAACAGCGCCATGTCCCAGCCGGCGAAATCGAAATGCTCGATATTCCTGACCTTGAGCATCTGGCCGGTATCGCCGAACTCGATTTCGGTGCCCTGCGAGCGCGAACTGGCGACGGCAGCGATCTCGTCGATCGGGAATTCGCGCTCGGCGAGGATGTTCAGCATCTCCCGGCCCACATTGCCGGTGGCTCCTACGACGACGACCCTGTAACCCATCATTCTACTCCCAGCAGCCGCTCGGCAGTACCCCTCGACACGCTCGGGGCGAACGGAATTTTTGTCCTCAAAATAAAAAGGGCGCCGGTCATCCCGACGCCCTTCCCATAATGCTTGATCCCTTGGCTTACGCCTCGGTGCCCGAACGCACGTCGCGGCGCTCCGCGATGCGCGCGCGCTTGCCGGTGCGGCCACGCAGATAATAGAGCTTCGCACGACGCACGACGCCGCGGCGAACCACGGTGATGCTGTCGATGTTCGGCGAATACAGGGGGAAGACGCGCTCCACGCCCTCACCGAAGCTGATCTTGCGCACGGTGAAGTTGGACCCCATGCCCTTGTTCGAACGCGCGATGCACACGCCCTCGTAATTCTGGACGCGGCTACGCTCACCTTCGACGACCTTCACGCCGACGCGCAGCGTGTCGCCGGGACGGAAGTCCGGGATATCCTTGGCGAGAGCGGCGATGTTCTCCGCCTCGATCTGTTGCAGCAGGTTCATGACCCACGACCTTTCGTTTCGCGTTGCGCACCAGAGGGCGACTGGACCCGACCGTCGATATGACGCTCCCAAAGGTCCGGCCGCCTTAGCCGTGTGTCATCCTCCGCCCTTTGCTTTCGCCAGGCGGCGATGCGCGCATGATCCCCCGATCGCAACACTTCAGGGATCGTGCGCCCCTCCCATTCTACCGGTCGGGTGTAATGCGGATATTCGAGAAGGCCGCTTTCGAAGCTTTCCTCGACCCCGCTGGAAGCCGCGCCCATTACACCGGGAAGCAGCCGTATGCAAGCGTCCAGCAGGGTCAAAGCCGCCATTTCGCCGCCGGAAAGGATGATGTCGCCCATCGACAGTTGTTCGATCGGCCGTCCCTCGAAAATCCGCTCGTCGAAACCCTCGAACCGGCCGCAGAGCAGGGTCGCGCCGGGGCCGGCGGCGATCTCCCGCACGCGCGCCTGCGTGACGGGACGCCCACGCGGCGTCAGGGCGATGACGGGCAGGTCAGGACGGCGGCCCAGCGCATGATCGACGGCGGCGGCAAGGACGTTCGCCTTGAGCACCATGCCCGCCCCGCCGCCCGCCGGCGTATCGTCCACGGTGCGGTGCCGGTCGGTGGCGAAGTCGCGAATATGGATCGGATCGCACGACCATTTCTCCTCGACCAGCGCACGACCGGCCAGGCTGATCCCGAGCGGGCCGGGGAACATCTCCGGATAGAGGGTCAGGATTTGCGCGGCAAAGGTCATGGTTCGATCCCATGGCCTGCTTCCATCACGCGGGCAATATCACCGACGGCGCTTCGGCGATTATACGGCGCCGTTTCCGCTGGGCACGGCCGGGAAATCCGCTCTGTCGTTCGGGGCCGGCGGCGATCCGACCGAGTACGCGCTCGCATTCCTCCGCGCCTTGCCTTATCCGCCCTTCGCATGAAGCCGTCGATCGCAATCGCCGTGGCGCTGGTCGCGTTCGGCAGTGTCCCTCCTTCCACCAGCGCCCGCCCCACCGCCATGGAACCCGCCACTGTCCGGGTCCGGCTGGAAACCAGCGCCGGCGTCATAACGCTGGCGCTCGATGCGAAGCGCGCGCCCAAGACCGTCGCCGGCTTCATGGCCTATGTCGATGACGGCCGACTGGACGGAACCGAATTCTATCGCTCGTCCCGCAGCAAGGCCGCGCCGGGGCAGGGATTCATCCAGGGCGGCATCGGCACCAATCCCCGGCGCAAGCTCCCCGCGACCCCCTTTGAGGGGACCGACAAGACCGGCCTCAGCCATGTCGATGCCACCGTGTCCATGGCGCATGGCGATTCCGCCGACATCGCCACCTGCAATTTCACATTGCTGGTCGGGCCGCTGCCCTGGCTGGACGCGCGGCCCGGAAGCCCCGGCTATGCCGCGTTCGGCAAGGTCATCGGAGGCATGCCGGTGGTCAAGACCATCCTTGCCCAGCCGACCGGCGGCGGCACGGGCGCGATGCGCGGGCAGATGCTGTTCAAGCCGATCCTCATCAAACGCGCGGTGCGCCTCGACGGCGTAGCCAAGCCCACCGGGCGTCCCAAGACCTGGCTGATGGAACTACCGCGACGCAAGGACCGCTGACCGGCGCTATTCGAGGCCAGAGCTATTCGAGGCCAGAGCTATTCGAGGCCAGAGCTATTCGAGGCCAGAGCTATTCGAGGCCAGAGCTATTCGAGGAACGCCGCCTCGATCGTCGCCACATCGTCCCCGATCGTCGCCGCATGGATGGGCACCATGACGCGCTTGCCGTCAGCCTTGCCGATCTCCAATATGTCGCCCGCGCCGAAATTTTCGACCGCGACGACGCTCCCGGCCTCCGATCCGTCCGAAGAAACGCATCGCAAGCCTATCAGATCGCAATGATAAAATTCGCCATCCTCCAGGGGAGGAAGGCTCGATCGGGGCACCGTCAGCGCGACGCCGCGCAACGCCTCCGCGCCATTGCGATCGGCAATTTCCGCAAAACGCGCCACCGCCCCATTGGGACCGGGGCGGATCGCCTTGAGCGTGAGGGTCCGGCCGTTCGCGTCAAAAGCCGCGAAACGCCGAAAGCTGTCCGGCCCTTCGCCGAACAGCTTCAGACGGACCTCCCCCGTCACGCCATGGGCGCCAACTATAGCGGCGAGCGTGACGGGTCGATCGGGATACAAGCTCAGCCCTCGGCCTGCTCTTCAGCGGCAGCGGGAGCTTCTTCGGCGGGCGCTTCTTCCGCAACCGGCGCGGCGGCAGCGGCAGCGGCGGCATCTTCGGCGGCCTTGCGGGCCTCTTCAGCCTCTTCGATCTTCTTGGCCCGATCCTCGGCGCGCTCCTTGGCCTTCTTGCCCGGCTCGGCCTTGTTCGGGTTGGAGCGTGCGGGACGCTCCTTCACGCCGGCGGCGTCGAGGAAGCGGGCGACCCGATCGGTCGGCTGCGCACCGACGGAAACCCAGTGCTTCGCGCGCTCGGCGTCGATGATGATGCGCTTCTCGTCATCCTTCGCGAGCAGCGGGTTGTAGCTGCCGATACGCTCGATGAACTTACCGTCGCGGGGAGCGCGGCTGTCGGTCACGACGATCTTGTAAAAGGGGCGCTTCTTGGAGCCGCCGCGCGACAGACGAATGCTGGTTGCCATTTTAGTTCCTTGACCTTTCTATTCGTAATTCAGGTGATTGCCGTTATTTCTTGAGAAAATTCTGAAAGCCCGGGGGCAATTTCGGGGCGTTGCCGCCGCCCGGCAGGCCGGGCAAATTGCCAAGACCGCCACCCAGCGCCCCAAGATCGGCGCCATCGGGCATTCCGCCCCCGCCGAGCATGCCGCCCAGTCCCCCGCCACCGCCGAACATCTTGGCCAGCCCCTTGAGACCACCCATCTTTTTCAGCTTCTTCATGGCGGTGCCCATTTCCTGGTGCATCTTCAGGAGCTTGTTCACCTCCTGCACGGTGCGCCCGGCACCCTTCGCGACGCGGATCTTGCGCTTGGCGTTGAGCAATTCGGGCCGCGCGCGCTCCTTGGGCGTCATCGAGCCGATGATCGCGTCGAGATGCACCAGCGCCTTGTCGTTCACGCCCGACTGCGCCATCTGCGCCTGCGCTTTTTTCAGGCCGGGGATCATTCCCGCGAGCATGCCCAGGCCGCCCATGCGCTGCATCTGCTGAAGTTGCGCGCGCAGGTCGTTCATGTCGAACTTGCCCTCGGCCA
>Ga0068853_100002664_pt1 | contig 13457 bp, 11 predicted proteins | sample KBSCornC32_FD_65655 | JGI IMG/M metagenome (GOLD analysis project Ga0068853, IMG submission 65655) | Corn rhizosphere microbial communities from Kellogg Biological Station, Michigan, USA - KBS Corn C3-2 | ecosystem: Host-associated > Plants > Roots > Rhizosphere > Soil ... | reverse complement strand
GCCCCCAGAACCACGCGGACGCCCTTGCCATGGACCTGCACACTCTCCACGCGGCCGTCGAGCGGAATAGAGCGCGTGTTGCGCTGTAAGACTGGCGCGGCAACGGATATCTCGCGCCATTTCGCGTAACCGAAGCCAAGTGAGACCGCGGTCAGCGCCGCGAGACATGCGCGAAGCGCAATGTTGGTCGAGCGCGAGGCAAGGATCGCCCCGGCAATACCGGCTAGCCCAAGAGCTGCGCCGATCATCACCGATGGCTCGACCGGCAGGGCGAAGTAGATGCCAATGCCCGCGCCAAACCCGACCGGCAGCCACAACGGCCAGCGCTCGCGCTCCGCCAGGGCGTGATCGCGACGGGCGCGCAGCAGCCCAAACGCCCACGCACCAATGTCGGCCACTTCCGGCGACCGGCGCCGAAAGGCCGTAAGCGGACCTACCACCATGGAAAACGGCCTGCTAGAAGCCTCGCCTGCAACACAAACCGCCCAACGCCGGCTCCCGTTTTCTACCATGAATGGAAATAAGAAACCCATCCTCCGCTTCGCGCCTTCGCCCACGGGCATGCTGCACATCGGCGGCGCGCGCACGGCGCTGTTCAACTGGCTCTATGCCCGCCACACGGGCGGCACGTTCCTGCTGCGCATCGAGGACACAGACCGCGAACGCTCCACGCCGGAAGCCGTCGCCGCGATCCTGAACGGATTGGAATGGCTGGGCCTCGATTGGGACGGACAGACCGTCTATCAGTTCGCGCGCGCCGGCCGGCATCGCGAGATTGCCGAGCAGCTTCTCGCGGAAGGCAAAGCGTATCGCTGTTTCGCCACTGCGCAGGAACTCGACGAGATGCGCGCACAGCAGCGCGCCGCCGGCAAGTCGATGCGGTATGACGGCCGCTGGCGTGACCGCGATCCCTCAGAAGCCGCGCCCGGCGCACCGTTTGTCGTTCGCCTGAAAGCGCCGCAGACAGGCGAGACCGTCGTGCACGATGTCGTACAGGGCGATGTGCGGTTCCAGAACGAGCAACTCGACGACATGGTTCTGCTGCGCAGCGACGGCACGCCGACCTACATGCTTGCTGTGGTGGTCGATGATTTCGACATGGGCGTGACGCATGTCATCCGCGGCGACGACCATCTCAACAACGCCGCGCGCCAGCTCCAGATCATCCACGCGATGGGCTGGCCGGAGCCGGTGTATGGCCACGTTCCGCTGATCCACGGCCCCGATGGCGCGAAGCTGTCGAAGCGTCACGGCGCGCTTGCGGTCGAGGCGTATCGCGACATGGGCTATCTCGCGGAGACGATGCGCAACTACCTGCTGCGCCTTGGCTGGAGCCACGGCGACGACGAGATCATCCCGACCGAGAAGGCGATCGAGTGGTTCAATCTCGAAAGCATCGGCCGCTCGCCCGCGCGCCTCGATTTCAAGAAACTCGACAATCTCAACGCGCACTACATCCGCGCGATGGACAACACCGCGCTGGCCAAGGAGATCGAAGCCGTTCTCTCGCGCGAGACGCCGCCGCGCGCGCTGGACGACAAGGCCAAGACGCGACTCGCCGCTGCGATGCCTGGATTGAAAGAACGCGCGAAGACTCTCCTTGAACTCGCGCAGTCTGCGGACTTCCTTTTCACCGACGGTCCGCGCACGCTCGACGAAGCAGCGCAAAAGAACCTGCCCGCTGAAGCCCGCGCCGTGATCGGTAAGGCGTTGCCTGCTCTAGAGGCTACGGACTGGACCGGCCCAGCCCTTGAAGCCGCCGCTCGTGCCTTCGCAGATGCGGCAGGACTCAAGCTCGGTCAGGTTGCCCAGCCGTTGCGTGCCGCGCTTACCGGGAAGGCCTCTTCACCACCTTTGTTCGAGATGATGGAAGTGCTCGGAAGGGCCGAATCCCTCGTCCGTTTAAAGGCTTATGCGGCCTAGTTGATCTCGTCTCAAATTGTGCTGAAAGGCAGGAAAGTGGTGACGAAATTAACCTAACTGGCCTATAATTGTGCAGTGCAAGATATCAGACTTTGACGCTCCTCACGGGGAGCCGGACAGGAGCCGAACACAATGAAGGCAAGCAAGCTGGTCAGCGCGGGCAAAGCCACGCTGGTCTACGACAACAAGTCCTATGAACTCCCCGCCTTCTCCGGTTCCGAAGGTCCGAACGTCCTCGATATCCGCAAGCTCTATGGCGAAGCCGACGTCTTCACCTACGACCCGGGCTTCACGTCCACGGCGTCGTGCGAAAGCGACATCACCTTCATCGACGGCGACAAGGGCATCCTGCTCTATCGCGGTTACCCGATCGACCAACTCGCCGAACACTCGACGTTCCTTGAGGTCTGCTACCTGCTGCTGCACGGCGAACTGCCGAACAAGGAACAGTACAAGAAATTCGACCACTCGATCACGATGCACACCATGGTGCACGACCAGATGTCGACCTTCTATCGCGGCTTCCGCCGTGACGCGCACCCGATGGCGGTGATGTGCGGCGTGGTCGGCGCGCTGTCGGCGTTCTATCATGACTCCACGGATATCAACGATCCGCGCCAGCGTGAGATCGCCAGCCACCGTCTGATCGCGAAGATGCCGACGATCGCGGCGATGGCCTACAAGTACACCGTCGGTCAGCCCTTCGTGTATCCGCTGAACAACCTCAGCTACACCGACAACTTCATGCGCATGACCTTCTCGGTCCCGGCCGAGGAGTACAAGGTCAACCCGATCCTATCGAAGGCGTTGGATACCATCTTCATCCTGCACGCCGATCACGAGCAGAACGCGTCGACCTCTACTGTGCGTCTCGCCGGTTCGTCGGGCGCCAATCCGTTCGCGTGCATCGCGGCTGGCATCGCCTGCCTTTGGGGCCCCGCGCACGGCGGCGCCAACGAAGCGGCGCTCAAGATGTTGGAAGAGATCGGCACCGTCGATCGCATTCCGGAATTCATCAAGCGCGCGAAAGACCCGAACGACAATTTCCGCCTGATGGGCTTCGGCCACCGCGTCTATAAGAACTACGACCCACGCGCGAAGGCGATGCAGGTTCAGGCGCACGCCGTGCTGCAGGAGACCGGCCACCAGAACGACCCGCTGCTGAAAGTGGCGATGGAACTCGAGCGCATTGCGCTGTCGGACGACTACTTCGTCAGCAAGAAGCTCTATCCGAACATCGATTTCTATTCAGGCATCACGCTGCGTGCGTTGGGCTTCCCGACCTCGATGTTCACCGCGCTGTTCGCGCTGGCCCGCACCGTGGGTTGGATCGCGCAGTGGGGTGAAATGATCGAAGACCCGGCGCAGAAGATCGGCCGTCCGCGCCAGATCTATACCGGCGCCAAGAAGCGCGATTACGTCCCGCTGGCTAAGCGCTAAGGAAGTCCACGATGGCGCGCGCGGCACGGAGGCTCGGTGCCTCCCCGCCGCGGCCTAGCAGCGCCGTGGCCTTATCGAGATCGTGCAATTCGTGACCGGCAGCATCCTTGTCGGTAAAAAGCTGCGTGACCGCGTCTGCCAGCAGTTCGGGATTGCACCGGCTCTGGAGAAACTCCGGCACCGCTTCGCGATCCAGCAGCACGTTGATCAGCGTGATGTAGCGCACATTCATCAGCGGCAATGCGAGCATGTAGGTCAGCCAGCCGACCTTGTAGCCAACGACCATCGGCTTCCGCGCCAATGCGATCTCAGTTGTAACGGTACCGGAGGCCGCGAGTGCCACATCAGCGGCATCGAACGCCGCAAACTTCTCTGCCTCGCCTTCGACGATATGCAGCGGTGTGGCCCAGTCCGTGGTCGCCGCTCTCACTTTTGCAGCGACATGCGGCACGGTCGGAAGAACGGTGACGAGCCCGTGAACACGCTTGGCGATCCTGGCCACGGCCTCGCGAAACTCTGGCAGGATGAAGCGGATTTCGCTGGTGCGACTTCCCGGCAGCGCCAGCAGCAATGGCGCATCGGGCGCGATGCCGTGCTGCGCACGGAATTCGGCGCCGCCTTTGATCTTAGTGGCGCGCTCAATGACGGGATGGCCGACGAAGACGGAATGCAGACCGTATTTCTCGAAGAAGGGGGCCTCAAACGGAAGCAGCGCCAACACCATGTCGAAATAGTGCGCCATCTTGCGCGCACGATAGGCGCGGCTCGCCCACACCTGTGGCGCGACGTAATTGATGGTCTTGATCGAGGGATCGCGGCGTTTCAGTTGTTGCGCGATGCGGTGCGTGAAGTCAGGACTATCAATGCATACGACCGCATCTGGCCGCGTCTGGATCGCGAAGTCACACGCCTCACGGACACGGCGCAGGATAGCTGGAATCTTCGGCACAACCTCGCGCAAGCCCATGACCGCTGTTGCGTCGAGCGGATACAGCGACTTGAGGCCTTGTGCGGTCATCGCTAAACCGCCGACACCGCTGAACGTGACGTTGTCGCCGAGGGTGGATTTCAGCCCAGCCATGAGTTGTCCGCCGAGCAGATCGCCGGATGGCTCACCGCAGACGAGCATCAGATGTAGTGGCTTCGCGGGCAGCGCGGACATCGCGTCAGGCCGGGACGCCAACGAGGAACACACCGAGCTTGTCGGCCTCTGCAATAACGGCGGCACGATCGAGGATGAGCACGCCGCCAGCTTCGACGGCTATACCCGCGAGGAACGCCTTCGCGACATTGCGCACGGTCTCGACGCCAACGACGGGCAGATCGGTCTTGCGGTCCTGAATCGGCTTTGGGGCTTTCACCAGAACGCCGCGTGGCTTGCCCGCGCTGCCGCGAAAATGCTCCGGTAAGGCAACAATACGCGAGATCATCGCGTCGGTGCCTTCCGCCGCTTCGACGGCCAGCGGCAGGCCTTCGCATACGATAGCCGCCTGTCCCACATCGAACTCACCCAGCGCGCGCACGATCTTCAGCGCCTGCGTAATATCGGTGTTGTTCTCGTCAGAGGGCCGCACGCGGCCGAGAACGCCGGCTTTCACAATCAAGTCCGGTGCGGCTTCGGCCGCCCCGACGATGCGAAAGCCTTCGCGTTGAAACATGTCGACAAGCGAGCGCAGCAACGCATCGTCGCCCTTGAGTGCCGCGGCGATCACCTTTGGCGCTGCCATCACACCTTTCGCGTCGAGTTTGATTTCAGAGAATTTGGGACGCTGAACGCGCCCGGCTAGCGTGAGTTCGCCGACGTTATGGGCGTGCAGAGCCTTGATCGCCCTTCCCGGTTCGCCCAGCGACAGCCACTCGCACGGATACTCATTCGCCCAGGCATCCGTCGTGCCGACGATCGCGAGCACGAACACATCACGTCCTGCCGCACGCGCGCATTCCGCAATGGACCGCGGCAGTTCTCCACCGCCCGCGATGATGCCGAGCGCGTTATTGCTCATCGTCTTCCGCGCCGCCGCGACGTCGTGCGAGACAAATCGGCCGCTTTGCCGGCGCCAGGATGAAATCGACGATTTCGTTCACCTCGGCGACCGAGCCCCACCGCTCTCGCGCGCGCTTGGCTCGATCGGCCAGTGAGCCTTCGCTTTCCAGAAAGATCGCGCGGAAAGTCGCGCGGAGCGCATTGATATTCTCGCGTGAGATGCCGCGCCGCTTCAGGCCGATGAGATTGAGATTGCCGAGTTCCGCGTGCGGTCCCGCTGCAATGCCATAAGGTATGATATCCGTGTTCGCGCCGCTAAGTCCGCCGAGCATCGCGCCGCCGCCGATGCGACCGAATTGCTGGACTGCAGACAGGCCGCCCATCACCACGCCGTCGCCGATCTCACAATGGCCGGCAAGCTGCGCACCATTGGCGAACGTCACGTCATTGCCCACATGGCAGTCGTGACCGACATGGCTGTAGGCCATGAAATAACCCCGCGCTCCGATACTGGTGACGCCTTTGTCGCGCGCGCTTCCGGCATTCATCGTCACCGTTTCGCGGATGACGCAGTCTTCACCGATCTTAAGGCGTGCCGCCGGCGCGTTGTTGCCGCGGATCTGCGCTTCGCCGCCGAGCTGTGCGCCGGAATAGACAACCGTGCGTGCGCCGATCTTCGTCGCCCCCAGGATTGCGGTATGTGAGATCAGCCGAACGCCGTCGCCGAGTTCGACATGCGGGCCGACGCTGCAGAAGGGCCCTATCTCGACGCCTGCGCCGAGCTTTGCGCCGTCTTCAACGATTGCCGTCGGATGGATTTTCATTGTCGCCGTCGAAGATCATCGCGCTGAATTCGGCTTCCGCAGCGAGCTCTTCGCCCACATACGCCTCGCCCGAGAAGCGCCACACCGGGCCGCGATGCCGTATGGCCTTCACCGGAAAGCGCAGCATGTCACCCGGCTTCACAGGACGGCGGAAACGCGCCTTGTCGATGGTCATGAAATAGACCTTGCGGCTCGGGCTAGCGCGCCCAAGCGAATAAACAACCAGAGCGCCGGCGGTCTGTGCCATGGCTTCGACGATCAGAACGCCAGGCATGACCGCGAATTCGGGGAAGTGCCCCTGGAAATGCGGCTCGTTGATGCTGACGGCTTTGTGGCCGACGGCGCTCTCATTCGGAACGATATCGGTCAGACGCTCCAGAAACAGGAACGGCGCACGATGCGGCAGGAGCTTCTTGATCTCTTCGACGTCGAGGGAAATGGGTTTGCTGGTCTGATCCATCACGATTTCTTTTTGCGCTTGCCCAGCATAGAGATGGCCGCCATCTGGCGCAGCCATTCCTTCACCGGGATGGCGGGCTGGCCGCCGTAATCCTGTCCACCGGGAAGAACGCCTAGCACGGCTGATCGTGCCGCGAAACGTGCGCCATCTCCGATCTTTGCATGATCGGCGACGCCAACCTGGCCGCCCAGCATGACGAAATCGCCGATCTCGCAGCTTCCTGCGATACCGACATCACCGACGATCACCGTGTGGCGGCCGATTCGGGTGTTGTGGCCGATCTGCACGAGGTTATCGATCTTTGTGCCCTCACCGATCACCGTGTCTCCCAACGCGCCCCGGTCGATGGCTGTGCAGGAGCCGATCTCGACACGATCCTGAATGATGACGCGGCCTAGCTGCGGAATGTTGGTGTGCCCGGTGGCCGAAGATGCGAATCCAAAACCCGGCTGGCCGATCTGTGCGCCGGGCAGAAGTGTCACGCCATCGCCGACATATGAGTGGCTGATGCTGACGTTGCTTCCGATCTCGCAGTCGCGGCCGATGGCGACGCCGTGCGCGATCACCGCATTGGGTCCGATGCGCGTATTCGCGCCGATTTCGACATTGGGACCGAGCACGACACCCGGTGCGATCTTCGCATCCTCGCCGATTTTGGCGCTTGGGTGGATCGAAGTAGTCTGATCCCAAACCGGCAATCCGTATTGCGGATAGAACAGTTTCGCCACTGCCGCGAACGCATGCGGCACGGACTTCGCGCGGATCGCAACACACCCGGCAGGTGCGCTCAGCTTTGTATCTGCCGGCACAAAGCAGAAGCCGCCTTTTGTGGACGCAAACAATACGGCCGCTTCGCCACCACCGCCTGTGAAGAACGATAGCTGCGTCGGCCCCGCGCCCGCCAGACTTGCAAGGTCGTCAATACGCGCGGCGCCATCCGCGCCTTCCGGCATTGTGGTGTCGGCGGCCTTGCAGATCTCCGCGAGCGTGAAGGGACCGCGGTTGTCGTAGAAGCGCGGATCAGCCATTGGGGCTCCTCCGGCGTTTCCCTGCCATTATTGCTGCGGCTGTTGCTGCTGTGCCTGCTGGAGCATGCCCGGCGGCGGCGCAACCAGCTCTACCTTAATTGTCGGCATCTTCTGGTTCAGGCGCTGCACGGCGAGCTGGGTGACGTCGACATCGACGGTGCCAAGCACGACAGAGTTACGGTCCAGCATCAGATTCGCGCCGCGCTCCGCCATGATACCCTGCAGGATCGGGCCAAGCGCCTGTTCGACCTGACCACGCGCCTTGATGAAACCGCCCTGGATAAGGGTCTGACGCTTTTGGACTTCGTCCTTTAGCGCAGCGCTGCGCGCTTCCAGCGCCCTAAGCTTCTGGTTTTTCAGATCGTTCGACAGGATCGCGGATTGCTGGCGGAAAGCAGCGCCGTCACGCTGCAACGCCTGCCCCTTCGCTTTCAGATCGCTCTCCGCTTGCGTCGTGTAGGCGTTGATCTGGCGAACGATGTCCTGGCCGACCTTCGATAGACGCATCACGGTGGAACGGTCGATCACAACGATCTTTGGCTGCGGCGTCGTTGCGGCCATTGCGTCCGTTGTGAGGAAGAGCATTCCGGCAGCGAGGAGCAGCCCGGAAGCCAGCGATTTGTGAGTCATGGTCTTAGAATCCCGTACCTGCGGTGAAGTGAAGAATTTGCGGACGATCATAAGGCGTCTTTACGATAGGCATGCCGATGTCGACCTGAATCGGACCGAAGGGCGATTTCCAGCCGACCGACAAACCGGCCGACGCGCGGAACGACAATGCGTCCTTGATCGAGCACGGCGACGACAACTGCGCGCAAAGCTGCTGCTTGTTGTCCAGATTGCCCAGCGTACCGAAATCGCTGAACAGCGAGAAGTTGATGCCATAATCGTCTGGCAGGAAGCTCGGTAGCCGCAGCTGCGCTGTACCGATGGCATAGAAATCTCCGCCCAGCGCGCTTGAGTTCTTCGCCAGGCGCGGGTTTGTATCGCGCGGCCCGATACCCGCAAGGTTGAAGCCGCGGAAGCTGTCGCCGCCTTTGAAGAACCGCTCGTTGATCGGGAGCAGATCACCCGAATAGCCGGTCACATAGCCGGAGTTGATCGCTAGAGACCCGGTAAGTGTATCCCAGAACAGCCGCTTGTAAGTGACGAACTGCTCTTCCGTGCGAAGGTATTTCAAATTTCCGCCAAAGCCGGCGATGTCCTGCGAGATGCTGAAGGCGATGCCCTTGTTCGGCTTCTGATAATCGTCGAGCGTATTATAGGCAAACGTAAAGCCGACGCTTGATGTTGTCCGCGTGCCAGCGGCCAAGAGGATTTCCAGCGGCGCGCTGATATACGGCACGATCTCTTCAACTTTGAAGTTGTAGTGCAGCGCCACCGTTCCGTATTCCGATGTTGGAAAGCCGAAGCGCAATTGTGTACCGGTCACGTCAGAGCGATAGGCGGCCTGCTGATAGGCGGTATCGACGCGATAGAGGTCGAACCCAGCTGCCAGCGGACGATCTAGGAAATATGGCTCTGTGAAGCTGAACTGGAACTGCTTGCTGATCGAAGAGACCGACACGCTCGCGCGCATGTATTGGCCTTTGCCGAACAGATCGCGCTCGGTGTAGCTGAACTCGCCGACCAGCGAGCTGGTGGACGAGTAACCGGCGCCCAGGGAGAGTTCACCGGTCGACTGCTCGGTGACGTTCACATCCAGGTTGACACGGTCCGGCTGGGAGCCGGGCGACTGCTTGATCGCCACGTCCTTAAAGATACCAAGACTGCGGACGCGCGTGCGCGAGCGGTCGACCAGCACGCGGTTGAACGCGTCGCCTTCGACGAGACGGAACTCACGGCGCACGACTTTATCCAGCGTCCGGTTGTTGCCGGAAATGTTGATCTTCTCGACGTAGACGCGCGGGCCCTGATCAATCTTGAGAATGACGTCGATCACGCGATGATCGTGGTCGCGCTTGATACGCGGATGTACCTCTGCGAACGCGTAGCCGCGCGTACCGGCCGCGTTCGTTAGCGCATCGATAGCCTTCTGGATCAGTTCGCCGTTGTAGACGTCGCCGGATTGAATTTTCACCAGCGGGCGCAGCGCGAGCGGATCGAGCTCCTTGATGCTGGAGTCGATCTGGACCTTGCCGAACTTGTAGAGATCGCCCTCGTCAACCGTGAACGTGACATAGAAGGCATCACGCGACGGTGTCAGCTCTGCGACAGCGGAAACGACGCGGAAATCCGCGTAGCCGTGGCTCACATAGAAGCGGCGCAACTGCTCGCGGTCGAAGGTCAGGCGGTCAGGATCGTAGTTGTCGTTGGTCGCGAGAATGCGCCACCAGGAGCTTTCCTCGGTCGCGATCTGATTGCGCAGCGTGTCGTCGTCGTACGTTTTGTTGCCGATGAAGTGAATGCGCGCGACGCCAGTGGTCGGACCTTCATGGATGGAGAAGATCAGGTCTACGCGGTTCTGCGGGCGCGAGATGATCTGCGGATCGACGCTCGCGCCGAATTTGCCGTTGCGGCGATAGACTTCGATGATGCGCTGGACGTCCGCCTGCACCTTCGTGCGCGTGAAGACCATGCGCGGCTTCAGCTGAACTTCCTTCTCGATATCCTTGGTCGAGACCTTGCTGTTACCTTCGTAGTCGATCTGGTTGATGATCGGGTTTTCCGACACGATCACGATCAGAGACGACGTCGGTGCGTCCCAGTTCACCTTCACGTTCGAGAACAAGCCGGTCGCGAACAGTGCCTTCAGAGCGCGGTCGGCCGTCTGGGCTTGATAGGGATCGCCTTCATGCAGCGAGATGTAGGTCAGCACCGTCGCCGGTTCGATACGCTGTGTGCCTTTTACGACAATGTGCGCGATGGGCGGCGCGGGAGGCGGCGCCGGCACAGCGGTGTCTGCGGCAGCCGGGTTCGCGGATGGGCCCGAGGCCAGCTGCGCGGAAGCCGGAATCGATACGGCACACAGCGTCAAAACCGCTGCGGCCAGTGCCGTGCGCGTCACTCGGGCGAACAGGGCGTTGGCGCTCATCCACTCGTCTCTTGAACACAACCGCGGGCAACACTTGCCGCGGGGGTGGTGATTTCAGAACAGGCTCAGCGAACGAGGTCGTTCCATGTCACAAAAAGGAAGAGACACAGAACCAACGCTAGTCCAAACCGAAACCCCACATCCTGAGCCTTTTCCCCCAAAGGACGGCCCAGTACAGCTTCGCATCCATAGTACAGAAGATGCCCCCCGTCGAGCACTGGAATGGGAAAAAGGTTGATAAGGCCGATGCTTACGGAAATTAGAGCTGCCAGTTGGACGAGCGCCAGAAAGCCGAATTCGGCAAACCTTTTGGCCAGTCCAGCGGTGCCGACAGGGCCCCTCAGCTGGCGGGGGTCGGCCTGCCCCAGAATCATCTGTTTCAGGCCCTTGAGCGTTCCGGCCGCGACCTCCCAGGTCTGATTAACGGCCGCGCCGACCGCCCCAATCGGCCCGTAGCGGACGATGGTTGGGGCCACCTTGAGCGAGTTGGTCACGCCAAGTGTCGGAATATTCTCAACATATCCAAGCTGATCCTTGCGCATGACCAGCCGCGGTGTGGCGTGGACGGTCAGGAGTTGCCCCGCCCGGGAAAGTGTGATGGCCAGGTCCTCGCCAGGGCTGGTAGCGATGATCGGAAGCATCTGATCGTAGTCGGTGATCGCGGTCCCATTGATGTCTTTGACGAGATCGCCGGGCTTGATGCCGGCGTCCTGCGCGGCGCTGCCGGGCTGCACGGAACCGATGACCGCGGGCTGTGCCAGACGCCCGAAGAGCATGAACACCGCCGTGAAGATCACAATGGCGAGAATGAAATTTGCGAAAGGTCCGGCGGCGGAGACCGCCATGCGCTGAAAAACGGGCTTCCCGAGAAGTGATTCGGAACGCTCCTTCGCGGTCATCGCCTTCTCGCCTTCGCGATCCGGCCTACTCGCCGCGTCTGCGTCGCCGAAGAACTTCACGTAGCCACCGAGTGGGAGCCACGAGATCTTCCAACGCGTGCCCTTCTTGTCGGTCCAGCCGAAGATCTCCGGCCCGAAGCCGATGGAGAAGGTCTCGACCTTCACGCCAAAATATCGGGCAACAGAGAAATGACCGAGTTCGTGGAAAAACACGACGACGGTAATGACGAACAGCCACGCCGGCAGTCCGAGCGGCAGCCAGTCGATCACACCGCGCAAGGCATCAATCATAGTCGCTCCTAAGCCCGCCCCGATGGTTCATGCCGTTACGCGCCGGCACATGTCGCCGGCCATGGATCTTGCGCGTTCGTCCGCCGCCAGCACGCCGTCCAGTATAGCGGCCTCGGCATTCGAGGCGTGAGCGGCGCTCAGCGTGTCTTCGACAACGCGCGGAATATCGAGGAAGCCGATCTTGCTATCCAGGAAGGCGGCAACTGCGATTTCATTCGCAGCGTTCAGGATCGTCGGCGCGAGACCGCCAAGACGCATCGATTCCAGCGCCAGACCGAGACAACGGAAACGCTGATGATCCGGCTCCTGGAAGGTGAGATTGCCAACCGACGCAAGATCGAGCCGCTTTGATGGCGACGCAATGCGGCGGGGCCACGCGAGCGCGTAAGAAATGGGCGTGCGCATGTCGGGCGCGGACATATGCGCGAGAGTCGTGCCGTCCCCATACGAAACGAGACAATGGATGATGGATTGTGGGTGCACGATCACGCCCAAACGTTCCGGCGGAAGCGCGAACAGGAAATGCGCCTCGATTAGTTCCAGGCCCTTGTTCATCAGCGATGCGCTGTCGACGGAGATCTTCGCGCCCATCGACCAGTTCGGGTGCGCGACCGCTTGTGCTGGTGTCGCGATGCGCATCTTGTCGATGGTCCATTCGCGGAACGGGCCACCGGATGCTGTGAGCGTCACGCGCTCGACTTCTGAAGCGTTGCCATCGCCCAGAACCTGGAACACCGCGTTGTGTTCGGAGTCGACAGGGACCACCGATGCGCCGGTGCGCAGGACTGCTTCGCGGAAGACGTTGCCGGCAGCGACGACACATTCCTTGTTAGCAAGCGCAACGGTCACGCCGCGTTCGATTGCGGCTAGTGCCGGTTCGATCGCGGCCGCGCCGACGATCGCCACCATGACGATGTCCGAGGGACGCTTCGCAGCTTCGACGATTGCCTCGCGGCCAGCCGCGACTTCAATGCCGGTACCAGCAAGACCGTTTTTCAATTTATCGAACAGTTTCGTGTCGCCGACGACGGCGAGCTTCGGGCGGATCGCCCTCGCCTGCTCAATCAGCACATCGACGTTCGAGTGCGCGGTCAGCGCTTCGACAGGCAGCGCATCCGGTCCATAGACTTCGCGCGCATGCGCGATCACGCTCAGCGTGCTGACACCGATAGAGCCCGTCGAACCGAGAATGGTCACGCGCCGCGCCAGGATCGGCGACAGATCGGGGAGTTCGAAATTCTTCCGTTGGGCTGCGAGCGCACTCATGGGTGCGCTCCAAACAACGGATCGAGTTTGAACACAAGCACGAGGAGCGCGAGCGCACTCACCGCGAACAACGTGCTGTCGATGCGGTCGAGCATGCCGCCATGGCCAGGGATCAGCGAACCGCTGTCCTTGCGGTTGAAGGATCGCTTCACCCAGGATTCAAAAAGGTCGCCTGCATGCGCGACGACTGAAAGGCCAGCTCCGTACACCGACGCCAAAACCGGACTCCCCCCCAGAACCCCGACATACACCGCCTCGACGGCGGCGGCGGCCACTATACCACCCAAAGTCCCCGCCCAGGTCTTGTT
>Ga0068853_100002663_pt1 | contig 13457 bp, 14 predicted proteins | sample KBSCornC32_FD_65655 | JGI IMG/M metagenome (GOLD analysis project Ga0068853, IMG submission 65655) | Corn rhizosphere microbial communities from Kellogg Biological Station, Michigan, USA - KBS Corn C3-2 | ecosystem: Host-associated > Plants > Roots > Rhizosphere > Soil ... | reverse complement strand
TCGTTTCGATCGCGCCGTGCGCGTCGATCTGCCGGAAGGTCTCGGCCGCGATCGCATCGAAGTCGCGCTGGTCCACGTGGAAGTCGGCCATGCGCCGGGTCTGCAGGTACGTGGCGCCGTTGCACGCGACGAGGGCGATGCCGGTGAAGGCCATGAGGATGGATCGCACGATCGTCGGCTCCCGGTCGGTTCGCAGTCGCGGCGGCGACCGCGCCGCTCCACCTGCCCATGGACCAACGCTCGAACGGTCTCCGCGGGGTTGCATCGCGCGGCACCGCCGACGGCATCGCCGCCCGTCGCGCCACCCTAGCCGTAGACGCACTGCAGCGACAGCACGAACAACGCGCTCGCCGCGACGATGTTCGGCCGGATGCGCGCACGGCGCGCGCGCAGCGCGTACGCCGCGAGCAATGCCGCCGCGACCAGCGCCTCGGTCCACCAGCCGTTGCTGCGACCGAGCCAGCCCGGTACGCCGGCCCAGCCGTGCAGCACGTTGCCGAACGCGATCGATGCATGCGGATAGAGCTGCAGGCGAGCGGGATGCATCGGCAGGTCGAGCAGCAGGTGGCTCGCGACCGCCGCGCCGATCGCGAGCGCGACGCCGCGATCACGCGGCCATAGCAGCACGGCGCAGGCGACCGCCTGCAGCAGGATGGACAGCATCGAATGCGACCAGCCGTCGAACCAGGCCGCCGCGTCGACATGCTCGATGCCGCCGATCGCCAGCGCGAGCCAGAGCAGGTCGGGCAGGAACGCCGCGCCGACGAGCGCCCACACCGGCGCCTTCGGCTGGACCGCCTTGATCGCGAGCGCGGCGGCGACGTGCGCGGCGTACATCAGCGCGCCCGCGTGTCGTCGTGGATCAGCGCGAGGATCGCCGCCGGCACGAGCACGAGCAGCAACTGCACGACGAAATCATGCCACGTCATCATCGCGAACCCCACGCGAACGGCGATGCGCGCGATGCTAGCGGAGCCCGCGGTGCGCGTCGAAGCGCGTTGGCGTGACCGGCGTTGCGCGCTCGACGCCTACGCGGGCGCGTACGCGACCCAGCCGCGGAACGTGAACGCCGCGTAGAACAGGTCGATCCGTTCGAAACCCGCCTCGCGCAGCAATGCGACGTCGACCTCCGGCGCGAGCAGCGGCAGTCGGCTGCCGATCGCTTCGACGGCGTTCCGCGCATTCGACGCCTCGATCCCCGACGCCGCCGCGAACGCGGCGTAGCGTTCGAGCCAGCGCGTCTTGCCCGCGTCGTCCTGCGGAAAGCTGTGGTGCGCGACGACGAGCGGCGCGCCCGGCGCGAGGCGACGGCGCAGTTGCGCGAGCGCGCGCAGGCGCTCGGCGGCATCGAGGAAGTGCAAGGTCAGGAGGCAGGTCGCACCGTCGAACGGACCGGTGGGTGCGTCGTCGACGTAGCCTTCGTGCCAGTCGACGCGCGCGGCGAGATCGCCGAGCGTCGCACGCGCGAGCTGCAGCATCGGCGCCGATGGATCGACGCCGACGAAACGCCAGCTCCGGTGTGCCTCGGCGAACACCTTCAACTCGAGTCCCCCGCCTGCACCGAGCACGAGCACGCGGCCATCGACGGGCACCGACTCGGCGAGCAGCAGCTCGGTCATCCGCTGCAACGCGTGGAAACCCGGGACCTGGCGGACGGGGCCTTCGGCGTAGCGTGCGACAGCCTGGGGATCGGAGAACGACAAGGCGATTCGACGTGGCGGGACGTCGGCGATGCTACTGCGCGCTTCGCGCGCGGGTCAAAGCGCGAGCGTCGAGCGCGCACCCACGCGCATCGCCCACGTCGGCGAGCCCGCGCGACCACTGCGGCGGCGGATTTGTGTCATGGCACAAATCCGCCGCGCGATCCGTTTGACAGTCCGCGCCGGCGTGTCGACGATCGACGGCTCGCAGCGTCGCGTCACGCCATCGCGGACCGCGCGCAACCCGCAGCACGAGGCCTCCATGCGCACATCCACTCCCACGATCGCTTCGATCACGCTGGCCGTCGCGGCCGCGTTCGTCGCGGACGCCGCACGTGCGGACGTCGTCGGCATCTCGATCGGCAGCGACCTCCTGGTCGACGCCGCCTATGGCAGCCAGGGTTACACCGTCGTCAACTACAACGACGAAGCAGGTACTTGGGACGAAGCCGTGCGCCTGATCCCTGCCGACGGCGGCGGTACCTGGATGGTCGGCTTCCATCGCACCAATGCGAACGGCGACCGCGTCGCGATCGCCAGGCTCGACCCGAACGGCGTGCTCGACACGGGCTACGGCGACGGCGGCAAGCAGCTCGCCGACACCGCGATCAACCTCGTCCACGACGTGATCCTCGTCGACGGACGCTTCTACCTCACCGGCATCCACTACCTCGACGGCGGTTTCGGCGATGCCGCGGTCGCCTGCGTCATGCCGGACGGCGCACCGTGCGCGGGCTTCGGCGACAACGGCTCGGTCGAGCTCCCGCTCAACGCGCCCGGCTTCAACAGCGACGCCGCGCGCATCCTGCAACGCGACGGGGCGCTGTACGTGGTCGGCAACACCGATCCGGGCGGTTCGAGCGGCCACTCGAGCGCGATCGTCGTCGCCAAGCTCGACGCCGCGACCGGCGCGCTCGTCGCGAGCTTCGGTGACGGCAGCGGCCCGCTCGCGGGATCGGCCGTGTTCGACCCCAACCTCATCGTCGACGGCTACGACTTCGCCTATGCGGCCGCGTTCGCCGCGAACGGCGACGTGCTCGTCGGCGGCTCCGCGCAGGACGATCGCGGCAGCCGCGCCTACGTGCTCGCGCTCGACCCGGCGACCGGCGCGCTCGACCCCGCGTTCGGCGACGGCGGCTACGCCTGGGCTTCGCTGCAGAACGGCGTGAACCACGACGACCTCACCGTGCGCGCGTTGCAGGTGCTCGGCGACGGTCGCATCGTCGCCGCCGGCAACGCGAACCACGACGACGAGTTCTTCAACACGACCACCGGCGTGCTGCTCGTGTCGCTGCAGCCTGACGGCACGCGCACGCCCGGCTTCGGCGTCGACGGCCTCGTCCACGCCGACATCGGCGTGAACCTGCAGACGACCGACCTCGTCGTGCGCGCGAACGGCGACCTGGTCGTCTCGACGCCGTCGAACGGCATCCTGCCGAACGACTACAACTCCGACACGCTGCAGTCGATCGTGCAGTTCGATGCCGCCGGCAACGGCCCGACCGCGACCGTGTCGATCGAGTACCCGTCGCTGGTGCTGCCGCAAGGCTGGCCGATGTCGATGCTCGTCGACGCGAGCGACCGCGTGCTCGTCGCGGGCTTCCGGCTGTGGGACTTCAACTTCCCGATCCCCGACTCCGACCACGTCGTCACGCGCCTCGTGCGCGATGCGATCTTCGCCGACAGCTTCGACCCTTGATGGCGATCAGCGCCCGTCGAAGCCGTCGTCGAAGAGGAAGGCGGGGTCGGTGTCGAGCAGCAGGTCGAGGTTGGTGACTGCGTTCGGGTAGCCCGACGAGATGTGCAAGGTGCCGAAGCGCAGCATGTTGTCGCCGTCGACGAGTTCGGACAGCGGCACGTCGATCGCATGGTTGTAGCCGCCGGTCTGGCCCGGTGAATCGAGCATCGCGACTTCGCCCGGCGTGAACGCGCGCTCGTGCGCGGGATGGCCGTTGAGCTGCCAGCGCAAGCGGCCCGTGCCGAGGCGGATGCCGTCGATGTCGTAACCCTGGTAATAGCCGTTGAAGACGAGCCGCGCGCGCGTCGCATGGCGCAGCGACACCGCGCGGAACACGAGCGGGTCGCCGAGCGCCCCCACGCCGTCGGGAATCACGTAGCCGAGGCTGAGGCCGGGGTGTTCGATCACGTTGACCACGCCGGGCGGGAATTCGTCGGTGGTCGTGAACGTGTGCGGGACCCCCGAAGCCGGCACTTCGTACTCGCGCGTGCCCGGCAGCACCGGGCCGTCGAAGCCGATGTTGTCCCAGTAGGTGTTCCACGAGCGCAGCGGTCGCGGCAGGCCGCCGAACGTGATGCCGTACTTCCAGGTCGCGTGGTTGTGCGCGATCAGCGAGACGTAGGCGCGCGTGAACGGCAGCGGCGTCGCGAACGTGTCGACGCGCCGGCTCACGAGCGGGCCGAACGTGACGCCGTCGGCCGACGGTTCCGAGGTGAGCACCTCGAGCTGCGTCGTGGACAGGCGCAGCTCGACGCGGCTGAGGTGGCCGCGCTGGCGCGGCACCTCGCTCGACGTTCCGGGAAGGTCCGTCATCGCATGGTCGCGCACGTCGTGCACTTCGATCGGGCTGCCGAGGAACACGACGACGACGCCGTTGCGCGGGTTCGGGCCGCGGCCGTTGACGTCCCACGTCGGCGCGGGCGACGGATCCTCGCTGACCACGACGCTCGTGTAGCCGAGCAGGAAGTTCGAGGCGAGGTCGGTGTCGAACACGATGCGACCGGTGCGGTTCGCGAAGTCGAACGGCTGGCGGATGCGGTACGCATTGCTGCCGTAGTTCTGCGAGCCGACCGCGGTCATGAGGTAACGACTCTGGATCGGCGGCGACGGATCGCAGACGAGCGTGTCGCGTGTCGGCATGAGCAGACCCGTGACGTCGGCGCGGCACGGCGGCGGCTCTTCGGGGATCAGGCCGAACTCCGCTTCCCACACCCAGAACGTGACGCCGTCGCCCGTCGACAGCGACGGCGCGTAGCGCGTCGCGCTGAAATGCGTGCGGCTCAGTTCGACGCCGCGACCGCGGTCCCACGCCGGCGCGGGTCCCTGCTCGAACGTTTCGCAGAACGCGGGCTGCGCGAGCGGGCACGTGGCCGCTTCGGCGACGATGGCGTCGGCGAACAACAACGATGCGCCGATGCACGCACGGTGCACTCGCCGAGCGTGGCGACGGGTTCGATGACCGCGCATGCGCATTCCCCAGGCCGCCGGTTCGCCGCCATTGTCGGAGCGCGTGCGTGCGTGTTTGCTCGACCGCTTCGCAGTTCGCACGATCGGCCTCGCGTCGTCGACGCGACACCGCGGCCACCGCGGCTAGTCACACGGCCGCGCGACGACGGTCTGGCCCTTGACGACGGTCGCGTCCGGCACCCCGCAGAACCGCGGCGTGCGTTCGCGCTGCGCCGCGTCGTTGTCGCGCAGGAAGCCGCCGGCGTCGATCGGATCGGGTTGCGCCGGCCGCGCGACCTCGAAGTGCACGTGGTCGAGCATCGCGCAACCGACCGCGCCTTCGTCGCCGAGGTAGTCGCCGGCCCGCACGGCATCGCCGACCTTGCGATGCGCACGCTCCGTCACCGAACCTTTCGCCAGATGCGAGTAGTTGGTCCATTCACCGTTCGCATGCTCGATCCAGACGTAGTTGTTGTGGCAGTCCTTCGCCGCGCGGCCGGACTGTTGTTCGCCGTACCCGTCCTGGATCGCGACGATGCGACCGGCCGCGGCGGCGACGACGCGGTAAGGCGCCTTGCCCTCGACCGCGAACAGGTCGACGCGACCGGGCGGGCGATGCGTCGTCGCATCGTCGAACACCTTCACGCGGGTGCCGTCGGCGAACGGCAAGCGATAGCGCCCTTCACTCGCTTCACCCGGCGCTCCCGCCGACGCCTGCACCACGGCGGCAGCACTCGTGCAGGCGAGCAGTATCCTCGCGGCCCGGTTCATCGTGGGTCCTCCCGCGTTTCTCGATAGGGTCGCGTAGGAGCGTGCGGGCGGACCGCTGAACCGCGCCGATCCACGCTGGCCCCATCGACGCGAAGGGCGCTGCGATGCGTCATCGAGCGCGACCGCACCGTCACCGGTTTCCCACCTGAACGTGCGTATACTCCACCGGCCAGTCGAGTCCACAGGGGGAATCGATGCACACATCCACTACGCGCCCGGGCGGGCGCGGGCGCCTGCTTGCGTCCGGCCTCGCCCTCGCGCTCGCCGCACTGCTCGTGTCGCCGGCTTCCGACAGCCGCGCGGGCACGCCGACCTATTCCATCGACTTCCATCGCATCGGTTCCGGCGCCGCGCGGCTGCGCGGAGCGTGCTACCGACTCGCCGGCAGCGTCGGCGAAGCCGCGCCCGGCTATTCGAGCGGGCCGACGATGGAAGTGGTCTCCGGTTTCTGGTCCGCCGCGGGCAATCCGCCGGACCAGATGTTCTTCAGCGGATTCGAGGGGTGCTGACGATGAAACGTTGCCTGTCCGTGCTGTTCGCGCTCGTGCTCGCCGGCCTGCTGCACGGCGTCGTCGCCGCGCCGCTCGCGCCGCAGTCGAGCGCCTTCACCTACCAGGGCCAACTCAACGCGAGCGGCACGCTCGCCAACGGCACCTACCTCTTCACGTTCACGCTGTTCGACGCCGCGAGCGGTGGCGCACAGGTGGTCGGCACGACGCCGATCCAGCAGTCGATCGTCGTCGTCGACGGCCTGTTCACGACCGACCTCGACTTCGGCGCGGTGTTCAACGGCACGCAGTACTGGCTCGAGATCAAGGTCGGCACGACGCTCGCGAACCAGGAAACGCTGGCCGGGCGCCAGGCGGTGTCCGCGGTGCCGGTCGCGCAGTACTCGCTCAATCCCGGACCTGCGGGGCCTCCCGGCGCGCCAGGCCCCGCGGGGCCGGCGGGACCGCAAGGTCCGGTGGGCCCGACCGGCCCGCAAGGCGATGCGGGCGCCGTCGGCCCGGCCGGACCGCAAGGCGCGACCGGCGCGACGGGCGCGGCAGGCCCAGCGGGTCCGCAAGGCGATACCGGCGCGATCGGTCCGCAAGGTCCGCAGGGCGCGACCGGCGCGATCGGCCCACAAGGTCCGCAGGGCGCCACGGGTCCGATCGGTGCGACCGGCCCGCAAGGAGCGACGGGACCGGCCGGCGCCGCCGGTGCGACGGGCGCGCAAGGGCCGCAAGGCGTGCAAGGCGCAACCGGCGCGACGGGCGCGACCGGGGCCACCGGTCCCGCGGGTGCCACCGGTGCGGCGGGCCCGCAAGGCCCGGCCGGAGTCGCCAACGTCTACGGCGACGGTTCCGACGGTGCGGGTTCGTTCGCGACGGTCGACTGGACGTCGGCGCCGCCGGCGAGCACGTTGCAGTTCACGACCCTCAGCGTGACCGGCAACCTCACCGTGCCGAGCGGCATGGTGATCCGCGCAACCGGCAACGTCACGATCAGCGGGCAGATCCTCGTCGCGACGAACACGAATGCGGGCACCGGCATCGGCAGTTCGGCGGCCGTGCTCGGCAACAACAACGTCGGCGTCGGCGGCGGCGCGGCGAGTCCGCTGTTCGCGCGGCTCGGCGTGAGCCCCGGCCCGGCCGGCGGCGGCATCGGCCCGTTCATCAACAGCGGCGTGCAGAACCCGGCGGGCGGCGGCGGCACCGTGGTGATCATCGCCGGGGGCACGATCACGATCAGCGGCGGCGGCGCGATCCGCGCGGACGGCGCGGTCGGCACGGCCGCGATCGCCTCGACGAGCAATGGCGGCGGCGGCGGTGGCGGCGGCATCATCATCCTCGCCTCGAAGGGAGGCATCACCAACAGCGGCACGATCAGCGCGGCCGGCGGCAAGGGCGCGGACGCGCTCGCCGGCGCGACCGGCTCGGCCGCGTCCGGTGGCGGCGGCGGCGGTGTCGTCAACCTGCTCGCCCCGACGATCACGGCCGGTTCGACCAACGTCGGCGGCGGCGCCGCCGGTGCCGGCACGAACAGCAATGCGAACACCGCCTTCGGCGGCGGCGGCGGCGGTTCCGCCGGCGCCGGTGGCAACAGCGGCAACATCGGCACGAACGCGACCGCCGGCGGCAACGGCAGCCTCTTCACGAAGATCACGAGCGATCCGTCGCCGCTGTTCGTCTCGCCGGTGCATCGCTGAGGCGATCGCACGGCGCATGAGGCACGGCCGGCGATCGCCGGCCGTGCATGGGGAATCGGCGCGCGCGGCCTCGTCCGGGCACTGGGCGTGTGCGCACGGCGCAACGCGGATGCACGCAATTCCGGTTCCGCTTGATCCCGGTCAAGGCACGCGGCACGCGCGAGGAGGACGCTGGAGTCCTCTCCCTCGACGGGGCAACGCCGTGGACATCAAGGACGCGATCTACCATCGCCGGGCCGAGCGTGCGTACACGAGCGAGGCGGTCGACGAAGCCGTGCTGCGCGAGCTCATCGACGCGGCGGTGCAGGCGCCGAGCGCGATGAACGCGCAGTCGTGGACGTTCTGCATCGTGCGCGATCCGACGATGCTCGCCGACATCGCGACGCGCGCACGCGAGCACATGCTCGCGAACACGCCGGCCGGGCTGCTCTCGCATCACGTGGACACGGTCCTGCACGACGCGAACTTCGACATCTTCTACGGCGCACCGGCGCTCGTGCTGATCTGCAGCACGACGGACCATCCGTGGGCGGTCGAGAACTGCGCGCTCGCCGCGGAAAACCTCATGCTCGCCGCGCACGCCGCGGGCCTGGGTACGTGCTGGATCGGTTTCGCGCAAGCTTGGCTGCGCAGCGCCGAGGGCAAGGCGTTCCTCAACATCCCGTCCGAGATCCGCCCGGTCGCACCGATCATCGTCGGCCACCCGGCCGGCACGGCGAGCGTGGTGCCACGCCGGCCCGCGGAGATCCGCTGGTTCGGCGCGAACCGCTGAGCGCCCCTGCCGCGAACACGGCAGCGACGAGCCGGGACCGAGCCCTTCCTTCTATCATCGGCCTGCCCTTGGAGGCTGCCGATGAACATCTTGCCCGTTGCCGCGTTTCGACGAAGCCTCGCCCGCATCGCGGCCGCCGTCGCGCTGGCGTACGCGTGCACGGCGACGGCCGGGCAACCGCTGCTCACGTTCGTACCACTCACGCCGACGACGTTCGTCCTTCCGGTCGACGGCGAAGGGTCGGTGCAGTACGTCGTCACGAACCAGTCCGTCGTGACGCGCACGTTCGCGATGACGCCGATACCGGGCGTCGACATCGATACCTCGGGCGGGCATTGCGCCGATCCGTTCGTGCTCGCGTCGCACCAGTCGTGCACGCTCGCGCTGCACCTCGTCGGCAGCGCCATGAGCGGCGACATCGACGGCGGCCCCGTGGCCTGCATCGACGGCAATCCGCTGCAGTGCTGGCAGCCGTCGGCGGCCGACCAGTTGCACGTCACCCTCGTCGACGACATCGTGTTCGCGGACGGCTTCGAGATCGCGCCGTCGGCGTAGTCGCTTCGTCGCCCGAACGCGCGTGCGGACCGCGCGGTATCAATGCTGCGGATCGAGCGCCGCCGCGGCGGACCCGATCGACGCGGCCTGCCGCATCGGGTCTCCCACGCGTCGCGCGAGATCGAACGCGGCCCATTCGAGCAGGCGCGGCGAAGGGCCGGCGAGTACGCGCCGTACGTATATCGCAGCGATATTCCGGTAGATCGCGGCTGGCGTCACGAGCAGGCCCGGCAGCGACCACCAGCCGAACAACAGGCACGTCAGCGCGGCCCAGCCGTTCTTGCGCTGCGCGCAGCGGCGGCAGCACAACGCGTACTCCGTTTCGATGGCGACGTTGACGATGATCGAAACGACGAGCCAGCGCGGGCGTATCTCGATCGGTTTGCCGCGACGCGCGCATAGCGGGCAAGAGCCGGTGAACGTCGCTTGCGCGTGCTGCTGCACGAGATCGGGAGCGAGCGACAGCGCGACCTCGTGGACGCGCGCATCGTCGTGGCAACGCACGCTGCAGAACCGCTGCCCGTCCGCCTCGTACGCGCCGAGCGCGATCGACGAGCCGCAGTAGTCGCACTGGTTGGTGGCGCCCGAGCTGCGCAGGATGCCGCGCACGGCGTTCTGGTATTCGAGTTCGAAGCGTTCGCCGGTGACATCGCGCTCGATCAGCACGAGCCGGGCGGCCTCGCGCGCCTCGTCGGTCAGTTCACGCGTGGCCACCAGCCGCAACAGCGACTCCGTGTCGAGTTCGCGGTAGCGCGCGAAGAAGTCCGCTTGCGAAAGGGTCATCGGCGCTCGTCGGCGAAGTCCGGACCGGAACTCTGCGCGCGCCGCCGAAAAAGTCCACTCCGATCCACTGCAACGACGTCTTCGAGCCGCCGAGCCACGGCGGCCCGCCAGGCTCACCGGTCTGGCCCGATCGCCGCGCTCGCGTATTCACGCGCGACGTCGTCCAGCAGTGCACGCAACGCATCCTTGTCGTACCAGCGACCGCCGGCCATCACGCCGAGCGGATGGCGCAGCGTCGCGAGGTCGTCCAGCGGATTGCGTTCGGAGAGCACGAGGTCGGCGCGGTAGCCGGGAGCGATCGTTCCGAACGATTCGGCATCAGGATGGGCGCGATGGATCAACTCGCCGGGCGTGCGCGTCGCCGTGCCCAGCGCCTGGTAGCGGGACAGGCCGGCGCGCTCGAGTTCGGCGAGGTCGTCGTGCAGCGAGAAGCCGGGGACGAGGCCGGCAATGGTCGGAGCGTCGGTACCTGCGACGAGCGGCACGCCGGCGTCGGCCATGGCCTTGACGAAACGCCGCAGGAACTCGAGTCTCGCGGTGAGCGTGCCCTTGCGCGCGCCGTAGTCGGCGCGACGCCACTCGATCCTTTGCGCGGGCGCGAGATAGCGCACCTCGGGCGCGCGCAGCATGGCGCGCGGAACCTCGGGGCGTCCCCACTGTTCGGCGATCGCCGCGTAGGTGCGCAGATCCGCGGTGACGAAGGCGCGGTCGCGCCGGACGAAATCAATCGCCTGTTGCACGCGATCCTTGTCGGGCAGCGCATCGGTGGACGCGCCTTCCGACGGCGCGAACGTCGAGTAGAGGAATTCCTCCGCGTGCGCGACGAGCAGCTGTCCTGCGGCGAGCTGCTTCTCGAGGCCGACGCTGCCCACGCTGTGCCCGACGACGGGAACCTGCAGGCGACGCCCTTCGTCGGCCAGCGCCGCGAACGACTCCGCGGACAGATCGTTGTAGGCCTTGATGAAGTCGTAGCCATTGGTCTTGGCCATGCGCACGACGGCGCGCGCTTCATCGGCATTGGTGACGAAATAGTCGCCGTAGCGCGGGCCGCCATCGACGCGGAACGCGGCATAGATGTGCGGACCGGGAATCCTGCCTTCGTTCACGCGCGGTCGAAGCTGCGCGGCGAGGTCGCTGGGCGCCCCCATGTTCAGGACGCTCGTGACGCCGTTGGCGAGATAGACCGCGAGATCGCCGCGGGTGCTCGAATGCGTATGCATGTCGGCGAGGCCCGGCGAAAGGAACGCCCGGCCGTGGCCGTCGATGACGCGGGCGCCGGCCGGTACCGCCAACGCCTTGCCGATCGCCGCGATGCGGCCATCCGCCACGAGCACGGTCTGTGCGTGCAGTACCTGCGCCGACTCCATCGGCACGAGGTTGACGTCGACGAAGGCGGTGACGTCGGCGGCGCGGACGAGCGGCGACGCGCAAAGGAACAGCGACCACAGGAGCGCCCACGCGGACGAATGCTTCATCGGCGTTCTCATCGTTCTTCGCGCCGGTAGACCAGGAGCATCACGCCCGACCCCATCTCGGTGGACGAAGCCAGCTTCAGTCTTGCGTTCGTGCCCGGCATGAACAGACGGCGCCCCTGCCCGAGGACCAGGGGGTACACGAGCAGATGATAGGTATCGACCAGGTCATGCTGCATCAGCGAACCCACGAGCGAGCGGCTGCCGTGCACGAGCACGTCGCCGTCGTGGCGTTGCTTGAGCTCGCGCATCCCCGCGCGCAGTTCGTCGAAGCCACCGACGATGCGCGTGTGGGTCCAGCCGGCATCGCGCAGGGTCGTCGAGACGACGTACTTGTCCGCGGCGTTCAGCCGGTCCGCGTAGAAGCCGCTGCGCGAAGGCCACGCCTGCGCGAAGGTCTCGTAGGTCTCGCGACCGAGGAGCTGCGCCGCGGACGCCTGCAGCTCTTCGTTCTTGAAGCGCTCGATGCGGTCGTTCCAGTACGGGAACGACCACCGTTCCGGCGCCTCGACGACGCCATCGAGCGTGATGAAGCTGGTCACCACCAACGTGCCCATGTGAACCTCGCATGCAGTGTCGCTGTCGGTTGATCGGTCATTGCCGCGGGGGCGCGGAACGCGGCTGCCGCGCGATGCCTTCGGCATTCGGATGCGTCGCGGTCGACCGGGTCGCCGCGAGCGCATCGGTCGTTCGCACCAGCGCGTCGACGATCGCTTCGTCGAACGCACTGTGCCCGGCGAGGACGACGCGCAGGTCCAGTTCCGGCCAGGCGCGCGCGAGGTCGTTCGCCGATTTCATCGGGCACGCGATGTCGTAGCGCCCCTGCACGAGCGTGGCCGGAATGTGCCGGATGCGATCGACGCCCTCGAGCAGCTGCCGGTCCGCGAGGAAGCACGCGTTGCGGAAATAGTGGGCCTCGATCCTCGCCTCGAGCGCCGCGCGTTGCGCATCCAGATCGATCGGCGCTTCCGGATCGTGGACCAGGGACGTGCAACTGCCGGTCCAGCCGCGCCACGCGCGACCTGCCGCATGCCGGATCGCGGGATCGGGATCGTCGAGACGGCGCCCGTACGCGTCCACGAGACGGTCGCGCTCGGCGCGAGGGATGAAGTCCTGGTACGCCGCCCACCGTTCCGGAAACACGTGGCGCGCACCGCCGCTGCGTTCGTTGAGCCAATCGATCTCGTCCTGGCCGCCGAGGAACAGGCCGCGCAGCACGAGCGCACGAACGACATCGGGATGCGCCTGCGCATACGCGAGCGCCAGCGTGGATCCCCAGGACCCGCCGAAGACGATCCAGCGCTCGATGCCGAGGTGCCGGCGCAGGCATTCCAGGTCGCCCACCAGATGCGACGTGGTGTTGTCCCGCGTTTCACCCGCAGGCGTCGAACGGCCCGCGCCGCGCTGGTCGACCAGCACGATCCGGTATCGCGACGGATCGAAGAAGCACCGATGCCGTTCGACCACGCCACCGCCAGGTCCGCCGTGCAGGAACACCACGGGCAGGCCGTCCGGACGTCCGCATTCCTCGACGTGCAGTTCGTGCAGCGCATCGACCTTCAGGCGCTGCGTGCGATAGGGCGTCGTCGCGGGATACAGGCCCCGCGACGGCGGCCTACTGGCGATGTCGGGCGCCGGCATGGCTCAAGGGCCCAGGCCGGGCTTGATCGTCATGAGCAGCGCGACGAGCGCGAACAGGCCCGTCACCGCGAGGCGTCCGCGCAGCGCGTGCGCATCGCGCGCGAGCGTCCTCGCGTCCGCGCTGGACGGTGCGACCCGCAGGATCGCCTCGGCCCGCAGATGCCACGCACGCAGCATGCGCCGCTCGACGGTCATCAACGCCGCAATCAATGCGAGCGAGGCCAGCAGCCACGGCGCGAGCGGCCAGCCGCCGAGGAAGAACACCACGATGCCCGCGACGACCCCGACGCCCGTCAGCACGCTCGCCAGCTGGCCGATGCGCACCGCCGCGCGCGCCGCGCCGATGCGACCGCTGCGCGCACGCACGAGCACGAGTTCCCGGCTCGCG
>Ga0068853_100002662_pt1 | contig 13458 bp, 14 predicted proteins | sample KBSCornC32_FD_65655 | JGI IMG/M metagenome (GOLD analysis project Ga0068853, IMG submission 65655) | Corn rhizosphere microbial communities from Kellogg Biological Station, Michigan, USA - KBS Corn C3-2 | ecosystem: Host-associated > Plants > Roots > Rhizosphere > Soil ... | reverse complement strand
CGGCGACCGCAGCGCCCGCACTCTCGACGACGGGCGGTCCATCCCCTTGGGACTGCGGCCCGACCGAGTTCGCCCGGAGGCCAGCGTGACCTTGCCACCCCGAGCCACCCTGTTGCTGTACACCGACGGGCTGGTGGAGCGCCGTCGTCAATCGCTGGACACCGGCATCTCCCGCGCCACGGACCTCGTCCAGGACGGAAACGTCTCTGCCCTGGACGATTTGGCGAGCAAGATCATGACACGGTTGGCACCGGACGGCGGCTACCAGGACGACGTCGCACTGTTGCTTTACCGCCAGCCGGCCCCGCTCCAGTTGGACTTTCCCGCCGAGGTCGGCGAGCTCGTAGGCACCCGTGCCGCCTTGCGCAGTTGGCTGGAGCGAGCCGACGTCGGCCCCGACGAGGCGCAGGACGTCCTCATCGCCGCCGGCGAAGCGATCGCCAACGCCATCGAGCACGGCCACCGCGATCGTCGCGGGGGCACGGTCAGTCTCCGCGCAACCGCCCTGGTCGACCGTGTACACCTGACCGTCGTCGACACCGGTTCGTGGAAGATTCCACAGCCAGGGGCCGACATCAGCCGCGGTCGAGGCGTCATGCTCATGCGAGCGCTCATGCAGGACGTGTCCATCCACCCAGATGCCACGGGCACCACGGTTCACATCCACTCGAGGATCAGCCGATGACGACACCGCTCACCATCAACGTCGACCGGCGCGACGGCGGCGCGCTCACGCTGGTGGCGACCGGGGAGATCGACCTGAGCAACGTCCACACCTTCGCCCGGGCGCTCGACGACGCCATCGCGGTCAGCAGCAGTGCGACGGTGACGGTAGACCTGAGCGCCATCGAGTACGTGGACAGTGGCGGCATCAACGTGCTCTTCGCCTGTGCCGACCACATCCACCTCATCGTCAAACCGCTTCTCGTGCCCGTCCTGACCATCAGCGGCCTCACCGAACTGGCCACCGTCGAGGCCGCACCGCCGTCGACGTCGGACTGACCCGGCTCACCGCGCGGCCCTGTGCGACCATTCCCCGATGACCGTACGTCCCGCACACTTCACGCAGACCGCCAACGGCACGTTCCAACCCACGGAGAACGCGCAAAGTCATTGGGGTGACGACCATCTCAACGGTCCGGCACTGGTCGGTCTGGTCGCCCGCGTCCTCGAGGACACCTACGGTGACGACGACCTCATGCCCGCCCGCCTCACCGTCGACCTCTTCAGGGCCGCACGCGGGGTCGAGACCACCGCCACGACGCGGTTGGTGCGCGACGGAAGGCGGGTCCGCAACTCGGAGTGCGAGCTGACCCAGGACGGCGTCGTGGTGGTCCGATCCATCCTGGTTCAGTACCGTCGCTCGTCGCCACCGCGGGGCGGGGAGTGGTCGGCGCCCATCACGTTCACCCCACCGGGCGAGATCGACGGGGGCAGATCGACCTACGTCGGTAGCGACGACGGCGGATGGTCTCGTGCGATCGCCGACCATCAGAACACGTCGAGGAAGAGGTTCCTCAACCGCACCGTCGAGGTGGTTGCCGGGCGGAAGAACACACCCTTCGTCAGCGCGGCCATGGCCGCGGAGGGCACCAGCCTGGTGACCAACCTCGGCTCGGCCGGGGTCGGGTACATCAACGGCGACCTGACCGTGGCGTTGGCGCGGTTGCCGATCGACGAGTGGATCGGCGTGCAGGCCGACTCGCACTGGGCGGTGGACGGCATCGCGACGGGTACGGCGACGTTGTTCGACAGCGCAGGCCCGTTCGGTTCCGGACTCATCACGGCCATTAGCAACGCGGCGGCGCAGATCGACTTCGCCAACGATCCGTTTCCCTCCCGGTCGCCATCGGCCTGAACGCCGGCAACCGTTCATGGAATCCGAACGGTATGTCCACGTTTAACACGTGGACGCGAACGGTTCGGGTGTTCTTCAATGCAGGGGTGACGACGCATCAGGTCAGAGCAGGCGTGCTCATGGCGACTGGATCAATGGTCTGCGTGCAGCTCGGCCTCGCCCTGTCGCTCGGCCTGATCGATCGGATCGGCGTCGAGGGCGCCGCGTGGCTGAGACTGGCGTGGGCCGGTGTGCTGCTGCTCGTCGTCGTACGGCCTCGTCGCGCTGCCTTCACCAAGTCCACCTTCGTGACCTGTGTCCTGCTGGGAATCGTGACCGCCACCGTCACGCTGCTGTTCATGGCTGCCATCGCCCGAATCCCGTTGGGTACGGCCAGCGCGCTCGAGTTCCTCGGCCCGCTCGGTGTCGCCGTGATCGGCGGCAAGGGCAGGAACCGCTTCGCCTGGCCGGGCCTCGCCGCAGTCGGGGTGGTGCTTCTGACCCAACCCTGGGAAGGTGCGATCGACTACCTCGGTGTGCTGTACGCCCTGGGCGCTGCGGTGTGCTGGGGGTGCTACATCCTGCTGACCCAGCGAGTGGGCGACGGCGTCGACGGCATCAACGGGCTCGCGGTGTCGATGGGCGTCGCGGCGATCTTCTCCACCCTGGTCGTCGGATCCTCGGTGATCCCACGGGTGACACCCGAAATCCTGCTCTTCGGCATCGGTCTGGCCATCCTGCTGCCGGTGATTCCCTTCACCTTGGAGCTGATGGCGCTGCGCAGGCTGACCACCGCATCGTTCGGAACGCTGATGAGCCTCGAGCCCGCATTCGCGATGCTGGTCGGCTTCCTGGTGTTGTCGCAGTCACCCGGGGTGGCAGGTCTGTTCGGCATCGGCTTGGTGGTGGCCGCGGGTATCGGCGCGGCACGCACCGGCTCCAGAACGCCCGTGCTCGTCGACGTCACCTGAGTCGCTACGCTGGGTGCAATGGCACGGCAGAGGTCAGCGGGATTCTCCGACAACCCGTTCGTGCGCGTCGTCAACGGGGTGGCGGTGGCGCTGATGGACGCACCGGTAATCGGTGGCCTGATCCGGCGCGGCCTGGTCGAGATTCGTTACGTCGGACGCAAGTCCGGCAAGACCTTCGACATTCCGGTCGGTTACCGCCGCTCCGGCGAGTCCATCGTCATCGCGGTCGGCATGCCCGACAAGAAGAACTGGTGGCGCAACTTCCTTGGCGAGGGCGCTCCGCTCACCGTGCTCGGATGGGAGGGACGCGACCGAACGGGTCACGCGACCGCGGTCCGCGACGATCGTGGCCGGGTGTCGGTCACGGTTCGCCTCGACCCGCCTTGAGGCCCGTCTAGACGACGAGTCGCTTGCGCCGGTACAGCGTTCCGACGGCCAGCAGAATCAGGCTGATCACCAGGATTGCGGTCGCAAGCACGTCGATCTGCGGTGGCACCGCGGCCTTCGTCGCCGCGTTGACGTACAGCGGGTACGTCACCGTCGATCCACTGACGAAGTACGTGACGATGAAGTCGTCGAGCGACAGCGCGAACGAGAGCATCGCGGCGGCGACGATGCCCGGGACGATCAGCGGCAGCGTGACCTTGAAGAAGGTGCGGGCGGGACTCGCTCCCAGGTCCATCGATGCGTCCTCGAGGGTCCAGTCGAAGCCGCGCACCCTCGCCCGGACCGTCATCGCGACGAAGCTGATCTCGAACGCCACGTGTGCGATCAGAATGGTAGTGAAGCCGGTCGCCCACCCGAGGTCGAGGAACAGGGTCAACAGCGAGGCGCCCATGACCACTTCGGGCGCGGTCAGCGGAAGTACGAGGAACGTGTCGACCGCTTTGTTGCCTCGGAAGCGCTGGCGCACCAACGCAATTGCCAGGAGCGTGCCGAGGACGACGGCGATCGCGGTGGACAGGGCAGCCACCTGGATGCTCAACTTCAACGCTTCGGCCAGGGCCGGATACTTGAACGGGTCGGCCCAGTTGTCGAGGGTGAAGCCCTGCCACGTGTAGTTGAACTTGCCCGCGGGCTTGTTGAACGAGAACAGCACGATCACGAAGATCGGTATGAAGATGTAGAGCAGCACCAGCCCTGCGACCACCCTGAGCAGGATGTCGCCGATCTTGCCGGTGCCCCGAAGCGATCGCCTGTTCTTGGCCGGCGGACTGTCGAGCACGTCGACTATCGCGGCACCTTCCTGCAACGTCATACCAAGTCCTCCGTGCCGAGGGCCCGCGTGTATGACAGCACGCCGGCAAGGATCATGGCCATCAGCAGGAAGCTGAGCGCGGCCGCGCCAGGGTAGTCCTTGACGATGAGGAACTGTTTCTGAATGACGTTGCCGATCATCGTGGTCTGGGTGCTGCCCAGATAGTCCGCGTTGATGAAGTCACCCATGGCGGGGATGAACACCAGCAGGCTGCCCGCCAGCACGCCAGGTATCGACAGCGGAAAGATGACCTTGCGGAACGCCCGGAAGCTCGACGAGTACAGATCCTTCGAGGCCTCAAGAAGGCGCGGGTCGATCTTCTCGAGGCTGACGAACAGCGGCAGGATCATGAACGTCATCGAGTTGTAGATCAGTCCTCCGATGACGGCCCAACTGGTCGACAACAGCCGCCCGTCGGGTGGCAGCACCCCGACCGCGCTCAGCGTGTGCACCACAATGCCGTCGTCGGCGAGGATCGTCTTCCACGCCAGGGTGCGAACCAGGAACGTCACGAAGAAGGGCAAGACGACCAGACCGAGCAGCAGGTTCTTGTACCGCCCCGACTTGAACGCGATCACGTATGCCAGCGGGTAGGAGATCAACAGTGACACCACGGTGGCGGTGAACGCGTAGAGCAGAGACCGCAGGATCTGGTCCTGGTAGGTCACCAGGGCATGACCGTAGTTGCTGAAGTCCCACGCAAAGGTCAACTGCGGCAGAAAGATCGAGCCGCCCATCGTCGACAGCGAGGTCTTGAACAGCGACCAGAACGGCACCACGAAGAAGATCGCGAGGTACGCCAGCGCAGGGAAGATCATCAAGTAGGGCGCGATCTTGCTGCGTTGGCGACTACTGCTGGCTACACCTGCCATGTCTCGGCCCGCTGCCTAGCCGCCGGTGACGGCGGCGTACGCGGCGTTGAACTGCTGGGTCTGCTCATCGGTGAGCGCGGCCCAGGTGTGCAACCTGTCCTGAGATTCCTTGGGCGGGTTGATCAGTGGGTTCGTGGCGAGCTTCGGGTCGATCTTGTTCAGCTCGTCGGTCATGTCCGACAGCACCGGCACGTACTGGGTGAACGCCACCAGTTTGGCGTAGTTCGGCCTGTCGTAGACGTAGTCGATCCAGGCTTCCGCGGCGTGCTGGTTCTGGGTGGTGTACGGGATCGTCTGCGTGTCGATGAACCAGTCGCCACCCGACTCGGGGATCACGAAATCCAGATCCGGATTGTCGGCCTGCAGTTGGACCACGTCGCCCGAGTACGCCTGGGCGACGATGAGGTTGCCTGCGGCCAGATCGTCGGCGTAGTCGTTGCCGGTGAAACGCCGGATCTGCCCCCTGTCCTTCTGTTCCTTGACCAGGTCGACGGCCTTCTGGACGCCGTCCATGGTCGGCTCGGCCACGTTGTTGCCCTGCGACTGCATGATCATGCCGAGGCCGTCCTGCATGTCCGAGAGAAGGCTCACCTTGCCCTTGAACTTGGGATCCCACAGATCGTCGATCTTGGTGATCGGACGGCCCGTCGCCGCCTTGTTGTACGCCAATCCCACCATGCCGCTCATGTAAGGCGCGGTGTACTTGCGGCCCGGGTCGGACTTGTCGTTGAGCAGGTCGGGCCGCAGGTTCTTCTTGTTGGGCACCCGGGTGTCACTGATCTCGTTGAGCCAGCCCAGTTCCTTGAGCCGCAGCGCCATGAACTGGGTGGGCACCACCAGGTCGGCACCGATGTCCTGCTTGCGCGACAACGGATCCTTGTTCTTCGCGAACCACTGCTCGTTGTCGTTGAAGTCTTCCTTGTAGTCCACGGTCAGCTTGCTGGCCGTCTGGAAGGCGGCGACGAATCCATCGGCCATGTACAGCGGCCAGTTGGAGATCCGCAGCGTGCCCGTGGCCGGCTTGCCGTCATCTGGCGCTGCCGACGACGAGGTGGGGGAGCTGGTCGTGGTGCTGGAGCCACACGCGGCAAGGAACGCGGGGCCCAGCGCGAACGCCGCTGCTGCTGCGGCGCCGCCACCGAGGAACCGCCGCCGGTTGGTGCGGTTGGTCGCGAGTCGGGACACGAGCGCGGGGTCGATGCCGTAGTTGTTCGAGGAGGCCATGGCTGGTGTGCCTTTCAGTGAATCCGAGGAGGGTTGCTGGTGAGTCGACTCTTCGTTCTAGGAATCGTCGAGCATCTCCTCGAGATCCTCGGTGGTGGGGATGTCGGCGGCGGGAAGGACCAGCGAGGCGTCGGGTGCCCAGCACACGTGGATGTCGTCGCCGGGCCGCAGCAGCGGAAGATCCTGCTCCGGGCCCACGTGGGCGAGGATCGGGGAGCCGTCCGCGGCGGCCAGCTGCAGGCGCAGCACCGGACCCTGGAACGTGAGGTCGGTGACCTTCGCCGGCACTCCCGCGACGTCGCCCGACGGCGGCTCCATCGACACCCTGACGCGTTCGGGACGCACCATCAGCGTTGCCTTGCCACCGGTTTCGATGGTCGTGTCGCCGGGGCGCGCCCGCAGCGTGGTGCCAAGGACGGACAGTTGGGCGTAGTCGCCGTCCATGCCCTTCTGCACGCCGTGCCACAGATTGGCCTGGCCGATGAAGCTGGCCACGAACACCGTGGACGGGCGATCGTAGATCTCGGTGGGACTGCCGATCTGCTCGACGTTGCCCGCGTTCATCACCGCAATGCGGTCGCTCATCGTCAACGCTTCTTCTTGGTCGTGCGTGACGTAGACGAACGTGATGCCGACTTCCCGTTGGATCCGCTTGAGCTCGAACTGCATGACGTGCCGCAGCTTGAGGTCGAGTGCGCCAAGCGGTTCGTCGAGAAGAAGAGCGCTCGGGTAGTTGACGAGGGCGCGGGCCAGTGCGACGCGCTGCTGCTGGCCGCCGGACAGCTGCGACGGTTTGCGCTTTGCGAAGTCGGTGAGCCGCACGACGTCGAGCAGCTCGTCCACCCGGCGCTTGACCTCGGCCTTGCCGTGCTTGAGGCTTCTTGGTCCGTACGCGACGTTGTCCCACACGGTCATGTGCGGGAACAAGGCATAGTGCTGGAACACCGTGTTGACGTTCCGCTTGTGCGGCGGAGTCCTCGACACGTCGGCGCCCTCGAGGCGGATGGCGCCCTCGGTCGGGGTTTCGAAGCCGGCGATCATCCGCAGCGTGGTGGTCTTGCCGCAACCGGATGGGCCGAGCATCGAGAAGAACTCACCCGACGCGATCGAGAAGTCGGCATCGGCGACGGCGACGTAGTCCTCGAACCGCTTTGTCACGTGATCGATCTCGATGACGGGCTGGCCCGGCGCGCGAGAGCCCGCATTCTTCCCCGTCGTACTGTCGACGGCGGTGCTGTGTGTCGCGCTCAGGACGACCTCCCTGGTATTTAGGCACGAAGCGCTGGCTCCGGGGCAACCTTGACTCGGACAGTCCCGTGCGCTGTGGATAAACCATCGCCGATCTTGAGCGCCTTCGCAAGCGATTCCGCACGAAATTTACATTTCGACAATGGAATCCCTTGTTTCTCGGGGCCATCGGTCGCCGATTCCGCTACCCGATGGGCGCACCACCCAGGATTTGGCCGCCGGCGAGTTTGGCCCACGGGTAACACGGGTAACACGTGTGCGCGTGAAAGGACTCCCATTGCATCCAAGCACCCTTGCGAAGACCGCAGGCGCGGCCTTCCTGACCGCCGCCATCGGCGGTCGCGCGACCGGACCTGCCGTCCAAACCGACTGGTACGCGAAACTTCGCAAGCCCAGTTTCCAACCGCCCAAGCAGGTCTTTCCGATCGTCTGGCCGCTGCTCTACACGGACATCGCCGGAGTCTCGGCGGCCACCATCGACGAGCTCGATGCGCGCGGAGACACGGAGCAGGCTCGCAAGTTCTCGGCCCTGCTGGCGCTGAACCTGGTGCTCAACGGCAGTTGGTCGTGGCTGTTCTTCAACCGTCGTCAACTCGGCGGCGCCGCGATTCTTGCCGGCGCGCTTGCGGTCAGCAGCGCAGACCTCACTCGGCGGGCAGTGCGCGTGAAGGGCGCGCCGGCGCGGGTGCTGTGGCCGTATCCGCTGTGGTGCACGTTCGCCACGGTGCTGTCCAGCCGCATCTGGTGGCTGAATCGATGAATTGGCCACGTGTCCGAGAGCGATGACGTCGACGACGACGTCGAAGAGCGCGAGGAGGATCGGCAGCGTCTGGCCGATCGGGTTCTCAGTGGCGTCGAGGACGCCGTCTACTGGGGGATCGCCGTCGTCCTCGCGCTCGGATCGGTGGCGTTGCTCGTCGCTCAGTTCAACACCTTGCTCCGACTCAGGAACTCGTCGACCTCGACACTGATGTTGGAGATTCTCGACGGACTCCTGCTGCTGTTCATCTTCGTCGAGCTGCTGTACGCCGTCCGCGCCTGCCTGCGCTCACACGAGATCGTCGCGGAGCCGTTTCTGATCGTGGGCATTCTCGCCGGCATCAAGGAGATCGTGGTGCTCTCCGTGGAGGCCGCGACGTTGCTGCAGAGGGGTCCGGAGTTCTCACGCGCCGTCGTCGAGATCGGCGTCTTGGGCGGCGTGGTGTTGGTCTTGGCCTTGTCGGCGCTGATCTTGCGCGTCAGGCGCCCCGAGGGTGCGCGGATCCGGCCGTGAGTGCGCTATCGCACGGTAGCAAAGAATGTGCGCACCTCGTCGACGTACAGTTCCGGCTGCTCAAACGCTGCGAAGTGTCCGCCGCGAGGCATTTCGCTCCAGTGGGTGATGTTGTAGTTGGCCTCGCACCACGCCCGAGGCGGGCGACTGATCTCCTTGGGGAACGCGGCCACACCGGTCGGAAGCTCCACGCGGCGGCCGGTTCCGAACGCCGCCGTCCTCGCGGATTCCCAGTACAGCCGCGCCGATGAGGCGCCGGCGCCGGGCACCCAGTACAGCATCACGTTGTCCAGCATTTCGTCGCGGCTGAGAGCGTTCTCGGGGTGGCCGTCGCAGTCGGTCCACGACCAGAACTTCTCGACGATCCACGCGAGTAGTGCGGCGGGAGAGTCGACGAGGCCGTAGCCGAGCGTCTGCGGACGGGTGGACTGCTGCTTCTGGTAGCCGGAATCGATGCGCCGGTAGTGGTCCAGCGCCGCCAGGGCGACCTTCTCCTCCTCGGTCGGATTCGCCACGGCGCTCGCGGGGGGGTTGCCGATCGGCATGTTGGTGTGGATTCCGATGCAGTGGCCGACGTTGCGCCCGATGTCGCTGGTCACGGCGGCACCCCAGTCGCCGCCCTGTGCGCCGTACCGGTCGTAGCCGAGCCGCGTCATCAGGGTTTCCCACGCCGTCGCGATCTTGGCGGTGTTCCAGCCCGTTGCCGACGGCTTACCGGAGAACCCGTATCCCGGCAGCGAGGGGCACACCACGTGAAAGGCATCCCGTGCGTCGCCGCCGTGCGCAGTGGGGTCGGTGAGCGGCGCGATCACCTTGGCGAACTCGACGATCGAACCTGGCCACCCGTGCGTGATGACGAGGGGGAGGGCGTCGGGGTGCGGGGATCGTTGATGCACGAAGTGGATCGACAGCCCGTCGATCTCGGTGGTGAACTGGTCGAACCGGTTCAACGCCGCTTCGCGGGAGCGCCAGTCGTACTCGGTGCCCCAGTACGTCGCGAGCTCGCGCGCGTACGCCAGGGGCATGCCCTGGCTCCAGTCGAGCCCACCCCGACCGTCTGCGTCCGCGACGACGGACTCGGCCTCGGGCCAGCGGGTGTCGGCGAGGCGGCGACGCAGATCGGCGAGTTCTTCGTCGGGCACGGCGATGCGGAACGGCTCAACGGACGTCATGGTTCGTCATTCTCGTCGCACGGTTCTCGGGGGACCGACACCTGTGTTGCCTCCGCCCGTCCGCGCAGGGCCACCAGGTCCGACGCGGCTCAGTCGCTGTCGGAGTAACGCTGCCACACCCGCAGGTCGGGCCGGTGATTTACGTCTCTCCGCACGACTCGGAGGCTGCTTGGATCACCACGAGAAGGCTGTGTACAGTCGTTCACCGAGTAGTGACGTGGTTGTCCTTGCACGCCACCGTCCACCGACGCGCGGGAACGATCCGCCGAAAGGACCAGTCGCCATGACGTTTTCACTCGAGTTGCCCGAGGACGTAATCGACGTGCGGGACTGGGTCCACGACTTCGCCGCACAGATCGTCAGGCCCGCCGCGGCGGAGTGGGACGAGCGGGAGGAGACGCCGTGGCCGATCATCCAGGAGGCAGCCAAGGTCGGCTTGTACTCGATGGAGCTGTTCGCGACCCAGGCCGCCGAGCCGAGCGGACTGGGCATACTCACGGTCTTCGAGGAGATGTTCTGGGGTGACGCGGGCATCGGACTTTCGATTCTCGGCACCGGTCTCGCCGCGGCGTCGCTCGCGGCGACCGGAACGCCCGAACAGATGGGTGAGTGGCTTCCCCAGATGTTCGGCACCGTCGACGAGCCGCTGCTCGGTTCGTTCTGCGCATCCGAACCTGGCGCTGGATCGGACGTCGCCGCGATCATCACCCGCGCCAAGTACGACGAGGCCAACGACGAATGGGTGATCAACGGCACCAAGACGTGGGCGACCAACGGCGGCATCGCCAACGTGCACATCGTCGTCGCGTCGGTGCACCCCGAGCTGGGGTCGCGCGGCCAGGCCACCTTCATCATCCCGCCCGGCACGAAGGGTTTCAGCCAGGGCCAGAAGTTCAAGAAGCACGGCATCCGCGCCTCGCACACCGCCGAGGTGGTTCTCGACGACGTCCGCCTTCCCGGCAACCTGATCATCGGCGGCAAGGACAAGTTCGACGAGCGGATCGCCAAGGCGCGTGAAGGCAAGAGCTCTGCCGGTCAGGCAGCGATGAAGACATTCGAGCGGACCCGCCCGACGGTCGGTGCGATGGCGCTCGGGGTGGCCCGCGCGGCCTACGAGTACGCACTCGAATACGCCCAGCAGCGAGAACAGTTCGGCCGCAAGATCGGTGACTTCCAGGCCATCGCCTTCAAACTCGCCGACATGAAGACCAGGATCGACACCGCCCGCCTCCTGGTGTGGCGCGCCGGCTGGATGGCCCGCAACAACAAGCCGTTCGTCAACGCCGAAGGCTCGATGGCGAAGCTGGCGGCCAGCGAGACCGCGGTGTACGTCACCGACGAGGCCATTCAGATTCTGGGTGGAAACGGCTACACCCGCGACTATCCCGTCGAACGCATGCACCGCGACGCCAAGATCTTCACGATCTTCGAGGGCACCAGCGAGATCCAGCGACTGGTGATGGCCAGATCGATCACCGGACTGCCACTCAAGTAGCGGGCCAGGCGGCCGCCGCCCCTACCGGTGCAGGACGACCAGCCAGATGGCGATGTAGTGGCAGATCGCAGCAGCTGCGGTGAACGCGTGGAAGAACTCGTGATAGCCGAAGGTCTGCGGCCATGGGTTGGGCCACCGCACCCCGTAGAGCACGGCTCCGATGTTGTACAGCACTCCGCCCGCGATCAACAGCGAGACGACGGCGAGTCCACCGCCGGCCAGGAGCGCAGGAGCGAACCCAATCGCCGCGTAGCCAAGGATCAGGTACAGCGGCACGCCGACCCACCGAGGTGAAGACGGCCAGAACATCTTGAGCGCGACGCCCGCCGCCGCTCCGGAGTAGACGATGGTCAGTAACAGCGCCGAGGTGTGCGGCGGCATGGCCAGCACCGCGAACGGGGTGTAGCTGCCGGCGATGAAGACGAAGATCATCGAGTGGTCGGCCCGCTTCATCCACTTCCTGGCGCCCGCGCTTCGCCACTGCACTCGGTGATAGATCGCGCTGACGGTGAACATGCCGATGATCGTCGCCGTATAGACCAGAGTGGCCAGACCGGCCATCGGGGATGCGAACAGCCAGGCCACCGGTACCAGCACCGCGCCTGCGACGATGGCACCTGCCGCGCAGACGAGGTGGATCATGCCCCTGGCGCGAGGCGCGTGGAAGAAATCGGTGACCGTGTCGGCAAGGACCTGCGGTAGGTCGTCGTCGCCGCGCAGAATCGCCGGCGTGCCGTCGGCGGCCGATGGCGCAGCGTCGACGATTCGCGTGGTCATGCCACTCATGTCAGGACCGATCGGTGCTCGTTCAGGACGTCTCCGCTGTCGAGGATGAGCCGTTTTCAGTCGGCGGGCCGCCGCGGTAGCGGTCCAAGCCCGGCACCGAGGCTACCGAAGATCGCCGAGCGGCACCGGGCGGCATGCGGTCAGCGAGGTGAACCTATGGTGTCGATCCGGTCACTTTCGCGCTTTGCCGGGAGAACGGGCAGGTGATCCGGTCATGGTCGCGGAAGCCTGCGGTGCAAGGGGTTGGTGGTCACGGCGGCACCCTTGCGCCGTGCGGACGGGATCGCCGCGACCACGTCGGGGCGGTCGGCGGTCGCGCGGGTGCGGTCCTGGAGGCGCATCGCCGCGCTCGGCCCGATTCCGAGAGCCGGGGCTCCCACCGTCCTCCTGGCAGTGGCACCGCAGTTCGGGCATGCCAAGTCGTCGGGAACCTCGGCCATCGCATGCCGTTCGGTGAGGTCCGGGCAACCCTGCTCGCAGCGGAACACGTAGGTGGGCATGACCGTCACCCTAACGCCGGTCCCGGCATGTGACGCGCCGTTAACCTGCCCGATCCGCCGCCGATATATTCGCGATGTGGAATAGTTCCAGCTAGAAGTAATTGCCCACAACGAGCTGGCCTTGGAGGTCGATGTGCCTGAACTGCTCTTTCCGCTGGACTCGACGAAGAAGTTCACCGAACAGCAGATAACGGGTCACAACCGTTGGCATCCGGACATCCCCGCCGCCGTCACCGTGAAACCCGGCGACACCTTCCGCGCCCACTGCAGGGAGTGGTTCGACGGCGCCATCCACAACGACGATTCCGCGGAGGACATCCTCAACGCGCCGCTCAAGGGCGTGCACTGCCTCTCTGGTCCGTTCGCCATCGAAGGTGCGGAGCCCGGGGACCTGCTCATCGTCGACATCCTCGACGTGGGCCCGATCCCACAGGAGGATTCCGGTCCGTTGGCCGGGCAGGGGTGGGGCTACACCGGCATCTTCGCCAAGCGCAACGGTGGCGGCTTCCTCACCGAGCAGTTTCCCGACGCCTACAAGGCCATCTGGGACTTCTCCGGTCAGCGCACGACCTCACGGCACGTGCCAGGGGTGCAGTACACCGGCATCGTGCACCCGGGCCTGATGGGCACCGCCCCTTCAGCGGAGCTCCTGGCCACCTGGAATGCGCGCGAAGGCGCGCTGATTGCGACCGATCCCCACCGCGTGCCGCCCCTGGCGTTGCCGCCCGGACCGGCAGACGCGATCCTCGGCTCGCTGACCGGGGACGCCTTCACCCGCGGCGCCGCCGAGGCGGCCCGCACCGCGCCCCCGCGTGAGAACGG
>Ga0068853_100002658_pt1 | contig 13468 bp, 12 predicted proteins | sample KBSCornC32_FD_65655 | JGI IMG/M metagenome (GOLD analysis project Ga0068853, IMG submission 65655) | Corn rhizosphere microbial communities from Kellogg Biological Station, Michigan, USA - KBS Corn C3-2 | ecosystem: Host-associated > Plants > Roots > Rhizosphere > Soil ... | reverse complement strand
CAACCCGAACAACGCAGCAACAACCGAACCGGTAACCTCTGCTTCCACCTGGGGCTCCTCGACAATCCGTGTGATCTTGGTCGTGATCACGGATCGTGCGAGCCCTAGGCCCACGATCAGCTCATTTCAGAGCCCGAGGCGTGTCGCCCGGTCTCCCCACTCCCAGGTTCGTGGAGAAGAGCCTGTTAACGACGTACCGGGTGATGCCCTGCGCAACGGACTCTCGCTGCTCGGCGCAGCCGTCATCGGCCCCTACACATTGCCTGCCGCACAACAGGAAGCCCAACCATGACCGACATCGACCTGTCCGACCTAGCCGCCGACCGCGACGGCTCCCAACCGCTGCGCGGCTACCTGGCCAAACCTGCCGGCACCGGTCCGTGGCCCGCCGTGGTGATGATCCACGAGATCTTCGGCCTCGACGACGTCATGCGTGGCCACGCCGACCGGCTCGCCGGTCTTGGCTACCTAACCTTGGCCGTCGACCTGTTCAGCGCGGGTAGCACCGCACGATGCCTGGTTTCCACCATGACCGCCATGATCCGTGGGCACGGCCGCGCATTCGCCGACATCTGCGCTGCCCGGGATTACCTGGCTGGTTCTCGCGACAGCGCCGGCAAGATCGGCGTCATCGGGTTCTGCATGGGCGGTGGCTTCGCGCTGCTCAGCGCCGGCGATGGCTACGCCGCCGCGGCCGTCAACTACGGTCAGCTTCCCCGCCAGCTCGACGAAACGCTGGCCGGTGCCTGCCCGATCGTGGCCAGCTACGGTGGCCGCGATCCGTCGCTTCGCGGTGCCGCCGGCCGGCTCGACGCAGCACTGGAGGAGGCGGGAGTAATCCACGACGTCAAGGAATATCCTGCGGCCAGCCACGCCTTCCTCAACGACACCGAAACCGGCCCCCGGGGTACTACGGCCCTTGCTGCGGGTCGCCGGCATCGGCCCAGAACCCGAGTCGGCCAAAGACGCCTGGGACCGGATCGAACGATTCTTCGCGACTCACCTCAACTAACAGTCTTCGCCGTAAACCTCTAAGGAGCCCGCCAGATGGCAACTGCCGATCGCACCACGAAGCTTGGCGACGACTTAACAGTCAGTGCAATAGGATTCGGCGCGGGGGCGCTGACATCGGCCTACGGTGACGTCGACGACGCCGAATCGCTTGCCACGCTCAATCGCTGCCTGGACCTCGACGTGACTTTTATCGACACTGCCGACGTCTACGGCGGCGGCAGCAGCGAGCGACTCATTGCCAAGCTGCTCGCCGACCGTCGGGACGAGGTCACCCTGGCGACGAAATTCGGCATCGCCAGCAACCCGGCGGATAGCGCCCCGGGCGAGCGGCCCGTCCGCGGCGACGCTGCCTACGTGCGTCAGTGCATCGACGAAAGCCTTGCCCGGTTGCAGACCGACGTCGTTGATCTGTACTACATGCACCGGCGTGACCTGACCGTGCCAATCGAGGAAACCGTCGGCGCGATGGCTGAACTGGTGCGCGCGGGCAAGGCTCGCCACCTCGGGCTCTGCGAGGTGACCGCCGCCGAGCTGCGCGCCGCGATGGCGGTGCATCCGATCGCGGCCGTGCAAAGTGAGTGGTCGATCTGGAGCCGCGACGTCGAGCGCCAGGTGGTGCCGACCGCCGCCGAGCTCGGGGTGGGCTTTGTGCCGTACTCCCCGCTGGGCCGCGGCTTCTTGACCGGAACCATCCGTTCGGCCGCGGACCTGTCGTCGCCGAGCGACTTCCGCCGCACCATGCCTCGGTTCGCCGACGGCGCGCTGGAAGCCAACCTCGCTGTGGTCGATGCGGTCGGGTCGGTTGCCCAGGAACAGCATGCGACGCCGGCGCAGGTCGCACTGGCATGGCTGCGGCACCGCGCCGAGGCCCTCGGTGTCGCAGCGGTACCGATTCCCGGCACCCGGCGGGCGGCACGCGTCGAGGAGAACCTGGGCTCGTTGTCGGTCACCCTGACCCCCGCCCAGCTCACTGCCCTGGACGCGGCGGGCGCGGCGGTCGCCGGGAACCGCACCGATGACCTGACCTGGGTGTCGGCCGGGCGCGAATAGCAAGGGCTCACCGGAAGGTCAACAACTGTGCATCCACGACAACTGGCGAGGGAACACGATGAAGGCGTTTGCGCTCAAGCGATACAGCAAAAGCAACGGTGTCGCCGAAGTCGATGTCGCCGTACCGCAACTGCGCGCTGGTGACGTATTGGTCCAGGTCTGCGCCGCGAGCGTAAACCCGCTCGATTTGAAGATCCGGAATGGCGAACTCAAATCTCTTCTGCCGTACAAGCTTCCGCTGATATTGGGTAACGATTTGGCTGGCGTTGTGGTGCAAACGGGGCCTAATGCCCAACGGTTCAAGCATGGCGACGAGGTCTATGCAAAAGCGAGCGAAGACAGGATTGGTACCTTCGCCGAATACATTGCGCTCAGCGAGAGCGATGTGGCGCTGAAACCCGAACGGCTCACCATGGAGGAGGCGTCATCACTGCCTTTGGTCGCCCTGACCGCCTGGCAGGCCCTCGTCGACAGAGCGGGACTGCGTGCCGGACAGAAGGTGCTGATCCACGCCGGCTCCGGAGGCCTCGGGACGGCCAGTCGATGTTTTTAGTGCTCGTGGTGGTCGCGACCGGCCATTCAACTCGCCAAACATACCTACGTCGGGAACGGTCGCGCCAAAGGCAAAGTGGTCGTGAGCGTCGCAACGCCAGCGCGATGAACACCACGTTCGACTACGACCCAACCGTCAGATCGCACTGTATCCCAACCTTTTTCACCCAACAGGAGGAATGTCATGACAGCTCTTGCTGAGCGCGCCGTACTCGTCACTGGGGCCAACCGTGGGATGGGTCGCGAATACGTTGGTCAGTTGCTCGATCGAGGTGCGCGCAAAGTGTATGCGGCCGCCCGCGACCCGCGGACCATCGATATTGACGATTCGCGGGTGGTCCCGCTGCAGCTCGACGTGACCGATGCCGCGTCCGTTGCTACGGCAGTCGAGGCCGCCGCCGACGTCACCGTGCTGATCAACAACGCCGGTATCACACGAGGGGCCTCCGTGTTGGACCGCGACACGTCCGCGCTGCGTGCCGAGTTAGAGACGAACCTTTTCGGCGCGCTGGCGATGGCCTCTGCATTCGCCGATCAGATCGGCGAACAGTCCGGGGCCATCGTCAATGTCGCGTCGGTACTGGCGTGGGCGCCGTTCGGCGCGAGCTACAGCGTGTCCAAGGCGGCGTTGTGGAGCGCAACAGACTGCATGCGTCGTGAATTGGCCCCTCGCGGTGTGCAGGTGGTTGGTGTGTACGTCGGACTCGTCGACACGGATATGGCCTCGTTCTCTGACAGTCCCAAATCATCTCCCGCCGAGGTGATCCGGCAGGTTCTCGACGGGGTGGAATCCGGAGCGGATGAAGTCCTCGCCGATGAGTTCACCCGTCAGATCAGAGCACAACTGGGCAAGTTGATACACGAACGTTGAACCGTCGTCGCAACACTGATCAACCTGAACAACGTCATCGCATCGATCACAGGGCACCGATAAGCAGCCATCGCCTCAAATCAGTCCGAGCAGTCGCAGATCGCTGACGTACTTGGCGATGATCCGCGGCGTGATGTGCGGCATATCTTTATCCGGGCCCACTCTCGCGTCCTGGACCGCTGCCGGGAACCGACCGGTCGGTGCCATTGACCCATTGATCGGCTTCTCGGGCTTCTGGTACCTGTGCAGCAGCGGCAGTAGCGAGCTGTTGCGCTGCTTTTCGGGCAGGGCTCGCAGGGTGGTCTCGAACCGCCGCAGCCAGTCGCCGTAGTCACCGATGCGTTGGATGGTGCAACCGGCGTCGATGAGCCAGTCGACGAACTCGTCGAATCCGATGCCGTCGTCGTGGGGGTTCATCACGTGGTAGGTCTGGAAACTTGCCACGCGCTGGGCCCCTAGCGTTGAGATGGCCTCGGCGATGAACTCGACGGGCAGACCGTCGAAATGCGCACGCTGCCGGTTGCCGTCGGTGTCGAGTTCGTAGAACGAACCCGGCGCGATACCGGTGGCCGCCAGGCTCAGGATCATCCGGGTGAAGATGTCCGGCACGTTGAGCTGACCCGCAAAGGTGGTGTCGGCCAGGATCATGTCGCAGCGGAACACCGCGATCGGAAGGCCACACAAGTCGTGCGCCTCGCGCAGCAGCACCTCGGCGGCCCACTTGCTGTTGCCGTAACCGTTGGCATAGCTGTCGTTGATCTTGCGGGTCGGGCTGATGACCCGGATGTCGGCGTCTTCGGTGAACTTCGCTGGCTCGATCTGATCGCCCACACCGATCGTCGACACATACGTGTATGGCTTTTGCTTACTGGTCAACGCGATTCGGATCAACTCGGCGGTGCCCCGCGCGTTGGGTCCGAACAGCTCGCTGTAGGGCAGTACGTGGTTGACCAGAGCGGCAGGGTCGACGATCAGGTCGACGGTGTCGGCTAGCCGCTGCCAGGTCTGCTGGTCCAGGCCGAGGTTGGCCTCGTCCTTGTCGCCGGCGATGACCTCCAGGTGGTCGGCGGCCAGCTCCCGGTAGTGCGCCAGGAGTTTCAAGTCGCCGCTGTCAAAGATCGTGTCGAGACGAGTCCTCGCATCTTCATCTGTCTTGGCCCGCACCAGGGCGATCACTTTGCCGTCGACCAGATCCATGCGCTCTAGCCAGTCCAGGGTCAGGTAGCGGCCCAGGAAGCCGGTCGCGCCGGTCAACAGGACGGTGCGTACCTCGGCGCTGGGCCCCGGCAGCGTTGGCGCGGCAGCCAGCGTCGGCGCATCGATGAACTTGTCCAGCGTGAGGTCACTCGCATGCACCTCGGTCGCGCCGCGACCGTGGATTGAGGCGAAGCTGGGCCTTTTGGTGCCCTGCCGCTCGCCCTCGATGTAGTCGGCGATGGCTTGCAGGTCGTTGGCCGGGCTTATGATGACGCCCACCGGCACATCGATGTCGAAGATCTCGTGCAGCAGGTTGCCGAATGTCAACGCGGACAACGAGTCTCCGCCTAAGTCGGTGAAGTGCGCATCCGGCGACAGGTCGGTGGTCGCCGTGCCCAGCATGGCGGTCGCGGCCCAGCTCACCGTTTGCAGCACCGGCGCATCGGCGTCGCTGTGGCGCAGTTCGCCCAACTCGTTGGCCTGGCCTTCGGCCAGGTCGGCGTAGAGCTGTTCCAGCCGCTCGCCGTAGTGCTGCTTCAGCTTCGGCCACGCCAGCTTGAGGATGCCGGTGAGCAGACCATTCTCCAGTGTGAACGGCGTGGTTTCGATGATGAAGTCGCGTGGCACCTCGTAGGACTGTAGGCCGGCCTCTTTCGCGACGTTCTGCAGCGAATCGGCAATCAACGGCTTGAGCGTCTCAATGTCGTTGCTAGCCAACGCCTCTTCGGTGGGGACCACGACCGCCAACAGGTAGGGGTGTGCGCTGTTGCCGTAGACGTAAATCTGTCGGATCAGTCGGCTGTTGCCGAAGGCCGCCTCCAGCTTCGCGAGGGTGACGAACTCCCCCTGCGCGAGCTTGAGCACGTTGTTGCGGCGGTCGACATACACCAGCCGGTCGGCACCGACCTCGGCGACGACGTCTCCGGTCCGGTAGTACCCGTCGGCGTCGAACGCGTCGGCGGTAGCCTGGGGTCGCTTGTAGTAGCCGGGGAACATGTTCTCGGTCTTGAGCAGTAACTCGCCTCGCGGATACGGCCTGTCGGTGGCGAAGTAGCCCAGATCAGGAATGTCGACCAGCTTGTAGTCGATGACCGGCGGACGTTGCACCTCGCCCTCGAACACCATCCCGGCTTCGGTGGAGCCGTAGCCGTCCGTCAGATGCATCTCAAGCAGGGATTCAACCCAGGCCTTTAGCTCCGGGGAGGTGGGCGCCGAGCCCGTCATCGCGAAGATGTACCGCCCACCCAGCAGGCACTGCCGCTGCTCGACCATGACCTCAGATTCGACGGCCGCGCGGGCGGCAGGGTCGGTGGGGTCAGACAGCCGCCGATCGACTTCGCGGTGGAATTCACCGAACAGGGTCTCCCAGATTCGCGGCACGAAGTTCAACTCGGTGGGCCGCACCAGCTTGAGGTCCTCCAGCAGCGTCGAAAGGTCACTCTTGGCGGCGAAATAAGCCGTGCCGCCATTGCCGAGCGTGCCGTAGAGGATGACGCGTCCCATGGCGTGGCTCATCGGCATGAAGTTGAGAGTGATCGACGCGGCGCTCGGCCCGAACCAGTTTCTGCTGGACCTGCGCCATAACTTGGCGACATTGCTCCGCGGATACATCGCACCTTTGGGTGCGCCGGTGCTGCCGGATGTGTAGACCAGCAGGGCCAGTGGGTCCTCAGAGTCGGCAAAGTCATCGGGCACGGCGACCGGCGCGGGCGGCAGGGCCCTTCCGCGGTCGAGGACGTCGGCCAGGGTCTCGACAATCACCGGGGTGTCTGCCAACCGCGCGCGGGCGGTTCCCACGGCCTCACGCTGGTCGTCGACCTCGGAGTAATAGTCGAACACCATGAGCTTCGCGGGCGCATGGCCGTTCAGGATCAACTCGACGGCGTCGTGCAGCTGGTTCACGCTCGCCGCGATCACGCTGGGCTCGGTCTCGGACACGATCGCCTGCAGCTGGGTGATCGCCGCGCTCGTTGGTAGCGGAACCGCCACCGCGCCGATCTGGCCCAGCGCCAGGTCGATGGTGGTGAAGTCGACGCTGGCGAAGCCCAGCTCGCAAACCCGCTCACCGGATCGCACCGACTCATTGGTCAAGGCGCGCGTCAGCGCGCCGACGCGGTCGCTCAGATCACGGTAGGTGATGGTCTCGAAGTGGGGGAGCACCTCCAGTGAGGTGCGTCCGGTCTTTGGGTCCTTGACGAACTCCACGGCGCGCTGCCCGAGTGCCGGGCGGTCCGCGTAACCCTCTAGCACGGTCTGAACGATCTGCGGCAGCCGAAGCCCTGGCAGTCCAAGGGCGGCGGCGACCGCCGGGCTCGGCCTGGCTGCGGCGAACTGGGGGTCGTTGGCGGATAGGTCCTCGACGCGGCGGGCGACCCGGCTGATGTCGCTGTCGACGGGAACGCCGGCGCCTGTGGTGAAGCTGCTTAGGCCCGAGGCCAAGAAAACCGCCGCGTTCGCGACCTCCTCGGCCGTGGCGTACCGGTCCAGCGGAACAATTCTGCGCTGGTAGTTCTCGAACTCCTCGGCGGCGTTGGGACCAGGGTTCAGCATGCCGGCGAGTGCATTGATGCCCGGCGTCTCGGTGGCACCAGGGCCGATCACGTTGACGCGAATCTTGCGGTCCCGCAACTCACTTGCCCAGCTGCGGGCCACTGATCGCAGCGCCGCCTTGATGGCTTCATACACGCCGATGCCGTCGTCGTCCTTGGCATTTGGGTTCGACGAGTTCAGGATGATTGATCCGCCGTCGTTCAATAACGGCAGCGCCTTCTGCAGGTGCTCTTGGGTGACGTCGCCGATCCTTGCGACGTTGATGACCGCTGCGTTGGCGAACACGACGTCCAGGCGCCGGCCAGCGTCGGCCACCGCGGCGTAGAGCCGGTCGCGATCCCCGGGCTTACTGCCATCACCATGCACGCCGGTGACGTTCCCGCCGATTTCCTTGACCGCCGCATCGAGTTCGGCCTGACTGCGTCCATTGATGAAGACGTACGCGCCCTCCTCGACGAACCGCTTGGCGGTGGCCAACCCGATGCCGGTCGAACCGCCGGTGATTACCGCCGTCTTGCCCTCGAGAAGTGCCATGATCATGCCTTTCGATAGTTCAGGATTGCCCGGTCAAGAACTTCCGTTCCGGGGCAGCGTTTTTCACGGTTGATGACGATGGTCACGGCTGCACCCTTCTCGGGGAGATCTGCTGAGTGGGTCCACAATCCCGTGTGATGGCTGTCCGAACACTGACCGCTGGAATTTGTGGTGTCGTTTTTGACGCTAGGACGATGCGGAGGTTCGCGGAGCTGGGATCAACCGATCGTGCGGGCCCTGCCCAGTGTTGTGCAGACGATGAGCACTACTGATTGATGAACTCGCCCGTGGGCTCGGATCGCCGAGTGGTGGCTTGGTAGCGCCACTCGTGTGGCGACATCCCGTCGGCGTTCTTGAACATGCGGGTAAAGCTTGAGGGATCAGTGAATCCCCATCCGCGTGCGTTTCCATAAAGCGCATAGCGCCGGGGCCCGCATACCGAGGTTCCTTCGTTGACGAGCTTGGGCAGACGTGGGTTCGCCGGGTCAGCCGAGCAGTCCCAGCGCGCCGTACCAGAGTGGGCCGAGGTTAAGCCGGTCGGGGTAGCCGGCGAGCATCTGTTCGTAAAACTCGAGGGGGCTGGGTTTGTCGGCCAGCAGGCGTTGTGCATCGAGCAGATAGGCACGGGTCTCATCCAGGATGGCCGGATCGTCGGGCAGGTCCTTGTTTTTGTGGCCGGCCACCACCGCGCGTGGCCGCAGCGCAGCGACTTTGTCGATCGCCTGCAGCCACGCCTCGATTCCACCCCCCGCCACTCTCGAGTAAGTACTGGTGCACCCCGTTGTAGGCGACATCGCCGGCCACGACCAGACCGATCGCGGGTACGTGCAACACGGTGGTGTCGTCGGTATCGGTATGCCCGGTCTCGATCGCCTGCATGCGATGGCCCTCCAACTCAAACCCGTCGCGAGGGATCGCCTGGTAGACCACGGGGCTCTCGGGGATAAGACCGGGAAAATCTACGTCCCACAACTGTTTACGGCCTTCGGTGGCCTGCGTGTGCATCAGCCGGATCGTGCCCTCAGTGGCGTAGGCGACCGCGCCGGGGAAGCGTTGCATCAGCAGGTGGGTGCCGAACCAGTGATCGCCGTGGCCGTGGGTGGCGTAGATGTAGGCCAGCCGTCTGCCTGAGTGCGCTACCCAGTCGCCGACCCGCTGCACCTGATCGCGGGTAAAGGGAGGGTCGACCAGGACGGCATCGCGTTCGCCGAAGATCAGCGTGGAGGCCAGTGGTGACGACACGATCGGACTGCCATCGGGCAGCCGCTGGCTTCGGTTCCGTGCAACGCCGTCGGACACCAACACCTCATAGCGCAGCTCCGTCATGACGCGACTCCTATCGACAGAAGCATTTCGCGTTTCGGCGGCGTCGGCGCGGATCGGTCGAGCGTCGCCGGCCAATCCGCCAGCGATGAGACCGTCGTCCAGTGAGCGGATCTGCTGGCGCCCAGTCTCGTCAGCCGGTCGGCTTCGGCCGCAACGTCGGCGGCCTGCAAGTCAAAGTCCCCGCGGTTCTTGACGGTTTGGCCCTCGGGCACCGTGTGAAACATCAGGAAAGGCCCGAGCCTGCTGTTGGTGTCCGCGGCGATGGCGCGAATTCCTCGGTGGCGCCGTCGTGGACGCGGCGGTGCATGGGCTGGGCCCAGAACTGCGCGAGTTGGGCCGCGTCGTGGGCGTTGAAGCTGATGCCAGTACCGAGATGCTCATGATGTGGTGTTTCGGTCTGTGGTGGTGTTAGGCGCCCGTGCTGCCGCCGTCGACGGCGATGTTGGTGCCGGTGATGTAGGACGCGCGGGGGGAGGCCAAAAAGCCGATCACCTCGGCGATCTCCTGCGCCTCGCCAGCCCGACCGAGCGGTGTGGTCTTGCCCCAGACATCGAATAGTTCGCGTTTGGCTGCGTTGGTGTAAACGGGTCCTGGTGAGACGGCGTTGACGCGGATGCCGGCGGGTCCGTATTCGGCTGCCCAGGAGCGGGCGAAAGAGGTGAGTGCGGCCTTGGTGGCGCCGTAGGCGGCGCTATCGGGCCGGCCGCGGGTGCCGGCCCTGCTGGCCACGTTGATGATGACGCCGTCGCCGCGGGCCACCATTTTCGGGGCCAGCACCGACGCCAGTAAGTAGGGGGCTTGAACATTGGCGGCGAACAGCCGCTGCAGGGTGTCGGCGGGCAGCTCTTCCGACGGGCCGAACCAGGGGAATCCGGCGTTGTTGACCAGGATGTCGACGTCGCCGACCTCCTCTGCCAGCCGCAAAGCTTCTGCGGGTTCGCTCAGCTCTGCGTCCACGAACCGGGCTGAGCCGCCGGCGTTTTCGATCTCGGCGACCACCGCACCGCCGCGGGTGCGATCACGGCCGTGCACGATAACCGTGGCCCCCTGAGCGGCCAACTGCACCGCGGCCGCCCTGCCGATTCCCGACGTCGCACCGGTGACCAACGCGACCTTGCCTTCCAGATCCCGAACCACGGTGGCACTCGCCATGACCACTCCTGAAGTCGTCATACCAATCGGTCTAATCCAAAAGCAGCAACGCCCGCCCGTCGTCGAATATTCCGATCTGACCGCCACTGTCGCAGCAACGTCCCGCGTCCTGGGTCCCCCGACCCGCGGGCAATCCCAGGACCAGACAACATTTCTCACGAAATGTTGAGTCGGGAACCGATGCCGACGGTTCGATCCAATATCGGGAATTGCCCTCTGCCGGAGGCCTTACGGAGCCGGAGAGCGGAGGTCAAGCGCTCGAGTGCGTCCTGGGGCTAGGCGAGCAGTCGGACGCTGTGTGCGGGCGGCGACTCTTACGAACGACAGAGCCGCATGGGCGGATCATCTGCCGGTGGTGCGCAGTGCGGCCAGCGCCAGCGCCAAGGGGTTGTAGAGCTATATCAAAACTGCATGACCTTGGGCAACGCCGTTGCGCCGTATGGCCTTTCGTGGTCAGCCTCGACGCGACCGGGCACGATCGTGCTTGCCGGTCTCCGAAGGGTAGGGGCATATGCCTCCTTTACAGTAAGGGGCATATGCCCTAATATGGGTGTTGTAACCCGCAGACCCGCGAAGGGCCGTCAATGAAAGAAGGCTCAACATGATCAGTCGCGAAGCAAGGACGGTCTGGGACGGCGATCTCGTGCACGGCAGCGGCAATGTGTCGGGTATGAGCGGCGCCCTGGACAAGCTTCCCGTCACCTTCAAGTCACGGATCGGCAGTCCCGATGGGCGCACCAGTCCGGAAGAGCTTATCGCCGCGGCGCATTCGTCGTGTTTCTCGATGGCGCTTGCCAATCTGCTGACGCAGGAAGGTCATCCGCCCGCTCAGCTGGACGTTACCGCTGACGTCACGTTGGACGACACCTCAGGCACTCCGACGATCACCGCCGCGGCGCTGAAGGTCACCGGCAGGGTCGACGGGGTCGATGCTGCAGCGTTACAGGAGGCCGCCGATCGCGCCGGCGCCGCGTGCCCAGTGTCGCGGGCGCTCGCATCGGTAAACATCACCGTGCAGGCGACGATCGGGTAGAGGATGGCTCACCGGGCGGCGGTCTCGGTGAGATGTTCGGTGAACCAGGCGTTCGCTGCGGCACTAGACGTGTCGAACTGCCACAGGTCATAGGTCGAAGACGGCTAGCGTGCTGGAGGCAGTAGCGACCACAGCCCCCGAGGCAGCCGCTACAACGCCTTCTGTGACGGCGATCCGGTAACCAGCCTTGATCACTGTGCCGGTCGCGGTGAGCAATCCGCTGCCAAGCCGAACTGCCCTGAGGTAGTTCACCTTGATCTCCACAGAGGTGCAGCCGCGGCCCTGGGGCAGCAAGCTAAGTAGTGCAAGCGCGGCGACGGAGTCCAGCAAGGTACAGACAAGACCGCCATGAACGACGCCGATCCCGTTGTAGGCTGATTCGTCTGGCTCACAGGTGAACACGACCCGACCCGACTCAGCCGACACGATGTCAAGCCGCATCAGCTGACAAATGGGTGGTGGCGGCAGCGTGCCGTCGATCATCGCCCGCAGGTAGTCCAGACCGGTCATCGTCAGGCCCCGGGCGGTGCTGGGTCCGGGATCGTGCCAGGTCACTACGCGTGAGCGTGGTGCTCCCCAATCGTCGGCGACGGTCTCAGCGCGTTGCGTGGTCACGTTGTCTCCCAGTGTCTTTGGGCTTTGTGCGGGTTCAGATTTCGTAGATCGCGTCGTATTCGAGCGTCGCGAGGTTCTCGATGACGAACGGTAGGGTGGCGTCGATCCGTTCTCGGACGGAGTCGATGCTGGGTCCTTCGAGGATGAAGTAGAACCCTGGCCCGGCGGAGCGCCGGTATGCGGATTTGACTACACCCTCGGCCTTGAGCTCGCGCATGACCCGCATCTCGTGGTCGAGGTGTGGTTCCAGTGCATCCGGACGAGTTATGAAACCCGTGGCAAGCACGATCATATGGTCTTCTCCTATCAGGCAAGGACTTTGATTCCGAAATTCAGGCGAAAAACCGGCATCTCTGCCGGCGGCGCTACGCGGCGGGCGCGCCGAACAGTGAGACGTGTTCGTTTACCCAGTCCTTGACCGAGCGGGGGGCGTGGCCGGTGAGGTCGTAGACGGTGGGAGAGGGGACCGCGTAGACGTTGTCTCGGGTGATGTCGTCGACCCCGATCAGCACATCGACCATAAGTGCCGAAAGTCCAGTAGATTCAAGCACTGTGCGCTGCTGGGCTTCGGTTCGGGCGTGGTACTCGACGCGGGTCCCGACCGCAGCGGAGATGTGTCCGGCGACTTCGTCCATCGTCAGGGCGGCGGGTCCGGAGATGTCGTAAGTCTTGCCGGCGTGACGGTGGGGGTCGTCGGTGAGGATGACTGCGAAGACCTCCGCCACGTCGCGGGTGTCGATCAGGGCCACCCGGCCAGCCCCTCCAAGGCCACCCCACGCACCTGAACGGACAAAGTTGGAGGCGATTTTCAGCATGACGTCGGTAAAGGTCGTGGGACGCACCACCGTTGACGCGACTCCTACGCTGGCGAGGTAGGCGTCGATCTCGGTGTGCCACCGCACGACGTTGGCGGGGTGGGTGCCCCCCGCGCCGCCGACCGACAGATTCACCAGATAAGGCACGTCCGCGTTGATTGCGGCGTCGATGAGCGCGATCTCGTCACGCACCTGACGGTCAGAGGTCCCATAGCTCAGGAAGGCCTTGTCGGAGCCCGTGAACGCCGACCGCAAGGTAGCAGTGTCATCGAAGTCGACGCCCACGATCTCAAGCTTGGCGTCACCGAAGGCCGCCGCCGCAGCGTTGGGGTCGCGGGTCAGGACCCGAACCTGCTCCCCGTCACGGACAAGCGCTTGCGTCAGTGTCTTACCGACAAGTCCGGTTCCGCCGGCCAGCGTGATCATATTGAACCCCTTCTTTCGCAGAGCGTCATGTCTCTGATTGCGACAGTAGTGTTACCAAAACACTCATGTCAACAGTGAAGCGTCGGGATTCCTCGGATCCAGTCGGTCGGTGTCCGCGCTACGTCGTCCTACTGAATCCATAGGTCGTGGTTAGTGCGCGTCCACCTCTTTATTTAGGTGTTTAATCGGCGGCTCGCGCCGTCGATCCAGTCGGGCTGCGTAGAGCTGGTGGGCGATGATAAGGACCGATTTCGACGCATGTTATATCGATACGATCATGTCGTCTTATTGGACGCTCGGGTTATGATGGCGGCATGGGTTGGGCAGCTACTA
>Ga0068853_100002657_pt1 | contig 13476 bp, 9 predicted proteins | sample KBSCornC32_FD_65655 | JGI IMG/M metagenome (GOLD analysis project Ga0068853, IMG submission 65655) | Corn rhizosphere microbial communities from Kellogg Biological Station, Michigan, USA - KBS Corn C3-2 | ecosystem: Host-associated > Plants > Roots > Rhizosphere > Soil ... | reverse complement strand
CGGCGATTACCTGGCTGTCAGTGCCTGATCCATTGGCATCCAGCACGCGCAGGTTGATGATGTTGGCGTTCGGCGCCACGCCGACATATTGCGTCGGATAGCCACTCGCCGAATCGCGCCCGTTACCGGCGACGATTCCCGCCACGTGCGTTCCATGTCCGTACGCATCGTTGGTACTCGTGTCTCCGGGAATAAAGCTTTCGCTATAGACAACGCGCGATCCCAACCCACTCGATTTTTGCAGATCGTCATGGTTGAAAACACCGCTATCAATGATCGCTACTCCGATGCCGGTCCCATCGAGTCCATATTGTTGGCGCGCAACGTCTCCCTCAACCGCCGGGATATCGTCATCGGAAGCCACTTTGTTCAGACGGTCCGGGCTCACATAAGCGACGTCCGGATGGTTCTCCAGCCACACCAGCATTTTCACCGGTATCCGATAAGCTGCTCCGTTGATGTGGTCAAAAGAAAGTTTTAGCCTTCCACCTTGCGCTGCCATTTCCGACGCATGCGCCTTAGGCGTTTGCTTGAACTGAACAATCACATTTACTGTGCCGTCAGAATTCAGCGGAAAATTGGCAAGGTCGGCCGCCAGTTTGCTGTGTACATTTGGCCCTGAAGCCTTGGGCCCAGCTTGCGCACTCAAAATCGCAGGCGCCAATAGGAGGGTCGCTACGACCGCCAATAGGAAGAACCGAAGCCAAGTTGATCTCTGCTCGGTCGCAAAATTGTTATTTTTCAATCTCATGTTGTTTTAAACTCCGGAAGAAGTTTCTGGTTAAGCGCTACAAAGCTGCTTCTATCCGCCCCAAACGGCTGAGGCCACGACTATCGAGGCATGTTTGAGGCTGGTGAAGGCGAGGCTCAATCCAGCAACTGCTGCGATAGCGCCTAAAGTGAAAACCACGACTTTGTTTCTGAGAGACATAGGTTTAACTCCTGCCCTATCTATTGCACGCGTCAATCCAAAGTCGTTCTCTGTAAGTTGTTGATTGCATGATGCTTGGTGCAGCGCTTGTGTGTCACGGTGCGACAGCAGGGTTGGCCAAAGTCACAGCCGAAAGAAGACAATTGATGGCTAAAACTCAGAGATTCAATAGGTTAGGTGAATTGCGACATCTGCGTCACAGGCGGTTTCCACTGATTTTTAGTTATTGGACAGGACAGTGCCGATATCAATCAAGAGCTTAGGTATATTAGCTATTTCTAAGGATTAGAAGGTGTTATAGCGGAGCGCTTGTTCAATCTCTGCAGGGCTCGGGACGGTTGGAAGTGCGGCAATTAGCTTCTGAGTAAATGGCTGTTGAGGACTAAAAAAGATAGCTTGCGGCGTATCGCATTCCACAATCTTGCCGGCATGGATCAATGCAATCCGATGGCAGAGTCCGTAAGCCGATACCAGATCATGGGAGATAAAAAGCATGCTCATTCCCAGCTTGCGGTTCAATTCTCCGAAGAGGGCCAGGATTTCCGCCTGGGTCACCGCATCCAGTGCGCTGGTTGGTTCGTCCGCAATCAGCAGAGCCGGACGGTGCATGATGGCCATTCCAATTAAGACGCGTTGTGCCTGGCCCACGCTGATCTCTGAAGGATAGCGTCGCACAAATTCTTCTGTCGCCGGCAGCCCAACATCTATTAAAGCCTGAAAAACAGATTCTTCCATGTGGTCGCTGCCGCCCTGCCCATGCAGCTTCCAGGCTTCATTCAACTGTGTGCCCAGCCGCAGCGCTGGATTCAACGCAGACATGGGACTCTGCGGCACAAAAGAAATGACTTTGCCCCGCAGTTTGCGCCACTCTTTTTCTTTCAGCGCCAACAACTCGTGTCCGTCCCACAGAATTGAACCCCTGGCTTTGCCGCCCTTTAGATTGAGCAGACCAAGGATCGCCAACGCCAAAGAACTCTTCCCGCAACCGCTGTGTCCCACCAGCCCCAACACTTCGCCCGGACGCAAGTCGAGACACAGACCATCCAGCACAGGTGGTTTATCCTTGTAGCTAACCGTCAAGCTTACCGAAAGTAGATCCATAAAGATTCTTAGTGCGCCAGCGCCAGCGTCTCCACGTTCCAGAAAGTCTGCGGACGAAACACGCTCGGCTGGGCATTTTTCACTGCCGGCGCAATTGCTACCAGCGCGTCTTTGTTGATCAAGTAAATAAAAGGCTCCTGCTCCCATGCAATCTGCTGGACGCGGTCCCAATATTGCTTGCGCTTATGCTCATCGCCGGAGGCGGCCTGCGCTCGCATCATCTTATCGATCTCCGCTTCCCACGGCGTTGCGGGCAATTTCTGGTTTGGATTCCATTGATGATTGTCGGCCGAGCTGAGCCATACTGCCATTTGCGAATTGGGATCGAGTTCTACATTCTGAAATCCCAGCAGACAAGCTTCATAGTTGAAGGATTGCGTCATCCGCTCCAGCAGAGAATTGAAATCTAGCGTGACCACATTCACCTTGATTCCAATTTTCTTTAGGTCCTGCTGGATCATGGTGGCCATGCTTTCACGCGCCCGATTGCCGGCATTTGTGGCGATCGAAAACTCGACGGCATTCCCGGTTTTGTCTCTCAGCGTCTCCCCTTGCAACTGAAAGCCATCCTGTTGCAGCCTGCGCAGCGCATCCGATGTGTCATACGCGTGCGGCTTAAGATCACTGTTGAACCAGAATTTATTGCTGGGCGAGATGATTCCGATGGCTGGTACCGCATGTCCGCGAAATACAATCCGCGCCAAATCATTGCGATTGATTGCTTCAGAAATCGCCCGGCGGAAATTTGTGGAAGTAAACCAGGCTTTCTTATAGGCAGGCAGCGGCGCGCCCGGGACTTGATTAAACCAAAGCTGTTCCGTATCTGTGGAGGCACCTGCGTCGCGGACAGAAGCATTATCTGCGGAGAGCTTTTCAAAAATTGCCGGCGAAACTGTGTTAATCAACTGCACTTCGCCGCGCTTGTAGCGCATCGCTTCAATTTCAGGGTTCTGTTCGATATCGAGCCGGATTGAGTCTAAGTATGGAAGCTGCTTCCCTGCTGCATCTTTCTTCCAGTAATAAGGATTTCGCTTCAGCAACAGATATGATCCGGCTTTGCGCTCTGCCACGTAGAACGGTCCCAGGGCAGCCATTTCCTTTTGCGGCGACTTTGCTGAAAGGATCGCCACGGTATCAAAAAGATTCACCAGGTTCGCCACTGGCGCGGGAAAATCAATCTCGATCTCTTTCCCGGAAACTACGTGCGTTGTTAGCTTCCCTTCAGCCGAGCGGAACGCATCGCCGGTGCTGGAGTGCAACGCGGGATCCATTAACTGCTGCATGGTGTAAGCGACGTCTTCAGCCGAGAAAGGAGTACCGTCAGAATATTTCAATCCTTCGCGCAGCTTGAACCGGATGCGTTTGCCGCCTTCTGAAACCTTCCATGAAGTCGCCAGATCGGGCTCTGCCTTCAATGTGAGCCGATTCACGCGCACCAGCACGCCACCAGTGAGATAACGAATGGTTTCAGAAGCTTCATCCTCTACCAACAATGGATTAAATGTCTTAGGCTCAGAGCGCAGGCAGAAGCGCAACTCTCCCCCGCTTTGGGCAAACATGGAAACTGCGCCCAAGATGAAAATGGCAGAGAGTAAGTAATGTCGTTTCAAATGCGTATCTCCTGTTTGTTCAGCAATACCTGGAATGAGCTGATGACCACTATAAGTACCGTAAGCGGCAGCAACCGCCAAGGTTCCGGACGTACCATGACCGAGTCCTGCAGTTCTCTTAGCAGGCTACCAAGCGACGGCAGCGGCTCAGCCACACCCAGCCCTAAAGCGCCTAGATTGGCCTCGGTAATGATGAAAACGGGGATCGAAATCCAGAACTGGGCCAGCAATGCGCCGCGCAGGTTGGGCATAAGATGGAGCCGAACCAGCTTTAATCCTGAAAAGCCTGAAGCGCGCGCCATCCATACAAATTCTGACTTCATCAAATCTTTCGCCCCGGCACAAATTACGCGCGCTGAAGCTGCCCATCCCAACAGTCCCAGCAAAGCAAAAGTCACGGTGACAGACGCTTCCGGTGAAACATTCAACGGCAGGACAGCCCGCACCGTAATGAGAAGGAATAACCACGGCACGGAAAGGAATAGATCAATCAGCAGTTTGCAGCATCGTTCTGTCCATCCGCCAAAGTACCCCGCTATGCCGCCAACTAAACCGGCAAGCACTGTGGTAAAGAGAGCGGCCAATGGCGCAAGCGTCAAAGAAACGCGCATGCCGTAAAGCAAGCGGGCCCAGCGGTCGCGTCCTAGCTCGTCTGTGCCCAATGGATGATGTGCAGATGGGGCGGCCTGTGGCATCTCGCGAAATTGCTGCTCGTAACCAGCAGGAGCTAAATAATGTGCTCCAAGAACAGTTACCGCCGTGAGCGCCAGCACTGTAATCGCCGTTAGACGGATGGCCCTCATGCGACGCTCCGCTTAAAGCCTCGCTGGGCCGCATCTGAAATCAAAGTGGCACAGACCGTAACCAACGTAACCACCATGGTCAGGTTTACAAGCAATGGCAAATCGCGGGCCTGAGCTGCCTGCCATGCGAGCTGCCCAATACCGGCAACGTCGCTCACAACTTCAATGGGCAGCAGCACGCCAATCCCAATGCTGATGGAGACGCCCAGTAGCGCGATGATCTGCGGAAATGCAATTGGAGCAACGTGCCACGCCAGGACCCGCCATGGCCCGGCGCCTTTGGCTCGCGCCGTGAGCACGTGCGGCATCTCGCTGCTCTGCTGCAGCAGATTTTGCGCATAACGATAAATCTTGGGAAATACCAGCAGTGCAGCCGCGAATGCAGGCGGCCATCGCAACAACAAGAAAACCAGCGCTAAGGCAGCCGCAGGAGTTGAAATAAAAGTTCCGCTCAATCCGTTGGCACAAAAGCTCAGCGCGGGGATGTGCCATGTTTGTGTGCCGATTGCCAATGCTAGTCCCAGCAGCCAGCCCACCGCGAGCGCGAATGCCAGGTTCATTAGCGTGGTTGGCAGCCGTTCACGCAGAAGTTCTTTTACGGGTTGATTCAATGATCGCGAAGTTCCAAGATCGCCACGAACGAGCGACGCAATGTACTGCGCATAAAAATGAGGGATATCTGAATCGGCGAGACGTGCGCGGCGGATTGCCTGAATGCTTTGTGAGGAAAGACCGGGATTGAGTTCCTGATCGTCAGAAGAAAAGCCGGGCGCAATGCGCATGAGCATGGCTCCCGCAAAGCTCGCCATAAGCATGACAAGCACAAGCCGGAGAACGGCCCCAGTCCAGAAACGCAGCATTTTATCCAGCCACCGCGTCACGGACAGCGGGCTTTCTTGCGTCCGTCAATGCGCTGAAGACCTTTAGAATTTTGTGGTGCTCCTGCTTTTGGATGTACATGCGCCGGTCCGCTTCCGCTAGCAGTTTCTCGGCATCTACTCCGTCTTCCGGATAAATCGCGCAGCCTACACTTAGTGAGAGCCATTCCACGCCACAAACTTCACGGCCGGCATTGCCCGCCAATTCACTCAGGCAGATGCCACGCGCCTCCGCAGCCGACGCGCTCAGCCCTGGAGCCACAATCACAAACTCATCGCCGCCCATGCGCGCAACGTAGTCATATTCACGGCAGGAGCCTTGCAGCGTTTCAGAAAAATGCCGCAGAATTCTGTTTCCTTCAAGGTGGCCAAATCGATCATTGATCTTTTTGAAGCCATCCAGGTCGCAAACCATCACGGTCAAAGAAGTATCCAGACGCTTACAGCGGGCCAGTTCGCGATCAAGATGGATAAACAAGGATCGGGCGTTCGGCAACTCGGTCAGGTAGTCGGTTGTGGCGGAACTCTCCGCTTCCTGGAAGGCGAGCGCATTCTCAACGGAAAGCGCAACTTTTGAACTGATTGCCAGCAGGATGCGCAGGTGATCGGAAGTGTATGCATCGGCGTCGGAGTGGTAGAGCGTTAATACCCCCACCACACCCTGCAAGCCTTCCAGCGGTATTGAAACGGCCGAACGCAAAGGGCTGAACCGGTTCGGATCGTGCAAGTATCCATGTTCCAGCGCGGGATTGCCATTCAGCATCGGCTTGCGATTTTGTGCCACCCATCCTGACAGCCCTTCGCCTAATGGGATTCTCAACGCTGCGAATAAACGGAAGTTGTCTCCGTTCACATATTCAGGAAGCAAGTCGTTTCCGCGAACAATGTAGGTAGCAATTGCGTCGTAAGGAACCAGTCGCTTCAGCCGTCCGCTGAGGACAGAAAGAGTTTCACTCAAGCTGAGCGAGTTACCCAGGTCCTGGGTAAGCTCAAAGAGCGCCTGCGCTTCTTGCCGCGCAGCAGCAATCGATGAAAGGAAAGCCGCCTGGTTGCCGGTGTCATTGGCTTTGTCGACCACGAATCCATTTGCCGGAGCTTTACCACGCGCCACTTTAAGATCAGTCGAGAGTTTCTGGCGATCTGGAAGTGCCGAGTGCGAATGAACTATAGTTTCCAGCTCTTTGTAGCTGGTTTTCAGCAATTTAACAATTCGTGGATCAAAGGCCTTCCCTGCCTGATCAGCCACCCATTGCATGGCATCATCCAGGGGCAGCGCTTTGCGATATTGGCGGTCCGTGGCCAGCGCGTCCAAGCAATCCACGGCTGAAAGAATCCGGGCGCCAATGGGGATTTCTTCACCCTTCAGCCCGTCGGGATAGCCCGTTCCGTCCCATCGCTCATGATGCGCACGCACAATGGGAACCACCGGATACGGGAAGTGAACGCGCTCCAGAATCTCCGCGCCCACTACCGGATGGATTTTCATTTTCTCGAATTCTTCAGGAGTAAGCCTGCCCGGCTTGGAAATAATGTGCTCAGGCACAGCCAGTTTGCCAATGTCATGCAACAATGCGGCAGCGCGTAACGCTTCAACTTCGTCCACAGAAAGGTCGAGCTTCTTTGCCAACTCCACGGCGTAAACGCGCACACGCTCCAGATGGTCATGCGTGGTCTGGTCTTTGGCTTCAATAGCAAGCGCCAGCGCTTCAATGGTACGCATGTGCAGCGCGGCCATTTCGGATACGTGATTTTTCTCATTCTCCAGCTTGCTCAGGTAGAGACGGTATGAGCGATAGATCACGAACATTGCGGGTAATGCCAGCAGCGTCGGTTGCCAGCCAACTTTTTGTGTGAGCCATCCAAACATCGCGGCCAGCGCACCGCCGGCCAGGTAATAAGGTAGCGACCAGAAATAACAGTCAGTCCAGATTTTTTGCAGCTTTTTGTTTTCTGTAAGGGCAATGATCGTCGCCACTGGAAGCGTGTTGAAAAGAAAATAGACGGCGGCAGCCAGCATCAATAAGAACGCGGAATTGGGGTGCAGCCGCGCGGACCACGGCCCGTGATACGTAAAGTAAGCTGCGGCAATAGCAACCGCTGCACTTGAAATATTGAATAGTACCTGTTCAATCCGTGGCCATCTTCGCCGGGTGAGCAGGCATTGCGCTAGGATCGCGGAACATCCCAGGATTAAAGTCTCAGTAAAGGTCAGCTGGGCAATGCCCAGCAGGATAAAGAGGAAGTTGACTGAGATAGTTCCGGTAATTTCCGGAAGTTCTACTTTCAATCTTGACGCAAGCAGGGCGGTCAGAAGATACGCGAGAAACTTGGGCAAATCATCGATCTTCCACGCAACTCCGCCGTAGACTGCTGTAGCCAGTCCTGCCAGGCAGATTACATAAAGAAAGATTCGCGCTTGCTTCGACATGCTTTTTCCGTCTCCCGTCCATGCTATGTAGGCAACTACCGGGCCAAACATGCTACGAACGGTGTTTCCTCTTCTCGATTCAATGCTTTAGCGATCTGCCGTTCGCGGTGGACTCGGCTCAATGCCTTATATGCCTGCGACATTCTTGTCGCAGCCCCGGAGACAACGGCGCACCAAAGTGTCACAGCAAGCTCTCCCAAAACGGGACTGTGGCAAACGAAGTTTAGCCTGATATAGCTGGAAAGATCATTGGATAAAGCTGAAGTTGAGGAACTTAAGTAATCATCGCACCCACTTCTTCAATTGCGGGTGTGACGAACTTGTCTCATCATGGGCGATAACGCGTGACAAATGCGCGCTTGTCTGCCCTTAGCGTGCATATATATGTAGGGGAGAAGATTCTGTCAACCGCCATTAACAATCCGAGCGAGTTGACCAGTCAGATCGTTCGCAGCGACGCTTTAAAGCGAGTGATGCGGCTGGTTGAGCAGGTTGCGTGTCATCCGGCTGCCGTATTGATCGTCGGAGAGACCGGCACCGGCAAGGAAATGATTGCCCGGTCAATTCACAGCCATTCGCTCCGCTGCAACAAGGCCTGGGTGGACGTAAACTGCGCCGCCATCCCTGAACATCTGGTTGAAAGCGAACTCTTTGGATATGAAAAGGGTGCTTTCAGTGGCGCTGATGCGCAGAAAATCGGCTATTTCGAAATGGCCGATGGCGGCACTCTCTTCCTGGATGAAATCGGAGACCTTGATCCCAAAGTGCAAGTCAAGCTGCTGCGAGTTCTTGATGGCGTACCTTATTACCGCCTGGGTGGAAGCAAGAAAGTCAGCGTGAATGTGCGCGTGGTGGCAGCCACCAACCAGAACTTGGAAGAATTGGTCCGTGCTGGACGTTTTCGCAATGATCTCTATCACCGGCTCGCGGAATTCAAGCTGGAAATACCGCCATTGCGGGAACGGCCAGAAGACCTGCTGGCGATCGCCGAACAGATTCTCCACCAGCATTACCCAAATGCACGTTTTTCAAACGATGGCATCACGGCGATGTTGACGCACGACTGGCCCGGCAATGTGCGCGAACTGCGCAATGCCATCTTTCGCGCGATAATGCTGGCCAAAAATCCATCGGCGGAAATTACCAGCGTGGACCTAAAGTTAAATCGAGATACAACTCCTGGACAAGGCAAGAACCCCTTGAATCGTGATCTTGACCAAGTGGAGCGGCAGATTGTGTTTGATATGTTGGACCGTTGTGGCGGCAACCAGGGCAAAGCCGCTGAAGCTTTGGGAATTTCTCGCCGCACTCTGCTTCGTAAGCTGAAAGCGTATCGTGAAAATGAAAGTGAAACCGCCGTGGGCACCTTGTGCGCGGAGCAGCAACGCTATTATCGCAAGCAGACCAGTGCTCCCGTTGAGTTGAAGCACGGCGACGAATCAATGGAAGCTACGTTGTTGAACATCAGCCTTGGCGGCGCCGGAGTTTCCCTGCATAAGATCCTGGGCCAGGGCGAGCCTGTGACGATTCGTTTTACCGTGCCTGAAAGTGATGTGCAGGCCGAACTGCAAGGTCGCATTGCGTGGGCCAATAAAGAAGGGCACCACGGTATCCAATTTAGCGAAATATCTTCCGACATACGCACTCACCTGCAGCGCTGGTTCCAGTCGGAAATGAAGAAAGATGGCTGGCGCGAAGAGCTGGCCGGCTGATCGTCCACGCACATTCTTTCAAAATTGTGAAAAGTCCGGTTTGCGCCGCTGCATGAATGCCATCATCGCTTCCCTTGCTTCCGGACCTTGCAAGAGAGCGGCAAATTGTTCGGTCTCCTTCGCCATTGCGTCGGCAATCATATCAACTGATCCGCGTTTCAATAAAGCTTTTGAGATGCGCAATGCCGCAGGCGGTTTTTCCGCGAGTTGCCGTGCTTTCTCCATCGCTATGTTGAGTAGTTCACCGCTGCCGACCACGCTATTCACGATTCCCACTTCTTGTGCCGTATCCGCCGTAAATGGCTCGCCAAAGTACAGAAGCTCCGCCGCCCTGCGCTGTCCCATGAGCGCAGGCAGAAGCGCGCTGGAACCTGCTTCAGGACATAACCCCAGATTTACAAAAGGAAGCTGAAAGCGCGCGCCCGACGCCGCGTATACAAGATCGCAATGCAACAACATGGTAGTGCCGATTCCGACCGCCACGCCTCCAACAGCGGCGATCACCGGCTTCTGCGCGGCTATCAATGTTTGCAGGAAAAGAATAGCCGGACTTGTCTCTCCAGGCTTGGCATTGGCAAAGTCCACCAGATCATTTCCTGCGGTGAAGCAAACCTCGGTCCCCGTGATCAGCACGACGCGAACTTTCGGATCGGCGTCGGCTTGCTTAAGGGCTTCAATCATGCCCAGGTACATCCCGCGCGTCAAAGCGTTTTTCTTTTCTGGTCGGTCAAGCCGTAGCGTTAAGATCCGGTTCTCAACAGAGACAACAATATGGTCCGCCATTGCAAGCTCCTGGCGATTAGATTTAATTGCGATTCATGGATGGTACAGGATACGCCAAGAAGCGTGATTCGCGCTTTGCGGGATGATATAGAAAGAGAACAAATTGCAGGCTGCGATCGAACATCCGCGATCTCGCGACTCTTACAGACGCGAAAACCGGTCTCGGTTGCAGCCTGCATTCGTGATTTGAGCGACGGTTATCGCCCAACAAATTACTCAGTTCGCAAAGCCAGCATGGGTTCAGTGTTCGCGGCTCTGCGGGCCGGGATCACCGCTGCGACAAACGCCGCAGTCGCCAGAACAATCGTGGTAATCACCAAAACAAAGGGATCGTGGGATTTGACTCCATAAAGTTGGCTGGCCATCAGGCGTCCACCAAGAATCGTGACCGGAATGCCAATCGCCAGCCCGATGCCAACTTGAGCAAATGCCCCACGCAGAACCATTCCCAACATATTCAAGCGATCTGCGCCTAAGGCCATGCGAATGCCTATCTCACTGGTTCGACGTTCTACGGTATACGACGTAACGCCGTAAAGGCCGATGGAAGCCAGGATCAACGCCAATATTCCGAAGAACGACGTCAATTTAGCGATCATTGCCTGTTGCATGAAATTTGCCTTCACCTGCACGGCAAAGCTCTGGAAATCGATCACTGCCAGGTCTGGATTAATCTGCGATAGCACTCGCCGAATCTGTGTCTCCAGTCCGGAGATCTCTCCATGGGTCTGGATTTCAATAGCATTAAGGTAACGCGAGCGATCTTCAAACTGCTGATAACGAGGATCAGGATTATGCGCACTCTGACCTTCGGCCAGAAAATACATCGGCCGCATCTTGCTCGTCGCTCCCCAGTAATTCGTGTCCTCGGTCACCCCAACAATTTCAAATGCGCCCGGATGTTTGAGGTCATCACTGAAGTGTTTTCCGATGGCATGACCATCTTTAAAGAATTTCTGTTCGAAGAAGCGGTTCACCAGCGCGACAGCGCGCGTTGTCGGGGTATCCTGCCCGTTGATGGCTCGCCCTTCCACGATCTTGGTGCCGATAGTATCGAAGTAGCCGGGGCTCACGCGCAACCACGATGCGCCGTGATCAGGCGTTCCGGGTGCAGGCGGTGGGTCTCCATCGATATATACGCCCTCACCCCAGTTGTCGCCTTCCATTGGGCTATACAGTGAAAAGCTGACTTGCTGGACTCCAGGAATTGCACTGATATTCTCTTTGAGGCGGCGGTAGAGCGGCTCCAGTTTTTCAGATTGATAACCGGCCATTTGCGGATCAATGTGCAAAATATATCGATTCGCGGTATCAAATCCGAAATTGCGATGTTGCATGTTGTTAAGGCTTCGCGTCAACAATCCGGCGGCACACAAAAGCACGAGCGATAGCGCAGCTTGTACTATCACGAGCGCCTTTTGGCCTAATGTCCCTTTACGTCCTGTGGAGCGTCCCGCGCCACGCAAAGCTTCAGCGGGATTGGCGCTTGCAGTCATCCATGCGGGCGCAATTCCGAACAGGATACCCGTCAAAATTGAGGTTACGAATGCAAACGCCAGGACTGGAAGCGACGGCGTAGCCTGGATGGGCACGTAATCATTTCCAAAAGCCAACCGCAAAATCATTTTTGATCCGGCAAAGGCAATCACAATCCCTGCCAACCCGCCCATCATTGCCAGAACTACACTTTCCGTGAGCGCCTGCCGTACCAGAGTGGCGCGTGAAGCGCCCAAGGCGGAACGTACCGTGATCTGCTGTTTGCGAGCGGTAGCACGGACCAGCATCAGGTTGGCCAGATTGGCGCACGCAATCAACAGTACGAACGCTGAAATCCACATCAGCAGGTGCAGTCCATCCTGATATTCGTCGCGCATCCTTTGCACGCCGCCTCCGCCAGGAGAAAAATGCAACGTCTGCTTGGGAATAAGAGTTTTGCCGCGTTCTTCAACCTTGCTTTCCGGGCTCATCAAGAATTGGCGCAGCTCTACTTGCATCTGCGCTTCCATAGCCTTTGTGTCCGCCCCCGGCTTGATGCGCCCAATCAGATCGAGCCAGTCCAAAGCCGCATCGTTCAGCACACCTACAGCCGGTTCAATCACAGGCTCAACATTGAGCGGAAGCCAGAATGAAGGCGGATTGCTTTGAACCCTGTCACCAAAGAATCCGGGCGGTGCGATGCCTACCACAGTGACAGGTTGCGAGTTCATGACAAACGAAGTTCCCACAATGGACCGATCGCCTCCGAACTTTTCCTGCCATGTCCGGAAGCTCATTACCGCCACGATCGGAGCACCCTTGTTGTCATCCTGTGGGGAAATCATCCGGCCGGCATAAGCGGGAATTCCAAACGTTGAAAAATAGTTGCCTGAAACAAACTCACCCCGATACGATTCAGAGGGTTTGTTGTTGCCGCTCCAGCGCACGCCCATCAGACTATTCCCGGCCTGCATGGCCGCTAATTCCTCAAATCCAGGGGTATGCTCCTTGAACTGCTTGTATTGTTCAAAAGAAAAGAGAGACCAGTTGTCCTGCATCCCGCCATTGATACAGCAGTTTTCCTCATTGCCCACGCGCACAAGTTGCCCAGGCTTGGATACCGGCAGCGACTTGAGCAATACAGCATGTACCAGCGTAAAAATCGCGGTGGTGGCTCCGATGCCCAATGCCAGCGTTAGCACGGCCGTCGTCGTAAATCCCGGGGCTTTCCTGAACTGCCGCAAAGCGTAACGAATGTCTTCAAGAATCTGCATTCAATGTTCCCTTGGTCTTAACTTGCTCATTATGGATTGGCTGACTCAAAGAATGTTCCAAGACCTTAGATAAATTTCGTTAACGGATGGCCTATCGCACCCTTTGGAAGATATATACGGTCGCTGGAGAAAAAGGTTTCTACTTTCTTTGTACAATTTGGGATGAATTTGTCTTAATCCGAGCTGATCAAGGATGTGAATAAGGAGTCGCGGAGCTTCACTTGCAGATTGGTGGATGCAGTATCAAGGTCGAATTGCGGGCGTTTTTATTTTGAAATTACACACGCGCCGATTGGCCAGAGGGAACAGCTCAATATCTCTTCAGTGACGGCCACACGTGCGACCATGCCGCACTCGGGCGGGCAAAGCAGATATGGTAAACTGCTAAGGAATCAATACATTCTGCCCCCTCGTTCAACGGCAGGACAGCTGACTCTGGATCAGCATATCGGGGTTCGAATCCCTGGGGGGCAGCCAAAT
>Ga0068853_100002653_pt1 | contig 13491 bp, 8 predicted proteins | sample KBSCornC32_FD_65655 | JGI IMG/M metagenome (GOLD analysis project Ga0068853, IMG submission 65655) | Corn rhizosphere microbial communities from Kellogg Biological Station, Michigan, USA - KBS Corn C3-2 | ecosystem: Host-associated > Plants > Roots > Rhizosphere > Soil ... | reverse complement strand
ACAGCGGCGGCGCCGCGGGCCCATAGCTCATCGGCCGCCTCGTCGACGACGATCTTCGTCACATTCTGCAAGGCCGCCGGCGTCGCCCGGTCGAAAGCATCCCGCAACGGCTCGAGCAGGTACTCGCCGAGCGAGAGCGACGAACCAACCAGCACGACGCGGGGTGGCGCAAAGAGGCTGACGAGATTGGCGATGGCGATGCCGAGTGCCGCCCCAGCGCGGGCCGCCGCATCGCGCAGGGCGTTGTCGCCCTCATCGATGAGTCGGCGGATGCGGCCCATGCCGTGACCGGCGCGGATCGCGTCGCGAACGCGCGGATCGCTGTGATCGCCTTTAAGAAGCGCGCCGTCTCCTGCCAGCTCGATAAGCTTGATGGCGGTTTCCGGCTTGGCGCCGATCATCATGTCGCCGAGGTTGAGGCTGATCTGCCGGGCGCCCCGGAAGAGCTGCCCCTCGTGCAGGACACCCAGACCCAGCGATTCTTCCATCGCGACGAGGACAAAGTCGTCGACATCGCGGACCTTGCCGAACCAGTGCTCGCCGATGGTGATCGCGTTGGCATCGCTCTCAACGATTGTCTCGATCGACAATCGCGAGCGGACCGTCTCGGCGAGGGACACGTTCTCGTCCTTCAGCACCGAGCTCGCGCGAACACGGCCGCTGCCATGCTCTACGATGCCGGGCAGGGAGAGCGCGACCGTCTTGATCTCGGCAAGGGAGAGTCCGGCATCGACGACGCAGCGGCGCACACCGTCCTCGACAAGGTCGCCGATAACCGAAATCGGCAGTCGGTCAACCCGGACGGGAATGGTCAGGCTGGCCAGCACGTCCCCTTCGAAATTGGTGACGACGAAGACCAGGCGGTTGGACGCAATCTTGGCGCCCACCACCCGGGCGGCCTCGGGATTGAGCACCAGCATGACGCGCGGGCGCCCGCGGCCGGATGCGCGAATGTCTCCCTCGTGACGGACGGAGATAAGCCCGTCATCGAGCAGGGACGCCGTGATCGCGGAGACGGTGGTGGTCGAGAGGTCCGTGCGCTCGCCGATCTCGACGCGGGCGATCGGCCCATACCGGCGAATGGTATCGAGCACGTGGAAGCGGTTGATCGCCCGCATGAGCTCTGGATCGGCGGTCTTCACGATCTCGTCATCCGAGCTGCTGCAATTAGAACGGGTTCCAAATTAATTCAGGCTTCTAGGGCCTTGGGCGGCTGCTGCGCAAGCCCGAAAAGACTGGCTTGGCCCCGGCTTTCTGACTTGAGGTACGCTACCGGCTTGACACGGCGGCGCTGCGGGCTGCTATTTAATTCGCATCAGGGACAAATATGTCCCGTCGGGAGGACATCGATGAATTATTTCGCACGCCGCGCATGGCGGCAAGCGTCTGCTATTGCCGTCAGCCTGGTTATCGCCACGACAGCAGGGAGCTCTGCCTTCGCCGTCGATACGATCAAGTGGATGCATCTCGAATCCAACGCCGACAACCTTAAGGTCTGGCAGGACATCGCGGCGGCTTACGAAAAGACCCATCCGGATGTGAAGATCGAATTCCAGTTCCTCGAGAACGAGGCGTTCAAGGCCAAGCTGCCGACGCTGCTGCAGTCGAATGACGCGCCGTCGATGTTCTACACCTGGGGCGGCGGCGTGCTGCTCGAACAATCCAAGACCGGCGCGATCCGCGACATCACGGCTGCGATGGATGCCGATGGAGGTGCGTGGCGCAACTCGATTGCACCCGCCGCGGTCGACGGCCTCTCGATCGATGGTAAGGTCTGGGCCGCGCCTTATCAGTCGGGCGTTGTCTCGTTCTTCTACAACAAGGATATGTTCAAGAAGGCCGGTGTCGATGGCGATGCCATCAAGACCTGGGACGATTTCACCGCCGCGGTGAAGAAGCTCAAGGACGCCGGGCTGACCCCGATTGCCGTGGGCGGTGGCGACAAGTGGCCGGTCCATTTCTACTGGAGCTACCTGGCGATGCGCCTCGCCGGCAAGGACGGGTTCGAGGCGGCCAAGGCCGGCAAGGACAATGGCTTTGCCGCCGATCCCTTCGTCAAGGCGAGCCAGTTGCTGGCCGATCTCGGCAAGTTGCAGCCGTTCCAGAAGGGCTGGGAAGGCGCCACCTGGCCCGATGAACAGGCAGCCTTCGCCGACGGTCGTGCCGCCATCATGCTGGCGTTCCAGGATACGGCAGTGTCGCAGGTGCATGCCGCGACCGATGGCAAGGGCCTCGCCGCCGACAATATCGGCCGCTTCGTGTTCCCGACCGTCGCCGGCGGCAAGGGCGTCATCACCGACGATTTCGGTGGTCTCAACGGCTGGGTCGTCACCAAGAATGCCCCCAAAGAGACTGAGGATTTCCTCAAGTTCCTGACCAACGTCGATAATGAACGCGCCCAGGCAAAGGTGATCGGCATCATCCCGACCACCAAGGGCGCCGAAGATGCGGTGACGAATCCCTCGATCGCGCTTGCCGCCGCCCAGATGGCGAAGGCCACCTGGCACCAGAACTACCTCGACCAGGACCTCGGCCCCGCGGTTGGGCGCGTGGTCAATGACATGTCGGTCGCGATCGTCTCGGGTCAGGTCGCGCCGCAGGATGCCGTCCAGCAAATCCAGGACGCCTACACGCAAGGCAACTGATCTCCCAACCTCGCCGCCGGGTTCTCAGAATCCGGCGGTGCTTCTTGGAAACGCGGCTATGATGCCCGCGGGGAGTGTTCGACGGCTATGAGCGACGCCACCTCTTTTGCAGTGGGCACGACGTCTTCGCGGCCCCTATCGGCCGCCCGCCGGCGGCCGTTGACGCGGGGCACGCGTTGGCCCTTGCTGCTGTTGTTCCTGCCTCCTGCGCTGCTGCTCTTCACGATCTTCGTCGTGCTGCCGATGGGCGAAGCGGCCTGGTATTCGTTCTACAACTGGAATGGCTATGGCCTGCCGGCGCTCTCCGACTGGGTGGGCTTCAGCAACTACGAGCTGGTGTTCAAGAACAGCGTGTTTCGACAGGCGCTGATCAACAACGCCCTAATCATAGTGATTTCCGTCCTGATCCAGGTGCCGCTCGCCATGTGGCTGGCGACGCTTGCATCGAGCAAGGTCAAGGGCGCGGTGACCTTCCGGCTGATCTTCTTCCTGCCCTACGTCCTCGCCGACGTGGCGGCCGGGATGATCTGGCGGTTCGTCTATGACGGAGACTTTGGCCTCGTTGGCGGCATCGCACACGCGTTGAACGTCGATGCGGTCTACCCGATCGCCGACAAGAACCTCGCCATCTACGCTATCCTCGGCGTCGTCGTCTGGAAGTATTTCGGCTTCCACATGATGCTGTTCATCGCCGGGCTGCAGACCATCGACAAGAGCCTCCTCGAGGCCGCCGAGATCGACGGCGCGAGCCCGCGCCAGCGGTTCTTCCGCATCACCCTGCCGCTCCTGGGATCGACCGTCCGGCTGTCGATCTTTTTTGCCGTCGTCGGGTCGCTGCAGCTCTTCGATATGGTCATGCCGCTGACCGGCGGCGGTCCGTTCAACGCCACACAGACGATGGTCACGTTCCTCTATTCGTTCGGCGTGATGCGCATGAAGGTGGGTTTTGGCAGCGCCGTCGGCGTCGTCCTCTTCATCATCTGCGTCACGCTCGCCTTCAGCTACAAGCGGGTGTTCATGCGAAATGACTGAGGCAACAGTTTCCGTAGAGGCGCCGCCACCTCGCGATGGCGCAGAGCGTCCGCTCGGGGCGGGCACCCGCATCTATCTCTACACCTCGATGATCATCGTCGCCGCGATCGTCATCATCCCGCTGCTTACGACCGCGCTCGGTGGGTTCAAGACGCTGGGCGACCTGCGCGGCGATCCCTTCGGGCTGCCGAGGGAGTGGGTGTGGAGCAACTATTCCGAAATCCTGTTCTCGCAGCGCTACTGGTTGCAGATCGGCAACTCGCTGCTGATTGCCTGCCTCACCGTCGTCCTCACGCTTCTTTGCGGGGCGATGGCGGCCTTCACGTTCGCGCACGTGAAATTCTTCGGCTCGGGCTTCCTGCTCAACTATTTCCTGGTCGGGCTAATGTTCCCCGCCGCGACCGCGATCCTGCCGCTCTTCATCCGGGTGCGAGACCTTGGGCTGCTCGATACCTATTGGGGCGTCGTCCTACCTCAGGTGGCCTTCGGTTTGGGCATGAGCATCCTGCTCTTCCGCAACTACTTCAAAAGCCTGCCGAGCGAACTTTTCGATGCCGCGTTTGTCGATGGCGCCGGGTATTTCAGGTTTTTCTGGCACGTCTCAATGCCCCTGAGCCGGCCGATCATCGCCACAGTCGGCATCATCTCCTTTGTGGGGAGCTGGAACAGCTACCTCCTGCCGCTGATCATGCTGAACTCGGAGGGCAAGTATCCCTGGCCGCTCGGCATCATGGTCTACAAGGGCGAGTTCTCGACGGACTGGCAGCTGATCTTGGCGTTCATCACGCTGACCATCCTGCCGACGATCATCGTCTTTTTCGTCGCGCAGAAGCAGATCATTGCCGGCCTGACCGCGGGTGCGGTGAAGGCCTGAGCAACGGCTCAGGCTCCACGTTACCGGGCGGTCATGGTCGCTCGCTCGGGGCTAGGGGCGCCACCGCGCGATGATTGTCACGCTGCCAGACAAGTCGACGGGCAGCTCTACGCAATCGCCCTCGATGGCTAGGGAAACTCCTGTGCCCCCGGCGACCGTTGCGCTCTCCAATGCACCCTCGACCGGTGCTCTGAGGCGTAACCGAACACGCCCCGAGCGACGCTCCGGCAATTCGATCTTCGCCTCGACCTCGCCGTCATCGATGCGCGATTGCAGCTCGAAGCTGATTCTCCCGTGGCGCGTCGGCGCATTCCTGACGCCGATTGTCGCGCCATGCGAAAGCCGATCGCGTGGTATCGCGTGACCCAAGGTGAGCACATCAGTGACTGGGTTCTCGTAGACCAATAGCCACTTCATAACGATCGGCACCGTCATCTGTGCGGGCAGGCAATAGGGGCTGTGAGCGCCACGCGCGCGATCCATGTCGACGCATTCGATCGCCGTCCACGTGCCGCGCGAGTGGGCATGCAGGGCCTGCGCGTAAAAGGTCAGGAGCGCCTCGGGGATCATGTCATGCTGGAGCAGGCCGGCTATCTCCTCCCAGACAAGGAATCCGACCATGCTCTTGCGATTGTTGAAGACGCCGAGCGTTGTGTGGCCCCGCTCGCCGGCGATGTCCCAGATTTTCTCGACCGTGTCCTTCGTCGCCGTGCCGCCGAACAGGAGCTCGGACCACACGCGGTTTTCGTCATAGGACTCAGGGCGTGCCCGATAGGGATGCTCCCAATAGAAGGTGCGGTCGCCGGCGATGATCGGCAGCCCGGTGACGCCATCCTTGGTCAGCCACGAGCGCTCGACGCCGCGCTGGGCATCACCGAACATCTCGGCGGCGATCTGCCCGAGACTCTCACCACGGTCGGTGAGGGCCGCGTCCTGGGCATTTCGCCCGAGATGAACAAAGGTCCGGCCGAGATCGCGGAGGCCCCGCCACGCCTCGCCGGTATTCGAGAGATACGGGCGGTCGTAATCGAGCTCGTAGACGTTGGGCGTCAGGAAGTTGATGTCGGCCTCGTGGTAGCCGCAGATCATGCCGTAGGCGGGGTCGTCGGGGCTGCGCCGGCGGGCCTCCTGCCAGCGCCCGACGAGCATGTCGACAATGGCGTCGATTTTGCCGGGATGGGTTCGCAGCAGTGAGGCGTCCTGGGCATAGTCGGCATAGAGCGCAAGGCACGTCAGCATGACGCCGTATTTGCCCATCTCGGGCCCGCGATAGTGCAGGGTGCCGTCCGGTCGGACGAAGTAAGTCATGTAGTCGTCGAGGTAGGCGCGGGCGCGATCGAGGTGTCCCCACTCGAGGCACGCGAGGACGCTTGAGACCAATACGTCCTGGAACCCGTCGTGCTCGGCACCGGCATAGGCCTGGTCGGCAATGCCGTATTTAGGATGGTTGCCGCGGCGGGTAATCATCTCGCGGGCCAGGGCATGGCGGCTGCGGTTGGTGAACTCATCCCACCCGCTGACGGTCATGCCGCCGTCGAGCGCATCGTCCCAATAGTCGAGGGTGGCCAGCAACTCCGCATAGAACCGTTCCGCGAGGTCCTTACCGGCGTGAGGGAAGGGCAGGAACGAGTCGACGAATTTGATCTCGACCGGATGGCCCTGCCGCAGCCGGATGCACCTGTACCAAACGGGTTGCTGGAAGTCCGTGGCTGTCGCCGCGCTGCCGAAAACCACGATCTCCCAGCACTCATCGGCCGAGATCGGATAGACCGTACGCACGATCGGCGCGAAGCCACCCACCAGCCCTTCCCAGAGCTCGCCGGCCTCCATCGCTCTCTCGCTGCCGGGCGCGATCACGCCGATCGGCACACGACTGACCATGGTCACGTCACGGTAGTAGAGCGGCACCACGTCGCCCGAGATGCCCGTGCCGACAAAGGTGTGGGGCCGCAAATGCCCTTCGAAGAAGGCGTGGCGCGCCGGCGGGTAGCAGGCCGCTACGTCGCGGACGCTGGGGTCGCGGCCATCGGCGAGCAATTCGTCACGCATGACGTCCCGATGGTCCGGCAGCACGTCCTCCTTGCGATGCCCGCGATACCAGGAGGCGACGTGATGGAAGCCGAGGCCAGCCGGACCCTCGCTGGTTGGCTCGAGCGTTTTGCCGGCAAGTCGAATGGGCCCGTCTGCGGTGACGAAGGCGATCCGGCCGTTTGGTGCGCCGACCTGCTCGAAGACGGCAATCGGCACATCGTGCCGGCTGAACACAGCCATGAGCGTCCAGCTGCCGATGCGTGATAACAAAGGCGGATCGCGCAGGCTGCCTTCGCCATCGATGCGGACCACACGGCCAGCCTCGAAGACCACTCGCGGGGGCGGTTCGTCGATAGCGCCCGGTCCCATTGTGTAGCCGGGACAGATCACTTGGTCATCAGCGCGCTCTGCCACGGCGTACCCTTCGTTGAGCTTGAAGCTGGATCATTGCCGAGGGCGCTCGCCTAGGCAGCTCGGGACGCAAGTCCGTTCATGTCGCTGTCGACCCGGACGACTGCATCCGGCGTCAGCAACAGCTCGAGCGCGCGTCCGTTGGCCCGCACGACGACCCGTTGCCGATGTCCGGTCCGCAACTCGGCTGTCAGCGCCGTGCCACGCCAGGCAAGGTCGACGGTAACGTTGCCGCGCGCCCGAACTCCACGTACGTGCCCGTTGGGCCACTCCCCCGGCAGCGCCGGTAGCAGTGAAATCTCGCCGACGCGGGACTGGACGAGCATTTCGAGAATGCCGGCGGCGCCGCCGAAATTGCCGTCGATCTGGAAGGGAGGGTGGGCATCGAAAAGATTGGGGTAGGTGCGATCGGGCGAGAGGAGTCGGTTGACGATGCGGTTGGCTCGCTCGCCATCGCGCAGTCGTGCCCAGAGATTGATGCGCCAGCTTATGCCCCAGCCCGTCGCCTCATCGCCGCGGATTTCGAGGGACCGCTGAGCCGCCGCTGCCAAATCCGGTGTGCGCAGGGGGTCGATCTGCTGGCTCGGGTAGAGCCCATAAAGATGGGAGACGTGCCGGTGATGAATCTCGGGGACCGCGGCGTCCCAGTCCTCGAGCCATTCCTGCAGTTGACCGTCGCGGCCGATCCGATCGGCGGGCAGCCGCTTGCAGGCATCGGCGACCAGCTGCCGGAATTCCTCATCGATGCCGAGCCGCTCGGCCGCCGTGACCGTCGCGTCAAAAAGATCGCGCAGAATCTGGTTGTCCATCGTCGGGCAGGCGCAGATCGATGCGCCGTGCGGGTGGACGTTCTCGGGTGACACCGAGGGCACGGTCACGAGCCGATCGGTGCCCGGCAGCTCCTGCAGGACATCGAGGAAGAACCGTGACGCGCCGGCCATCACGGGGTAGAGGCGCCGTGCCAGATCTTCGTCCCAGCCAAAACTCAGATGATCCCAGAGCTGGGCACAGATCCACGCTCCGCCGGTCGGCCACAGGCCCCATTGCGCTCCATCGACCGGTGCTGCCGCCCGCCAGAGATCGGTGTTGTGATGCAGCACCCAACCGTCAGCCCCGTAGTGCTGCCTTGCGATCTCGGCACCGGTGACGGCCAGGTCCTCGACCAGCCCCACCACCGGCTCCATGCATTCGCCGAGGTTGCCGGGATCGGCCAGCCAGTAGTTCATCTCGAGGTTGATATTGGTGGTGTATTTGCTGCCCCACGGCGGCTCCATTTTGTCGTTCCAGATGCCCTGAAGATTGGCGGGCTGCGTGCCCGGGCGCGAAGAGGCGATCATCAGATATCGCCCATACTGGACGTAGAGCGCGGCAAGGCCCGGATCGGGGCGCGCCGGATTGGCCACGATGCGCTCATCTGTCGGCAGGGACGAGTTACCCGAGTCGCCCAGATCGATGGAAAGGCGCTGAAAGAGCCGTTGGTGATCGGCGATGTGGGCTTGGAGAAGCTCGTCGAAGGATCGGCGAGCGACGGCGTCCAGCCGCCCGGCAACGAGGGCAGCGGGATCGCCGTTCACATCATCGAAACGCCGAAAGCTGGTCGCGACGTCGATGACGATCAGGATCTCGTCGGCCTTCTCGATGATGATGCCGCTGCTGTCCGCCCGGCAGCGGCCGCCGGTCGCACGAATGTCGGCCCGCATCTCGAAGCGCAGCTGGCCCTCGATGCCTTCAGCCGAACGATTCCTGCCCCGCCAAGCGACCGTCGTGCCGTTCGGCACCACGACTTCGCCGGGTTGATCCGACGTCAACGAGAGGCGGCAATCGATCTGCCCGGGCCGGTCGGCCGACAGGCGGACGACCAGGACGCCATCGGGATTGCTCGCGAAGACCTCGCGCCGGAAGGTCGTACCCGCATGCACGTAGGTCGTGGTTTGGACAGCGCGATCGATGTCGAGGCCGCGGCGATAGTCCTCGACGTTCTCGTGCGCGAACTCGATCCAGAAGTCGCCGGCCGGTTGAAATGACATCTGCTTCAGCGGGCGCGCCATCAGATGCCGATTGGCGATTGCCTCGGCCTCGGCATAGCGGTCCGCAAAGATCAGGTCGCGTACCTCCTGGAGATGCTCGCGGGCCTCTGGGTTGACCGGCGAGTAGGGACCGCCGGACCAAAACGTATCCTCGTTGAGCTGGAGCCGCTCAACCGGCACGCCGCCAAAGATCATCGCCCCCAGACGGCCATTGCCCACGGGGAGCGCTTCCGTCCATTCGCTCGCCGGACACCGATACCGGAGCTCGAGATTCGGCGTCATTGCGCTGTCTTTCCAGCACTGCCGGTCCAGCGGCGGGTCGAGCCGCGCAGCACGATGTCGCAATCGAGGGTAACCGTGGCACTGGGAGCGTGGCTGGTCCGGTTGTTGAGCCTGTTGAGCAGCATGCCGAGGATGGTCTCGGCGATCTGCTCGACCGGCTGGGTCACCGCGGTGATGCCTGCCTCGTAGAGGCGGAACAGCGGAACGTCGTCGAAGCTGACTATCGACAGGTCGTGCGGCACCGAAAGCTTGTATTCCTTGATGAGGTCGAGTGCGCCGACCGTCATGTTGTAGTTGCAGCAGAACAATGCGGTTGGCGGCTCCTCGAGCGCCAGGAGGCGGCGCATCGCGGCGTGCGCCTCCACTTCCTTCCAGTTGCTTTCAACAACGTAGTCGCGATTGACGGGCACCTCCCGTTCGGCCAGTGCCTCGAAGTAGCCTTTGAGGCGTTCGCGGCCGGTGAAGTTTTTCTGATTGCCGGCAAGAACGGCGACGCGGCTGTGTCCGATATCGAGGAGATGGCCAACGGCTCGGTTGGCGGCGGCCCGGTTCTCGACGAAGACGCGGTCGACGGCGAGACCGGGGAGATCGTTGTCGTAGAGCACGACTGGCGTCCCGTGCTGGACAAGGCCGCGGACCCGATCCGCCGCCTCCGGTTCGCCGTCCATGACGAGAGAATCCACGCGATGGGTGGCGAAGAAATCGAGGCCTTCCTGCACGGATCGTGGATCGTCGTCGTGGCAGTAGCAGAGCACCGCCCGGCCCACGGCGCGCATCTTTCGGCTCAGGTGCTCCAGAATCCCCGAGTGGAACTCGCTGAGCGAGGGCACCATGAAACCGACGATACCGGTCAGGTCCGTCTTCATTGCCGCGGCGAAAGCATTGCGCTGATAGCCGAGCTGACCGATCGCCTCCTCGATCTGGTCGCGGTTCCCGCTTCGCACCGTCTGCCCGTTGAGGTAGCGCGATACAGTGCCGATCGCGACGCCCGCAACGCGGGCGACGTCGACGATGGTGGGCGGCCGGGTTTGCTCGGCCGAGCCAGTGGCCTCGATCATCTTCTTTTCCACGGTCGACGCGCTGTCACGCCGGTCTAGACGGTTCCTTCGAGGACCAGAGCGGTATGGATTCGGAAACCCGGAATCCTTGCCTCGATCGATCCGTCCGCTCCGGTGCTCCATGGAATAGCTTCGCCGGTCAGGGCGTCACGGACCCGCTCGGGCGCGCGCGGCAGTCGAAGCCGAACGTTCACGGGCCCGAGCGCAGGAACGTCCTCGATCATCTCCATCACCCGCGAAGAGCCATCGTCGCCGCGGACATCCTTGCCGCGGATCTGGGGCGCCCCGTAGAGCAGGTGCAGGACGTGGCGCTTGAGCCCCGGCTGGCGCGTCAGGCTGACGCGGGCGGCCGACGGCAGGTCGGTGCGCACCGCGCGATCGGGAAGCAGGCGATCGAGCAGGCCGCGAACGACGTATTTATAGAGCGGCTGGCCCATGGCCCGATAGAGCCGGAACACCGGGAAAGCCACGTAGGCGATGCCATTGTGCTCGGTGACCGCCGCGCCGAGCGGGGCGGCCTTGGGATCATCCGGCGTCTGCTGATGCGAAGACCAATGGCGGTAGGAGCGGTTGAAGTAGCTGGGGTAAAGCTCGCCCAAAACCTTGGCGCCACGTGCGGTAATTGTTTCGGCGGTCTCGTACATGACGAAAGGCGTATCCGTCATGGACGCATCGAGCTCCTTGCCGGCGCGGACATAAGCCGGCTTGAACGCGATCGGCTCGTTGCCGCGCTCGACGCCGAAATCGAGGGCGAAGTCTCCGGCCTCATCGAGCCCGCCATGCCAGGAGGCAATGATCTTGCCACCGGCTGCCACGAATGCCTTGAGCTTCGCCGCCGTCGCTGCATCGAGCGTGATCTCGTCCGGCAGGATCAGCACCTTGTAGCGCCCGAAATCGGCATAGCGGTCGAGCACATCGTACGGAATGTGCAATTCGAGCAGCATCTGCGCCGCGCCGTCGTCGCTCGCGTTGTTGCGGCTACCGACCGGATGGAAATGCTCGGCCGAGAGGATCGCCACTTCGGACACCTGCTCAGCGCCGTCGAGGTAAGGCTCTAGGGCGGCAATGCGTTTATAGGCAGGGGCGACCGAAGCGTAGGTATCCGGGTTGATCGCGCCGCGCGGGTGAAGCTGGTCGCCGATCAGGCACTTTGAACCGAGCGCCACCATCTGCGCGCACTCGTATTCGAGCGCATCTGGATGCTTGAAGCCGCCGAACTCGCCCCAGCTCGTGTGGAACTTGCCCGTATGCGCGACGAAGTCGAAGCCGAGCGTCGCGGCGTAGCGGGCGCTCGAGGGGAAATGATCGTAGCCCCAGCCGCCGGTCGGCAGGCTTTCGAGCTCGAGATGGGTGTAGGTCTTGAAGCGCTGCGGGCCCTGCTTGTGGATGTGGCCGCAGTTGTAAAAAATGCGAAGGCCGGGGAACTCCTCGAACAGGGCGTTGCTGACCTCCTGCCGGAATTGCTCGTTGACGGCCTCGTCGTTCTTCAAGCGGTCGGCGGGATTTTCGGGGTCGAGGCCATTCTTGAGCATGCGGTCGACGCATGCTGCGCAGACGCAATCGGGCGTCAGGATGATGTCGAAGAAGATGCCCTGTGTCTCATAGTTCAACGCTACTTCGCGCGCCTGGTCGAGGATGTATTTGCGATAGCCGGCGTGGTTGAGGCAGATCGTGTGCCAGGCGGGGCTGAGGTTCTTGCCGGCCGACGGGTCGCCCGGGATCGCGTGATGATATTGATTGGTGGCGCTGACGGCGCGCCACTCGGGATGCTCGCGTGCGGTCAGCTCGTCCCACTGCACCGAGATATAGATCGGGCATTCGATATCGGCTGCCGACAGCGCTTTGACCATGTCGCCCATGAGGTCGGGACGGGCGAGCTGCGGATGAGGCTTCCCCACCTTGGTCGGGTAGTACGACCAGCCGTGATGGCACTTGGCAAAGATGGTGATCGAGTCGACGTGGGACGCCTTGAGCGTCGAGACGAAGGTGTCAGGATCGAAATCCGCTCCAATGCCCGGGATGTGCTCGGAAGTATGGAAATCGAGATGGATCTGGCGATAGCGCAGCGGCTTATTGGTGGGCATCTTATTCCTTTGAGCCGGAGGTCACGAGCGAACCGCCGGCAAATTGACGTTGGAAGACGAGAAAGACGACCAGCGGCACGATCGTGGTGACGATCGCCGCGACCGCCCGCAAATCCCAGTTGGCATCATACATCCCCGATATCTGGGCAAAGATCACAGGAAGCGGGACTTCGGTGCGCAGGAAGAGCAGCGGGATGAGCAACGAGTTCCAGCAGAAGAGGAACTGCAGGATGCCAACGGCAAAAATGGGCGAAAGGCTGTTGGGCAGCACCACCCTGAAGAAGATTCGGACCGGCCCGCAGCCATCGATGCGCGCGGCCTCGATCAGCTCACGCGGAAAATCCTCGAGGAAGTTCTTCACGAGGAAAATCGACCAGGCGAACGACAGGCCCACGTAAGGGATGAGCACCGAGGCGATGTTGTCGATCAACCCCATCTGCCGCCAGAGCGTGAAGAGGGGAATGATCACCACCTGCGGCGGCAGCACGAACGCGTTGATGATGATGATCAGGAGAATGCGGCGGCCGGGGAAGCGCAGGAACTGGAAGGCATAAGCCGCCGCCGGCGTGAGGATCATCGAGCCAACTGTGGCGATCGATGCCAATTGCAGCGTCACCCAGAAGCCCTCGGCCAGCGGATACTTGCTCCACACGCTGATCCAGGCGTTGAGCGTCAGTTCAACATGATCGAGCCGCCACCAGCCGAGAACGGTGTCCGCTTCCGGCCGGATCGAGGTCACGACGATGCCGACCAACGGGATGATCCAGAGGATCGAGATCACCCATACCAATGGCGCGATCCAGTGCGGAGCTTTGCCGATCATCGCGCCGCCGCCGTTCGTTGGATGATGGCCGGAATGGAGATGATCAGCACCGCGACGAGCAGCACGAGGGTTGCTGCCGCCCCATAGCCCAGCTTGAACTGGGTGAAGCTCTCCCGGAACATGAAGAACCCGATGGTCTCGGTGGAGCGCACCGGTCCACCGCCGGTCAGTACGTAGATGGTGTCGAACGCTCTCAGGCTGCCGAGGAGATTTATGAAGACGGC
>Ga0068853_100002648_pt1 | contig 13496 bp, 14 predicted proteins | sample KBSCornC32_FD_65655 | JGI IMG/M metagenome (GOLD analysis project Ga0068853, IMG submission 65655) | Corn rhizosphere microbial communities from Kellogg Biological Station, Michigan, USA - KBS Corn C3-2 | ecosystem: Host-associated > Plants > Roots > Rhizosphere > Soil ... | reverse complement strand
CGTGCGTGCGCGATAGGCGTCGTAGTCGGCGGAGCCGAGCTCTTCGCGCAGGAAGCGCTCTTCAAGCTTGCCTTTCATCCAATAGCCGATCACCAGCAGCACGAAGCCGGCGATCGATGTCGTCGTGCCTTTGAGCAGCATCGTCGCGAGCGCTGCAGTGAGGATACCGGTGTAGATCGGGTGACGCACCAACCGGTACGGCCCGGTATCGACCACGCGATGACCTTCCTTGCGTGTGATGCGGCCGGACCACAGCGCGCCCAGATGGATGCGCGCCCACCAGCAGAACAAAAAGCCGAGTGTCGCAAGCCCGACCATCGCCCATTGGACCTCCAACGGAAATTCCCAGTGGCGCTGGAACAGGAAGCCGATGGACGCCGGAATGCGTCCGCCGCCCGCGAAGAAGATTAGCAGCAGGATAAAGCCGCTGGTGGTGAAAAGCCTGTAGGGCGCCTGCCGCCCGACACCTGCGCCCGCGACCGTGCGATTGGCCCACGCCGCGGCAAGCGTCCAGGTCACGGCCCAAGCGAACCACGGAATGTAGATCGCGTCCGCGGGGTCGATGGATTTCCACATGGCTCGTCCCTCCCACTGGCTTGTGAGATGGGGCTACCGGCGGGCGATTGCAAGCGCCGTCAGAATTTCAACGCGGACGCCTGCTTTACGTGGGGCAGCTTGCGCAACGCAGCGAGCGTCTTGTCATCCACGCCGCCATCGACTTCCAGAAGCGCGATGGCATCGCTACCCGGGGCCGAACGGCCGAGCGCGAAGGACGCGATGTTTACCTTCGCATCGCCGAGCAGGGTGCCGAGGCGGCCAATCATGCCGGGCTTGTCCTCGTTGATGACGTACAACATGTCCGGCGCGAATTCGGCGTCGAGATTGATGTCGCGCACCTGAATGAGACGCGGACGTCCGTCCGAGAACACGGTGCCCGCAATGCGGCGCGAAGAGTTGTCGGCGAGTTCTGCGGTGATCTTGATGTAACCTTCATAAGCGCCCTGCTGATCGCGGCGGATTTCACTGACTCTGATCCCACGTTCCTTGGCGACCACTGGCGCATTGACCATGTTCACATCGGCGAGCGTGGGCCGCAGAAGTCCTGCAAGCGCAGCCTGCGTCAGCGCGCGGGTGTTGAGCGCGCCGGCCGAGCCCTCGTAGATGATCTCGACACCGGCAATGCTGGTGTCGGTGAGTTGTCCCGCAAACGCGCCGAGTTTTTCGGCGAGCGAAATCCACGGACGGACCTTTGCCGCTTCTTCCGCGCTGATCGACGGCATGTTGAGCGCGTTGGTGATCGCGCCGGTGAGCAGGTAATCCGAAATCTGTTCCGCGACCTGTAGTGCCACATTCTCCTGCGCTTCGCTCGTAGAGGCGCCGAGATGCGGCGTGGCGACAACCTTGTCATTACCGAACAGGATGTTTGTCGTTGCGGGTTCTTCCTCGAACACGTCGAGCGCAGCGCCGGCCACATGGCCGCTGTCGAGCGCGACTTTCAGGGCTTTCTCATCGATCAGACCGCCGCGCGCGCAATTCACGATGCGCACGCCCTTTTTCATCTTGTTGATCGCGTCGGCGGAGATGATGTTGCGCGTGTCGTTGGTCAGCGGCGTGTGCAGGGTGATGAAATCCGCACGCGCGAGCAGGTCGTTGAATTCGACCTTCTCGATGCCAAGCGTCTGCGCGCGTTCAGGCGACAGATAGGGATCGAACGCGATCACGCGCATGCGCAGACCCTTGGCGCGGTCGGCGACGATGCTGCCGATATTGCCGGCGCCGACGAGGCCCAGAACCTTGCCGGTCAGTTCGACACCCATGAAGCGGTTCTTCTCCCACTTGCCGGCCTGCGTGGAGGCGTTGGCGGCGGGAAGCTCGCGGGCGAGCGCCATCATCAGCGCAATGGCATGTTCGGCGGTGGTGATCGAATTGCCGTGCGGCGTGTTCATCACAATCACGCCGGCGGCGGTGGCGGCAGGGATGTCGACATTGTCGACGCCGATGCCGGCGCGGCCCACGACCTTCAGATTCTTCGCGGCCTTGATGACGTCCGCCGTGATCTTGGTCGCGGAGCGGATGGCGATGCCGTCATATTGATCCACGATCTTGAGCAATTCTTCCTTGCTCAATCCCGTCTTCACATCAGCATCGACGCCGCGCTCCTTGAAGATGGCGACGGCGGCGGGCGACAGCTTGTCGGCGATAAGGACTTTCGGCATCGCTTTAGCCCTTCACCTGTGCCCAGGCCCAATCGAGCCAGGGACATAACGCTTCGATCTCCGCGGTCTCGACGGTCGCGCCGCACCAGATGCGCAAACCCGCGGGCGCGTTGCGATGACCCGCGATGTCGAACGCGACGCCTTCGGCCTCCAGCACATTCGCGATCTTTCCCACCATCGCGTAGCGCGCATCTTCATCGAGCTTCGTGAACGCCGGGTCTGTGATCTTCAGGCACACGCTGGTGTTGGAGCGGTAGGAAGCATCGCCGGCGAGGAAGTCGACCCAGTTGCTCTTCGTCACCCACGCCGACAATCCCGCAAAATTCGCGTCCGCACGCGCCTGCAATGCTTTCAATCCGCCGATGCCTTCGGCCCAGGTGAGCGCGTCGAGATAATCCTCCACCACCAGCATCGAAGGCGTGTTGATCGTCTCGCCCTTGAAGATCGCGTCGTTGATCTTGTTGCCTTTGGTCAGGCGGAAGATCTTCGGCAGCGGCCAAGGCGGTGTGTAGCTCTCAAGACGGGCCACGGCGCGCGGCGACAGGATCATCATCCCGTGCGCAGCCTCGCCGCCCAGAACCTTCTGCCACGAGAAGGTCGTGACATCGAGCTTCGACCAGTCGAGTTCCATCGCGAACGCGGCGCTGGTCGCGTCGCAGATCGTGATGCCTTCGCGGTTGGCGCTGATCCAGTCGGCATTCGGCACGCGCACGCCCGAGGTCGTGCCGTTCCACAGGAACACGATGTCGTGCGTGGGGTCAGCCTGTTTCAGATCGGGCAGATCGCCGTACTCCGCTTTCAACACGCGGCCGTCCTTGATCTTCAGCTGCTTGATCGTGTCGGTGACCCAATCTTCGCCGAAGCTTTCCCAGGCGAAGCAGTCCACCGGCTTGGGGCCTAGCATCGACCACAGCGCCATCTCGACCGCGCCGGTGTCGGACGCGGGCACGATGCCGACGCGATAATCGTCCGGCACGCCAAGCAATTTTTTGGTGCGGTCGATCGCGTCTTTGAGTTTCGCTTTGCCGGGGCCCGAGCGATGCGAGCGCCCGAGCAGCGCCGTATCGAGGGCTTCGGTGGTCCATCCCGGCCGTTTGGCGCAGGGTCCGGACGAAAAAAAAGGCCGTGCGGGACGCACGACCGGTTGGACTTGAACGGTCATCAGACATTCCTTCCAGAATGTTCGCGCCGCGTTGGGGCGGCGTGGCCCGCAAACTTTGTACGGGATTCGTCACGCGGCGGTCAAACGCGCGGCGCAGAATTTTCGTCGCAGGGAACGTAAGTTGCGCTCCATCCGTTTTCACCTGCGCGGATTGTGAAAGGACGGGCTATGCCGGTGATCGAAGAAGAAGATGATGAAGACGTGATCGAGTTGGGAATCTCGACCGAGAAAGTACGTTTCATCATTGTGAAAGCCCGCCAGTTTGACGCTAAGGAAGGCGACTCCGATCCCGATGAAGGATCGAACGCCGCCGATGACGGCATGGCCGATGTCCTCGAAGACAAGCCCGAAGAAGATTCGGTTCGCACAGAACTCACCCAATACATCAACGGGCTGAACGAGGAAGAACAGATCAATCTCGTGGCGCTCGCCTGGGTTGGGCGCGGCACCTACGACATCGAAGACTGGGACGAGGCGATCGAGACCGCGCAGACGGAGCACAACAAGCGCACCGCGCAATATCTTCTCGGTCTTCCACTGCTCGGCGATTATCTCGCCGAAGGTCTCGAAGCCTTCGACGAGGAATTCGACGACGAGACGGACGAAGAACTCGAAGACGAAGAGCCCAGCGAAGAAGACGACGAATAGTCAGACGTCGATTTCCGCCGTCATAAAGAGCGCGCACGGTCCGGACAGGATCGTGCGGCCGTTGTCGTCTGTGCAGAGGAGGTCGCCGCCGCGCGGGCTCGCCTGCCGTGCTTTCAACGTCTTCTTGCCCAGGCGCTTTGCCCAGAACGGGACGAGTGCGCAATGCGCGGACCCAGTGACGGGATCTTCCGGCACGCCTTTCTCCGGCGCGAAGAAGCGCGAGACGATGTCGTAGCCCTCATCGCCCGGCGCGGTCGCGATCAATCCCCACATGTCGAGCGAGCGCAGTGCGCGCCCGATATCGCCGGCATCCTTGATCGCACGCACCTGCTTGGCGTCGTTCCAGAGCGCGAGAATGTAGCGGCCTTGATAGATTTCCGATGGCGGCGCGATGCCGAGCGCATCGCCGATCTGCTGCGCGAAGCCGTCCTGCTCTGTGTAGGGCGTCACCGGATCGGATGGCAGTGACATCACATGATTGCCGTCCCCGCCGCGATCCACGACCAGGGTGCCGGAGCGCGTCTCGAACGCGACGGATTGCAGGGTCGTGTCGAGGAATTTGAAGATCGTAAAGGCGCTCGCCAGTGTCGCGTGACCGCAAAGTTCGACCTCGGCCTCCGGCGTGAACCAGCGCAGATCGTATTTGCCCGGGGCCGTCTTCACGAAGAACGCGGTCTCCGCGAGGTTGTTCTCGTTGGCGATCTTCTGCATCAGCGCCGTGTCGAGCCACGCGTCGAGCGGCACGATCGCCGCCGGATTGCCCTCGAACGGCCGGCTCGCGAAAGCATCAACTTGCCACATCTTCAACGTCATTGCGGTTCTCCTGTTGTGCAAACGCTAGCGCGCCGCCGCCGACGCGCGAACGCACCGAATTGCATAGTGGCAAAGAGGTGAGGGCATAACTGTCACCACCCTTCACCGTGGCCGCCCTTGAGGCGGCCACCCAGCTAGCGAGCGTCAGCGAGCGAAAAGACTCTTTTGCGACCGCGCTGATACGCTGTCGCTATCGGCCAGTCGCGCTGGATGGCCGGGTCAAGCCCGGCCATGGTGAGTGTGTGTTGGCTTTGTCGATCCTTGCCGCACCGCACCTCCCAATTGAACCTCGCTGCGTGAAATGAAGCGGTTCAATTCAGCCTGACGCAGGCGGTCGAGGAAAAGCCCTACGCGCCGGTGTTCGATAAGCGGTGCGAAATTTATTTTTCCGGCGCTGAATTTCCTGTCGGTGCTCGCGCAAAAGCCCAAGCGCCCCGCCGCTTTTCGCGGCAGCTGTGGGTTCGTCTACTCCTGTGGGGATTTGGGTGAAATGGCGTTTGCAGCGCCACGCTTCAAGGGGTGATGCAAGAATTATTTTCTGGGCTACCATAAAGCATGAACTTCCGAAGCGCGGCCGCTTTGACCTTTGCGAGCTTTTTGGTTTCAGGTTGCGCCGATGTGGTCGGGCGGGATGCTGCGGTTGCTGCAGCCATCAAAGCCTGTTCTCAGTATTACGCAGTCGACCAAGACCCGAAGATGTGGACTGCCGAAGTGAGGGGCTGGGATTGGTGGGTTATCGGTCCGGACAGAAACATAAGAATTCCGCGCAACGGTAAACCGGCAGACGGGAAAACGTGTGACGTAAACATCATGATTTGACGCTGCTTACCGAGGAGGACGACCGGACGTCGGAAATTCTTTCCTACTAGGTCACGTCCTGCAATTACGGGATCTATTGCATCGGCGATGAGCAGACATCGCTCGCCAAGCTCGTGCTGCTCGCGCGCAATCTTGAGGATGCGCTGAGCGCGCGATGAACGGTCAACGACGCCTGGCCGCGATGACGTGAAGCCCCGCAAATATCCTGCTTCACGGCTGGTTGGGCGGAATCGGCAGCCGCTCAAGCCAGTGCTTTAGCAGCATTCCAAAGAAGGTAGGTATCAAGAGGAACGGTCCCGTCGACATCACTACGTCGTAGAACTGGTAATCTGAAAGGGGAACGTAATGAAAGACCCCATGATTGCTCCAGATGACAAAAGGATGGGCAGCGATGCTTTCATTTGTTGGGGCGCGAGTTACGAACCGCATTGCTATCACAAACAGACAAGCCCAGATCATTAGTGCTAGGAAAGCTGTTCCGATTAGGATGTTGCTTAGGATCAAAAGGTTCGCTCGGGTCCGAGGATGCATGACACCCCGATAGAAAGCCATAACTGCACCTAGGCGAACGATCACTTCGACGTTTCCTCTACAAGCTCCTGCAACGTCCAGAGCTTGCTTTCGACACCTGCCGCCATAGCTGGCCTGACGAGCAGACTACGATGGACGCGCACCTGATTGTAGTGTGCGAAGCGAAGCACCACCGGCGTCTCAGAATTTAAATCTAGAAGCAATCGTGGTCGCGGCCAGTATCGCAATTGTGGATCTTCGTCCCGAAAGCCCAATACCAGCCCGCGCTCAAAGCCCAGATGCTAACAAGACCGATGATCGCCAGAGTTCTCACTTCGCCTCCGTCACTATCGGCAAAAGCTCCAATTTGAATTTTCCGCGCTCAAGCTCGGTGGCGCTATAGATATAGGTATCCTAGCAGCGCAAGCAAAAAGAGTGAGCAGATAGATGTCAAACAGACCGTGTATATAAAGACGCCGGGGCGATCATCGCGATCAATCAAGTCGAGCGAGTTGCTTATCGTTTTCCCGGACGCGAGCTGAAAAATCGTCAAGCCAATAAACAGGGCCGTTAGGCCGATAGCCCAAACCTCATCTAATCGGTTCATGGCGTCACGCCGCTCGCCTACGCCGGGCTCAGAACCTGCACCTGGCTGCGCTTTTCCGTCAGCGCGCGCTTCATCTGCGTTTGCAGTTTCTCGAACGCGCGGACTTCGATCTGGCGCACGCGTTCGCGGGAGACGCCGTATTTCTGCGACAGCTCTTCGAGCGTTGCCGGATCGTCCTGTAAACGCCGCGCCTGAATGATCTCGCGCTCGCGTTCGGTGAGTTCGCCCAGCGCGCCGGTCAGAAGATCGTGGCGTTCGCCCATCTCCTCGCGTTCGGCCATGCGGGTTTCCTGATCCGCCGTGTCGTCGGCGAGCCAGTCCTGCCATTCGCTTTCGCTGTCCGATTTCAGGGGCGCGTTCAGCGACGAGTCCGGGCCCGAGAGGCGGCGGTTCATATCCACCACTTCGCGCTCGGTCACGCCGAGCTGATCGGCGATCGTCGCCACATGCTCCGGCGTCATGTCGCCTTCTTCGATCGCTTCGATCTTGGTCTTGGCCTTGCGCAGATTGAAGAACAGCTTCTTCTGCGCCGCGGTGGTGCCCATTTTCACGAGCGACCACGAACGCAGGATGTATTCCTGGATCGAGGCGCGAATCCACCACATCGCGTAGGTGGCAAGACGGAAACCCTTGTCGGGCTCGAACCGCTTCACCGCCTGCATTAGGCCGACATTGCCTTCCGCCACGATCTCGGAAACGGGGAGGCCATAGCCGCGATAGCCCATCGCGATCTTGGCGACGAGGCGCAGGTGCGACGTCACCATCTTGCGCGCGGCTTCGGGGTCTTCATGCTCCTTCCAGCGCTTGGCGAGCATGTACTCCTCTTCCGGCTCCAGAAGCGGAAACTTCCGGATTTCGGTCAGGTAGCGAGAAAGTCCGCCTTCGCCTTGAAGGCTCGGTAAGCCACGGCTGCTCATATCGTCCATCCTTGCACGGGACGCACGCTCGCGGTCCGTGCGTCTCCATTAGACAACGCACCCGCCTGCCAAACGACAGTTAATTCGAGAAAAGATCGCCCCATCAGGTAGCGGATTTGGGAATGGCTTAAGCCTTTTTCAAGCCCCGCAACGCCTCCACAAGGGTAGAAAAATCCGCAGGCCAGGGGGATTCAAAGCGCATATCCTTACGCGTCGTAGGGTGTTCGAACCCGAGCAGCCAGGCATGTAGCGCCTGACGCGAGAATTCCCGCGCTGCCGTGAAGGCTATTTCCTCGGCTTCGGTTTTGGGACGCGGCGGCTGGCGCGCGCGGCCGTAATCCGGATCGCCGATCAGTGGATGGCCGAGATGTGTCATGTGCACGCGGATCTGGTGCGTGCGGCCCGTCTCCAACCGGCATTCGATCAGCGACGCGAAGGGGCGAACCGGATCGCCGAACGCCTCGATCATGCGATAGCGCGTGCGCGCGACTTTGCCGCCGCCGCGCACCACCGCCATGCGCTTGCGGTCGAAAGGATTGCGCGCGATCTCGCCTTCAATGAGGCCATCGCCCTTGCGCGGTGCGCCCCAGACGACGGCATTGTAGGCGCGCTCGACGGTGTGCTTCGCAAACTGTTTGGAGAGCGAACTCATCGCGCGCTCATTCTTCGCCGCGACCAACAATCCGCTCGTGTCTTTATCCAGGCGATGGACGATGCCCGGCCGCATCTCGCCGCCGATGCCGGAAAGGTCCGTGCCGCAATGCGCGATCAGCGCGTTGACCAGCGTGCCGTCCAGATTGCCGGCGGCCGGATGCACGACGAGCCCCGGCGGCTTCTCGATGACGATGAGGTCCTTGTCCTCATAGACGACGTCCAGCGGAATATCCTGCGCCTGCGGCAGCGCGGGCTTCGCTTTGGGTAGAACTACGCAGTACGCCTCGCCCGGTTTGACCCTGTGGTTGGTGTCTTTTATCGTTTGATCGCCACGCGCAACCGCGCCCGCCTCGATCAATCCCGACAGGCGCGAGCGGCTGTGTTCGGCGAACGCTGCCGCAAGGAAGCGGTCGAGACGCATCCCTTCCTGCACGTCTGCGACCGTGGCGCGCAATTCGTTTTCGGAGATCTTGGTGTCAGACATTCAAACGCCGCCGGAGCCCGCGAAATCCATGAGCCACAGGCTGATGCTCGCGGTCGTCATAGTCCTTGGCGCGCTGATTGTCATCGCTCTTGGCATTCTGGTGGTCGGGCTGATCACCCGGTTCTCCGCGCCGAAACCGACGCCGGAAATGGTCTCCGCCGGTGAGACGTTTGCGCTGCCGCCGGGCGCGAAGGTCGTCGAGATGCAGACCCAGCCCAACCGTCTCATTCTGCACGTTCATGCCGAGGCCGGTGACGAAATCGACATCATCGACACCGAAGATGGCCATCTGGTCTCGCGGATCAAAGCGCCGAAATAGATGGTCACGTCTCTTATTCTTGCCGACGCGCTGGCCGCGCAAATCTCCGAGGAAGCGCGCGCCGCATTCCCGCGCGAATGCTGCGGCCTGATGGAGGGAACACGTACGGGTGACGTCGTCCACGCCGTCGTACTGCACGCTATACATAATGTGTCGCCGCACGCGGACAGTTTCGAGATTGATCCCGCAGCGCATCTGCGCCTGCGCCGCATCGCGCGCGAAGCCGGCCGCGCGATCGTCGGTTGCTACCACTCGCACCCGAATGGCCGCGCAAACCCCAGCCCACGTGATCTGTCGGGTGAGACGGATTTCGTCTGGCTCATCGCCGCGCTCGACACGCAGAGCGCGCAACCGCTCGCCGCCTTCGTGCCGGATGAGAGCCGCTGGCGCCGTATCGCGCTCGAGGTTTCCGCCCGCGCCGCCTGATTTTCCCTAAGAGTACAAGCGCTTTGGCCGCCCGCTTGATCCGGGCCACAGCGGGCCGCTATAAGCCGCCCTCCGTGCGATGCTCCCATCGTCTAGCGGTTAGGACGCGGCCCTCTCAAGGCTGAAACCGGGGTTCGATTCCCCGTGGGAGCGCCATCCTTCAAAATCCGCTTTGATTTCCTTCGACAATTTTGTCGTTTTGTCCCACTCGCCCACTTTTGGAGTCGAAAGTGGGACACTACGAATGCCGTTCCGTTCGAGTTTAGTGCTCGTTTCGAGCTTCACGAGATTCACGGCGGAAGCGCCAACTTCGTCTTGTTCACGCCCTTCGTATAGTTAAGCGCTTGGCCCTCCGTCATCCAGCCAAACATCGACATTAGCTGAAACACGCTCGCGCCATTGTCAGCCTCTATCTTGCCGCAACGTCCGCCCTGAAACCCCTAGCTGGCGTTTTAATTGATGACTCTGGGCAGCCGTTCGCTTGCTCAAGACACTGCGCCCATTAGACTGCAAACCCAGATGTTAACGCGCGTTCGCGAGTGATGGCACAGATGAAAGCGGTCAGAAACTCTATACCCGCGACGCTTGATACACTGCAGTATGGCGAGATTGCCGACCCTGGCCCACTGAAACCGTATGAGATTCTCGTCCGTGTTCGCGCGAGTTCGCTGAACTATCACGACTACATGGTTGTGACGGGAGGTCTTCCTACGCCGGAAGGGCGGATACCGATGTCGGACGGTGCGGGAGAAGTTCTGGCAATCGGTGAAAGCGTGCGTGATTTCGCCGTAGGAGATCGGGCGGTCTCTGTGTTCTTCCCGAATTGGCAGGAAGGCGATAACGCGCCGGAAAATGGTTTTGCCGGCGTGCCGGGCGACGGCGCCGATGGGTTTGCTTGCGAGTTGATGGCTGCGCCAGCCAACGCCTTCACGCATGTGCCGAAAGGTTGGACTTTCGCTGAAGCCGCGACCATTACATGTGCGGGCGTCACTGCCTGGCGAGGCTTGGTGGTCGATGGCGCTTTGAAAGGCGGTGAAACCGTTCTAGTACAAGGAACGGGCGGTGTATCGATCTACGGACTCCAGATCGCCAAGGCCTGCGGCTGCACCGTGATAGCGACGTCCTCTTCGGACGAAAAATTGCAGCGGCTGAAAGAACTCGGTGCGGATCATTTGATAAACTACAAATCCCAACCTGAGTGGGGCGCAGCAGCGCGCAAGGTGACGGATGGCAGAGGGGTAGACCATATTCTGGAGATCGGCGGCTCCGGCACCATGCCCCAATCGATAATCGCGAGCCGCAACGGCGGTCATATCGCGTTGATCGGCGTTCTGGCCGGATATGCGGGACCATTGCCGACGGTCACGATGATGGCAAAGCAACTGAAGGTGATCGGCCTGACGGTCGGCAGCCGCCGGCATCAACTTGACTTGATCCGCGCGATCGATGTTGCGAGGTACAGGCCGGCTATCGACAAGCATTTCCCGCTCGAAAACCTGGCCGACGCATTTCGCCACCAGGCTTCGAATGCCCACTTTGGAAAGATAGTGGTCGACGTATAAAGGGCGGGAACCGCAACATGCCTGATAACTCTGAATTATTGTTTGAAGCGGTGTAATCTAAGGGCGTCAATCTACTTGCTGTCTCCCAATCTCACTGTTGGACGCGCCTTGTCTTAAGGCTCATGCGGAAGCCCGACTTGCGCTACCGCTCGCGCCATTCTTTGACCGAACTCGCGAGGCCTCTGCAGAACAGGTTTGGGGGGTTGCGCTTCTTGAGAAGCGTACGAATCGCACCACGCCACGATAGTTTTTAAAGCCGTCGCACAATGCGCAGCAGCAGGAGCAACACAACTGCACCTATGGTCGCCGATATAATGGCGGCGACTATGCCGATCCCGAATGATATTCCCAGACGCGGCAATAGCCAGCCGCCCAAGAATGCGCCGATTATGCCGACAATGATGTCTCCTATCAGTCCGAAGCCACCGCCTCTGACCAGCATTCCAGCGAGCCATCCGGCGACTGCGCCAACAACGAGCCATACCAAAAGCGATTGCGTTGCTATATCTGCGTGCATGATAAATAACTCCCTCTAAGCGTTTTATTCGTACCTCTACACCAAACGCTATCGTGCGGAGATCTCGTAATGCGGGCCAGAATTCTGGATGTGTTTCAAGCCGGTGGCCAATGGCATCCTACTCTCATTGCAACGCACCTACAGATCAAACTAGCTCATCGACCGAAAAAAATAACACCTGCTATGTGAGTAATCCGATTTGGTGCAGGGCGTGATAAGTTATGCTGATGACGGAACTCAAGGCCGCCCGATGGCTGAACAGGCGTTCTTGTCGAAGCCATCGGTGAATTTCAGCGTGACTACCAGAAGTACAAAGCCCCGAGAGAATGGCTTATGAGCGAGAAACGCCTCATGTGCCGCCCTTCGCCGAAGGCCGAGTAAACGGGGGCTTTTATAATTTACGTTCTTAGATCTGACGTTGAGCGAAGCCCCAAAGTGTTGAATGCGAGGCATCGCTGGAAGCAGCGTCTAGGCCGGCTTTCGAGTCGGTGAGCAACGAGTGGAATGGTCCATGTGTTCCACGCGGTATGTAAATCCGGCACGCGGCCTGACTTGAATTATTGATACCTCGAGATCGTTGTTTCACTCACGAGGTGAAGTAACCGCGCGATTGCTTGCTATTCGCGATGTTGTCTCCCTCAGCTATGAGCATTCTGACGTAAGTCGCGCTCTTTTTCATACGTCGAGCAGCGTCGTTGACGGAGCAATCTCAGGCCATCTTTGACGATTGTCTTCACTACAAGACTTGGTGCGCCAAAGGGGCGAAAGTCCAGCGTTAAGCCGGTATTACCGCTCAAGTATGTCATCGCACAAGAAAGAGCGGACATTTGCTCGGAAAAGTTATAAGATCTTTATGTTGTCAGCCTTCTAAGGGCGTTGGCGATTGAGAGACATAAGAGACATAAATCAGAACTATGTCCGCGCTCCCGGTTCAACCGCAGGAGACGAACATGCGAGAATATACACTCTTTTGTATCGGTAGTGACGGGCAAGTCGAGAAACGTCACAACGTTCACGCAAATGATGATTTGGGGGCGTTAGATCAGGCGCGCATGCTTTGCCACGAACACGAAATTGAGATTTGGCAACGCGGGCAGATCATTACTCGTGTAGCGAAAGACGGGGCGGCAAGTTGGAAGCTGTCACCTTCCTCTCGCTGTGTGTCAGCCTGACCGCCATGGAACTTATTCCGGGTGAAGTATCTCGCGCCGAACTCAAAGACGCCGTAGAAAGTCAGCACGGCGGCAAAGCCACATTTGTGCAAGCGGTGCTGGTACATGAGAGACATAACGGAGAGACGGTCTGGGACGGACTCGTACACATCTTCGACATCAAAAATCACTCGAACGGCGCCTGGCGTGCGTACGCTTGCTCCTACGAGCGCGATGATAGCCCCTGCGAGATCTTCACAGTGCTGCACTCGCCCAAGATTGATGGGCCACGTAAGGCTGTAGCAGTAGCTATCGTAGGAAAACACAGGACCAGAAAATGACTGCATCTGCAGTTGTAGGCGTCTTGATAATTGCCGGGGCGAAAGTCTTCGTCTTCACCAAGCGGCGTATTTATGTTCGAATTTTTCTGTCATTGGTCGGAGACGCATATACGGAAATGCAGGTTCGATAATATCGTTGTAAGAGATCAGTAGGCCTATGCGCACGACGACCAAGACAGTTACTTTTACGCGGCCATTCGTTCTCGATGGCTTTCCGGAGCTGCTGCCCGCAGGCACCTACACAGTCGATACGGATGAAGAGCCACTGGACAGCATGCTGGTCGCGGGATGGCGCCGCGTGTCAACTACGCTTCGTGTTCGTGTCGATGGTGCCATAGAGTGCCTGATCA
>Ga0068853_100002644_pt1 | contig 13499 bp, 11 predicted proteins | sample KBSCornC32_FD_65655 | JGI IMG/M metagenome (GOLD analysis project Ga0068853, IMG submission 65655) | Corn rhizosphere microbial communities from Kellogg Biological Station, Michigan, USA - KBS Corn C3-2 | ecosystem: Host-associated > Plants > Roots > Rhizosphere > Soil ... | reverse complement strand
TGTCGCTGTCCAACCAGCAGGAACAGCAGGTTCTCCGGCTGTTCGGCTAAGTCTGAACCAGTACGTTCAAAGATACGGCGGGGGTCAAGCCCCGCCGTTTTCTTTTCTAGCCACTTCAAAAGGCCGAGTTTCCGTTCAAAATGCCGCGACGTGATTCGGAAGGAGTACCCAATGGGTCTCAAGGTCGAATTGAAGGCGGGCGAGCGCATCATTGTCGGCGAAAGCGTCATCACCAATGACGACCAGCGCACCCGCCTCATCATCGAAGGGGACGCGCCGATCCTGCGCGAGAAAGACATCCTCACGGCCGAAACCGCCAATACGCCCTGCAAGAAAATCTATTTAGCGGTGCAGCTCATGTATCTTGCCCGCAATCCCAAGCAGCACCACGAGCTCTATTTCAGCCTGGTCAAGGACGTCATGCTGGCGGCGCCTTCCACACTCCCTTACCTCGACCGTATGAATAATCAGATATTAACCGGCTCCTTTTACAAGGCGTTGAAGGAGGCGCAGCAGCTGCTGCGCTACGAAGAGGAACTGCTATCGCATGGCCAACCCGGCTCAGACCTACGCCAAGAACGCACAAGAAACGGGTAATCCCCGCGAACTCGAAGCCCAGCTCTTGATGCGCGCCGCTTCCAAGCTGCAGGCGGTGAAGGACGGCGAAGTAACCGGCAACATGAGTATCATTTCGGCGGTTCGCTATAACCGCCGCCTTTGGCTCGTCTTTGCCGATGCGCTGACGAAGGCCGAAAACAAGCTGCCACCCGAAATCAAGAGAAACGTGACGAGCCTCGCGATGTTCGTTCTCAACCGTTCGCGCACCATCGAGACGGCGGCCGAACCGAATCCCGAGCGCGTCGGTGTCCTCATCAACATCAACCGCGAGATTGCGGCCGGCTTGCGCACGAACGCCGCGGCCTGACCGCTTCATCGTTAAAAAAAACGCGCCATCTGGCGCGCGTTTTTCTTTTTTGAGGCCGCTTCCGCTACATGAAGTTGACGAGCGTCAGTTTCGACAGCATCGCCGTCGTCTGCAGGCTCGCCTGCATCTGGGTTTGCAAGGCCAATAGTTTTACCCCGGTCTCGTTCCTGTCGGCGTTCTCGATCCCGTCGAGGACGCCCTGCAGAATGGGCTTCTTGTCTCCAATGCGGGTTTTCGCGGCGTTGGCCGAAAGATTGGCGCCGGCAAGTTGGGTCTGAATCGCCGAGATCTGCTGTTTGGTCGTGCTCGGCGCAAGATTATTTCCGACTCTCGTGCCGAGCGCGGTGTAGCGGTCGGCGGCATTCGGATCGCTGCCGGAAAAGCTGACCGCGGCGAAGGTCGCGAAATTCTTCACGACGTCGCGGATCGCTTCTTCGTTGCCGCGCACGCCGTATTTGACGGTGATCGAGTCATCGACACGGGCCGTCATCGTGCCGCGCGGATCGTCGGTCGCATCGTCGCCGGTGTACCATTGCACCGTGTCGGTCGCGGTCGCGTCACGCAAACTCGTAGCGTTATAGAACGGGCCGGTGCCGGCGACGCGTTGCGCCGGATTATCCGCATCCGTGTCGAAAAACTCGTTGGAAGCCTGGACGGCCGACGCAGCGGCGAGATCCGTCTGCGCCGAGGTCTGGATGGCGCTGTCGAGCGCGCCGGCAAAGTTGTTGGCCGTATCCGCCGCGGTCGCGCCGATCGCAAAGCTGCCAGGCGGCGGCGGAGTTTGGCTAGAAGCCGTGAGCGTGATCGTTTTTGACGTGCCGTCGGGCAGGCTGAGGCGAACCGAAACAGTCGACCCATCCGGCGGGTTCGTGCCGTTGAAATCGACCGTGACCGACGGTGGACTGCCCGTCGGACCTGTAACCGTCGCGCCCGCGACATCAGTGGTGGCGCTCGCGATCTTGAACCCGAACGGGCCGGAATTTGTTTCAGAAAGAGTCACGGCGTCGCCGGACGTGGAAGGCGCATTCAGACGGCCGCGATTGTCCGACCCCTGATCGGCCTGCAGCCGCTCAGCGATCACCTGCTTCAAGCCGGCAGCAACGCCATTTCCGTTCAGGATATGGTCGGCCGTGTCGATCGCCGCTTTATCCGTCGCCGATCCCGAAAAAAGATACGTATTGCCGGCGCGCTGGTTAAGGAGGCTCACCGCCTCGTCGAGACTGCCTCTCGCCTGCAGCTGCGTATTCGTCTGCCCACTGCTAATGAGGCTGAAGTCAAACGGCGGCAGCGTATTTGAACGCATATTTTGCGCAATCGTACCAAGGCGGCTCAGCGTCGTATCCTGCAATTGGATGCGCGTGCTCACGGTCGTGATGACATCTTCGTACGAGGTAAGCCGCGACATCGCGCCGCGCACATTGACGTCGAGGCCGCGGTCGATGCCGAGCCCGTCGTAACTTTGCGCGAGCTTGCCGGTCGAGAGCTGCAGCGAGAGATCGTTCATCTGCTTCTGCATCGCGACCAGCATCTGCGCCTTCATCATGGCGCTACTGGTGAGGCCGGATATCGAGGGCATCGTCAGCCTCCAATCTGCAACAACATGTCGTACATCTGCTTGATCGCCGTCAGCACCCGCGCGTTCGCGCCGTACGCGTTCTGCAGCGTGATCAGGTTCGACATTTCGGTGTCGATATTCACGCCTGAGGCATCGTTGAAGCGGCTTTGCAACGCGTTCAACACGACCTGCTGCCCGTCGTTGAGCTGGGATGCATTCGCGGCGTCCGATCCCTGGCGGCTGATGATCTGTTGGATGTAATCGGCAACCGAGCCCGAATACGGCCCTTGCGGCGTTCCGATTCCGGTGGATGACGAGAATAACTGATTGGCGGTCGTGAGCTGCTGGTTGATGAAATCCGGCCGCGTCGAGTCGCCGATATTCGTCGAGCTGGCGTAAAGAACGAGCGAGGTCGGATTCGAGAGAACCGCGGGGTTGATCGCGATGCGTGCGGAGAAGCCCGTCTTTTGCGCTCCCCCGGCGGTAATCGCACCCGAATAGATCCCCGTCCCATCGGTGAATAGCGGCAGCGTAACATCGCCTGATTGCAAGGTGTCGGTCGTCACCGACGCGCTCATTGCATTAATGTCGCTGTTGTTGGTCACGCCGTCGTCTACGAGCTGCAGAAGATTGCCGCTCGGATTCGAGAAAGTGATATCGGCGCCACTGAACGCGGTGTTCAGTTGCGTAACGACGGAAGCCATGCCGCCGGAGAAATCGATGCCGATGACCTGGTCGTTCGGATCGCTGGTGGTGGAGTTGTCGAGCGGCAGCACTGACGGATCGTCAACGCGGACGATCGTGACCTTGTGCTGCGTGGTGGTCGTGTTGTCGGTGTAGGTGAAGGAAACGGTGTTGCCGTTCTTGAGACCCGTGAGATCGACGTTAAAGCCCGCAGGCGGACCGATGACCGTATTGCTCGGCACATTGCGGTTCGAAAGCGCGAGCGCCATTGCGCTCGCCATTTCGTCGAGCTGGTTCTGCGCCTTGACGAGCGTATCGTCGCGCATCTGGATAAGTGCAGCGATGGTACCCGAGCGGATCGACTTGTTTGCGATCAGATCGGTTGACGCGCCGTTCGGTGTCGTGAGCGAAATCGTGCCGACCGATCGCTCGGTCGGATCGGTGCTATAGACCGAGGAAGGATTGAGCGCCGTCTTCGCATCGAAAACCAGTTTCGACGGCTGCCCGTCATAAAGGCTGACACCGGAGGTCGTGAAAATGGAAATCTGGTTGTTGCCGAGCGACGTAACGCGGATATCCATCAACCCCGACAGCTCGGTGATATCCGCGTCGCGCTGGTCGAGAAGTGCGGCTGAGGAAGCGTCCTGCCGGCCCGAGGAGGAGATGAGCTTGCTGGAAACGTCCGTGATATCCTGCAGGAGCTGGTTGACGCGATTCACGGCATCGGAAATTCCGCTCTCCGCTTGCGAGCGAAGCTGCTGCACGTCACCCGACATCGCATTGAGGTGTTGCGCGAGCACCTGCGCTTGGTTGAGCACATCGCCCTGCGCGGCGGAGGAATCGGGGCTTGCCGTCAGTGCATTCAACGAGGACGTGAAATTGTTGAACAGCGTGTCGAGCGCGTCGCCGCCGCCCGGCGTGCCGTAAGCCTGTACGAGCCGCGAATAGTAGCTGTTCAGCGTACCGGCATAATTCGCGCCCGCCGCCTGGATGCGAAGCTGCGTCTGCACGATGAGGTCGAGCTCGCGGCTGACGCCGAGCACCATGACGCCGTTTCCGCCGGCGATCGTCGACGACAGGAGCGGCGACTTGCGGACGTAGCCCGGCGTGTTGACGTTCGCGACGTTGTTGGCGACGACGGAAAGACCCGCTTGCGTCGCCTGCAACCCCGACAGCGCCGAAGAGATCGCCGTTGTAAGGCCCATAAGTTAAACCTTTACAATTCCTGCGTTTTTTACCGCAGCATCGCGATCGTTTCCTGCAGCATGTCGTTCGCCGTGGTCACGATCTTGGTGTTCGCGGCGTAGGCTTGCTGAGTCACAATCAGCTTTGTGAACTCGTCCGAGATGTCGGTGTTCGAGCCCTCAAGCGATTGCGCCGCGATTTTGCCCGAGGCGCCGAAGAGCGCCGGGCCCGACTCGTCAGTCGCCTGGAACGCGCCGCCATCGAGCGCCTGCAATCCATTGTCGCCGTTGAAGGAGACCAGCGGGATCTCTGCGATATCGAGCGTGCGGCCGTTTGAATAGCTCGCGACAATGCGGCCCTTGTCGCTCACCGAGATCCCGTTGAGCTGACCGGCAGCAAAGCCGTTCTGGTTGAGTGTGCCGACCTGCGCGACTCCGTTCTGATCGGCGAACTGCGTGATGCCGTTGCCGCCGAAATTCATCACGATGTCGCCGACCGTGTGGTTATCGACCGTGAGTCCAGTGAGCGTCAGGTTCGCAACCTGCGGATTCATTTGGCCGTTCGCGTCGAAATTGAACACGGTGCCGGCGTTGGTCCAGGCGGTGTCGGTTGCGGCCGGATTCGTATTCGACTGATAGAACAACTCCCACGTATCGGTTCCGCCCGCTGCGATCGAGTCGAGCTTCGCCCAACGAAGCTGCACATCCACTGGATTGCCCTGGGCGTCATAAACCGTGATTGAGCCGCCGGTAATGGTCTGGCTCTCGAAGGTCGACTCATCCGAGCCGAGAACAATGCCGTCGCCTGTCGGCGTCGCCCTCGGATCGCCGGCCGGGTCGTAATCTGCGGGATCAAGCAGCTCGCTGCCGCCTGCGGCCGACTGCGCCGTCGTCGGCGTCGCGGCCAGATTCGCACGATAATTGATAGTGGTCGTAGCTTGCGCCGGCAGGAAATCGTTCGTGATCTTCAACACCTGCGGCACCGAGCCGGTGACGTTGCCGGTCGAAGGGTCGATCGGCAATCCTTCGAGGTAATAGCCCGTGCCGTTCACCAGATAGCCGTCTTTATCCATCTGAAAATCGCCACGGCGCGTATAGAGCTCATTGCCAGCGAACACAGGCTGGTTGTCCGGGAACCCGGATGGTTTCTGCACGGCGAAATAGCCGTCGCCGTTGATCGCCATGAAAGTCGAGACGGAAGCCGCCTGGATGTCGCCCTGCACCGTGTTGGTCGCGCGCGAGAGCGCCTGCACGCCGCCCGAAACCTGCTGCGCGCTCGAAGAGTCCGCTACAAGATTCGCAAAGCTTGTGTCGGTCCGCTTGAAACCCGTCGTCTGGGAGTTCGCGATGTTGCCGGAAATATTCTGGAGCGCGAAGGACTGCGCCTGCAAACCGCCGACCGCCGTCGTCAATGCATTAAAGATACCCATGGCACTTCTCCATCATGGCGCTCCGTCGATCGGGCGCACACTGTCGACGCCACCATCGCAATCGCCATGCCATGACGTGCGGCAGATAACGCATTGATTTCATTCGGATTTTTCAACTCGCGAAAAATTGCCGCCCGGCAGAAACGAGTCTTTTGCGGCAAAATCTGCCGGGTAAAAGCGATTTGCTGCGGACGGCGCGAGCCCATAGGGTGCGCGCGCAAGAAGGAGCCGACATGCGTTTTGAAGGAACGAAAGACTACGTCGCCGATACGGATTTGAAAGTCGCCGTGAATGCCGCGATTGCGCTCGAGCGCCCGCTGCTCATCAAAGGCGAACCCGGCACTGGAAAAACGGTGCTCGCCGCCGAAATCGCAAAGGCCATTGGCGCGCCGCTGATCGAATGGCACGTCAAATCGACAACCAAAGCGCTGCAAGGGCTCTATGAATACGATGCCGTCTCCCGGCTGCGGGACAGCCAGCTCGGCGATCCGCGGGTCTCGGACATCAAGAATTACATCCGGCGCGGAAAATTATGGGAGGCTTTCGTTTCCGCCGAGCGGCCGGTGCTTCTGATCGACGAGATCGACAAGGCTGACATCGAATTTCCGAACGATCTTCTGCTCGAACTCGATCGCATGGAATTTCACGTTTACGAGACGGCTGAGACGGTCAAGGCTGCGCAACGCCCTGTCGTTATCATCACTTCCAACAACGAGAAGGAATTACCCGACGCTTTCCTGCGCCGGTGCTTCTTCCACTACATTCGCTTTCCCGACGAAGAAACGATGAAGGCGATCGTGGAAGTGCACTTTCCCGGCATCAAGCGCCGGCTCGTCGCGGAAGCGCTCAAGATGTTTTACGAAGTTCGCGAAGTGCCGGGCCTGAAGAAAAAGCCTTCGACCTCCGAGCTGCTCGACTGGCTAAAGCTCCTGATGGTCGAAGACGTTTCGCCGGAGATGCTGCGCGAACGCGATCCGAAGAAACTGATTCCGCCCCTGCACGGCGCGCTTCTGAAAAACGAGCAGGATGTCCATCTGTTCGAGCGCCTCGCCTTTCTCGCGCGCCGCGAGGGCGGCCGTTAAGTCAGAGCAGCTTGCGCAAGGCGAGATGCGCACCGAGTAGCAACAGGCCTATGAAAAACACCTTCCGGAACGTTTCCGGATGCGTACGGTACCGCAGCCAGGTGCCGAGCGCCATGCCCACGGCGGCGGCAACGAATGCAGATAGCGACAGCGGCAAAATCGAAAGCTGCAACATGCCGTCGCGAAACAGATTGACCGAAAGCGCGAATATAGAAACCGAAAAAATCAGACCGAGCGCCTGAATGAAGTCCTCGCGGCTCAAATTCAGGGCCTGCACATACATGATGCCCGGCACAACGAAGATGCCGGTCGCGGCACCGATCAGCCCTGTGACAAATCCCATGATTGGCGCGAGCCACCACTCGGCCCGTTTGGGCACGGAAAATCGCACCGCCATCAAACCGATCAGGGCGTAGATCGCAAGCACACTGCCAAGGGCAATGCTTGCAAACTCGGCTTTGTCGGGGCTCATCAAGCCAAAGCCCGACCAGATGCCGATACAACTGAACAAGAGCAGCGACCAGAAGCGCTTGAGAAGCGGCAGGAAGGCGGGCCCTGCAAACAACTGCCAGGTATTCGTCAGGATCGTGGGGATGACGAGTATTGCGGCACCCTGCGCTGGCGTCATCACGAGGCCAAGGAGGCCCATCGCGACCGTCGGCAGGCCCATGCCGACCATGCCTTTGACGAAACCGGCGAGCGCGAAGGCGGTCCCGATGATCAGGAACGAATAGTAGGTTTCGTGCATGGATTAGGCTTCGATCGAGTCCTTCTTTTCTTTCAGCCTTTTCCTCTTTTTCTTCGGCTTCTCGCCGTTTTCAGACTCTTCCGAAGGCTTCTCCAAAGCTTCTGTTACAGCAGCTTCATCCGCCTTTGTATTGTCGGCTGGCTCGTCAGCTTCCGATTTTTCTTCGGCCGCTACCCTCTTCTGCTTGCGCGCTTCCGCCCAACGCTCCCGCAGTGCGCGCGATTGTTCGGCCGCGGTCTTCGCAGTCCAATGTCCAAGAGCGGAAATTCCTTCCCGGCTGCTCGTTAGCGCTCTCTTCCCCTCAGTTATCGTGCGGATGCCTGCAGGAACGATCGCCTTCTCCCAGATGCGGGCTGCGGTTGGCGCAATTATATGCTGCCAGCAGTAAACGCTCGTGCGCGCAATCATGCGAAGAACGGCCGCCGCTACCGCCGCGACGGCTTCCATTCCCTTTCCTATGGCGCGTGCGATGCTCCCTATCACGCGCGCAATGAACCAGATCACCGGCACCAGCGCATTTCCGAGCGCAATGGCGCCGCCGTGAATTTTTCGTCCCGTCCAGATGAACGGCTGCGCCATAGCGATTGCGGCCTTCCGCAACGCGCGCGCAGTGGCAATGCTCGCGCGCCCAAGCGCGCTTTCAAAAAAGCGCCGCTTCAAGCGGCGTGTGACATGCGCAGCTAACCCCGGCGCAAGTCCCTCGCTGACCGCAACTTCATCGCGTTCGGTTGCGCGCGACTGCAATTCGTCAAACCAGTCGCCAAGCTGCATGCCCCAATAGGACGCTTGCGCGACAGCGCGCCCGGCCCGCCCTCCGCTCCACACGAGGCCGAACGGAATGAACAACCGCCAGCGATCATCATGATCGGCGATTGCCGATGCGATCAGTTCGCCCGCCATCGCCGTTGTGTTCAATCCGTGCCCGCCGAATGCACTTGTCACCCATACGCCCGGTTGCGCCATGCCGATCTGCGGCATCAGGTGAATGGCGTAGCCCATGACGCCCGACCACGCGTATTCGATCGGCGCATCCTTGAGCTGCGGATAGACGCGCGCGATGTCATGCTGCATCACGCGTCCAAGCTGCCTTGGCGGTTTCTTGCGCGCCGAAATGCGCCCGCCCCACAACAGCCGATCGCCAATCAGATGATAATAGTCCCCTGCCCGCCGCGTATCCGCGATCGCACCTTCGTATTTGATCGCCTGCTTTACGCGGTCGCCAAGCGGCGCGGTCACCGCGACATGGGTGCGGATCGGCATAACGGTTTGCGCGAGCCACGGAAACGCGGCGCCAATCGAGGCGCTGCCGGCGAGCACCACGCTGAACGCGCGCACGCGTCCCTGTTCGGTGTGCAGCGATTTCCGCAAACCGCCGATGTCGGCAGAAATTACACGGCTTCCTTCGTAGATCCGCCCGCCATGATCTTCGATTTCAGCCGCAAGCAATCGCGCGAGCAGGAGCGGATCGAGATGAAAGGCGTCAGCCTCGTGTAACGCTTGAAAATACCGATCCGACACGAGCGACGCGCGCACTTTCTGCTTGCGCCACAATTCAAGCTCGTGGCCGAAATCGCGCGAGAGCATTTCGGCATAATCGGAAAGGCCGACCTCGTCATTGACGCGCAGCACATGCAGCCGGCCCGGCTGCGCATGCACGGCGCGGCGATCCCGCGCAATCGTCCGGCGCACGGTCTCGACGCCTTCCCGCGACAGCTGATAGAGCTCGCGCGCGTGATCGGGCCCGACGCGCGAAACGATTTTCGAAAGATGCGCGGCGTATCCCGCCGAAACAAAGCCGCCGTTCTGACCGGAGGCGCCGCCTGCGATCTCTCCCGCTTCCAGAAGCACGACGTCTTTTCCCCGCAAGGCAAGCGCCCGCGCCGTCCATAGTCCGGCGAATCCTCCGCCGACCAGGCAGACATCGGCTTCGATATCCTGCGTAAGCGGCGGCCGCGCGGCTATTGAGCCCGCATTCGCGGCATAAAAAGTGGGGTCAAGCGTTTGGGTCATCGCGGTGTCACTACAGGCGCATGCTACGCTTTACGGCGCGTTTTTTCGACCCGCCGAACCGCATCCCTAAACGGATCGGGCTGCGAACAAAAGGGAAATTGACATGCGCAGGTTGCTCCTGCTGCGCCATGCCAGAGCCGAGCCCGCAGGCGGCGGCTCCGATTTCGACCGCGCCCTCACGGCCGAGGGCCGCGCCGACGCCCGCACGGTGGGCGCTTTCATGGCTGAACGGAAGATTTCACCGGGTTTCGCGGCAATGTCGCCGGCAAGGCGCGCGGCGAAAACATGGGAATTGGCGCGCGCCAACTTGTCCACACCCTGCGACGAAGTTGTCGACCCGAGGCTGTATGACGCTTCCGCGGGACAACTCCTTGAGGTTTGCCGGGGAATCGCTGCACGCCACCGGACCGCAGTGCTGATCGGCCATAATCCCGGTCTTGAAGCCCTTGCGCTTGTGCTCACCGGCAATGCGCTACGGACTGATGCGCGCTACATCCGCGAAAAATTCTCCCCGGGCGCGCTCGTGGTCATCGATTTCGACGTGACTGACTGGAGCGAGATCGATCCCGGAAAAGGAGTGCTCGCGTTTTTCGCGACCCCGGCAAGCGCGAAATAAGAGAGCCCCGCGGTTTCTCGCGGGGCTCCCGTTGGTCCGCCAGAAAGCTTACTTCACGATCATCCACGGAAAGACATAGGCCTGGAGCATCACGAGAATGCCGACCAAGCACGCCAAGGTGATCGAGTGCTTGAACACGAAGCGCAAGATCGTCCCTTCATGCCCGTACCAGTTGGTCGCCGTGGAAGCCACGACGATCGACTGTGCGTCGATCATCTTGCCCATGACGCCACCCGAGGAGTTCGCGGCGGCCATCAGGATCGGCGAAATGCCGAGCTGTTCGGACGTGATCTTCTGCAGATTGCCGAACAAGATGTTCGACGCCGTGTCCGAGCCGGTCAGCGCGACGCCGAGCCAGCCAAGCAAGGTTCCGAAGAAGGGATAGAGCACGCCCGTCGCGGCGAAGGCGAGACCGAGGGTCGCGTCGATGCCGGAGAGACGGGTGAGCGTGCCGATCGCGAGCATCGCCGAGATAGTGAGCAGCGAATAGGCGCAGATGCGGATCGTGTTGAGATACGACTTCACCAGTCCGACGGGCGAGAAGCCCATGAACAGACCGGACAGGATCGCAGCGATCAACATGCCCGAACCCGTGTAGGAGAGCCAAGTGAACGCGAACACGGCGCCTTCCGGCGTCGGCTTCGCGACGATCGGCGCAACCTTGTTGATCATCTTGTCGAGATCGGGAACCGCGTAGTTCCAAGTCGCCCACGGATTGACGTGACCCTTGAACCAGTTCGTGCCCCAGAGCAGCAGGATGCAGCAAACGATGATCCAAGGCATCAGCGAAAACCACACTTCGCTGCTTGTCGCTTTGCGTGGAGCTTTCATAGCCGGACGGCCCTTGCCGGAATCGTCCGCCTGCCGAAGCGCGGCAGAGGTCCAGATCTTTTCGGGCTGCCACACCTTCAGGAACAGGATCAGGGCGGCCATCGAGATCAGCGAAGCGCCGATGTCGACGATCCACGGATTGATGAAGTTCGAGATCAGGAATTGCGGGACCGCGAACGAAACGCCCGTGACGAGAATCGCAGGCCAGATGTCCTTCATTCCCTTCCAGCCGGCGAAAGCCCAGATCAGCCAGAACGGCACGATCAGCGAGAAGAACGGCAACTGACGGCCAACCATCGCGCCGAGCAGGAACGGATCGAGACCCGTGACGCTCGCAAGACCCGCGATCGGAGTACCCAAAGCGCCGTAGGCGACAGGCGCCGTATTCGCGATCAGCGACAGGCCCGACGCCGCGAGCGGCGAGAAACCGAGGCCGATCAGGATCGCGCCGGTGACGGCGACAGGCGTACCGAAGCCCGAAGCGCCTTCGAAAAACGCGCCGAACGAGAACGCGATCAGGAGGAGTTGCAGGCGGCGGTCATTCGTAACGCCACCGATCGTGTTCTGCAGCGTTTCGAACACGCCTTTCTCCACCGTCAAGCGATAGAGATAGATGACGTTCAGCACGATCCAGCCGATCGGGAAGAAGCCGGTCACCGCACCGAGGATCGACGCGCGGATCGACAGACCCGCGGGCATGGTGAAGATGAAGATCGCGACAAGGTTCGCGACGATCAGCGCAATCACAGCAGCGATGTGCGCCTTTACTTTGTTCGATGCGATCAAGACGAGCAGCGTCACAACTGGCAACGCCGCCGCGATCGTCGACAGCACTTGGCTGTTCAACGGATCATAATGTTGGTTCCACATGACTTGATGTCCCCCTGCTATTTTTTTACTCGCGGCTTGAAAACAACCCGCGAGCGCGATCGCAGATAACGAAAAGAAATCTGCCCCACAATAGACTGAACTTTTTTTGCTGTGGCCGGAATGCCGCGAGACAAAATTCGCACAAATAAAAAACGGTAACCGCGTACGAATTGGCGGTAGAATGATTTGAAGCTGGCGAAAATTTGCACCGCAAAAGTGGTGCGTCATTTCGTCATGAAGCTTCGGATAACGCGCTGTAGCGCGCAGTTTTAGCGATTCAACGGTGCGGCAAGACTTCCACCGGAACCGAATCGATTCCGCAACTGCGAGGACAGTTTCGCACGAGCATGGTGCCTATTTGCGCGGCAAAAAATACGCCGAAGACAAAGCAAACTGCGAAGAGACTGTACTGCGCGTCGAGCAATGCTCGCCCCAACACATACAAAAGCGCGACGAGCGTCGCGGCTCCAAAGATCGCCGCAGGCAGCCAGCGCCAGCGCGCCATGCCGGTTTCGATCTGAAAGGTGGGTTGCGCCGTTCCGATTCGCCGGAACAGTTCGAGAAGGAACGCGCGATACGCGGCAGCCTTGTTTTCAAAATGAAACGGAGCGCTCGCCGAAACGGAAACGAGCGCAAGCCGCTTTCCTTCGCGCGACCAAATCTCCGTGACGAAGCGATAGAACGTCATGTTGGCGGGCCGATAACTCAAACGAACTCGAGCGATATCTCGATACGCGATCCGCTCGCGGCGGCTGGACACCTCGAACTCCAGCGCGTCCGGCGCGAGCGAGAAAATATGCTCGCCCCCCACAATGCGCGGACGAAATCGGTAGCTCGGATTGGCCGGGGGCGTATCCATGCGCGGTCGTCTAGCACGCTTTGCCATGCCGCGAACCACGCAAAAAACGGTGGGCTATTTCCGCTTAATGCCGTGCCTGCGCGGCGCCCTTGCCGCCAGCGCCCGCGAGCTTGTTCACAAGGTCTGTGTCCTTGGCAAGCTCGGCTGCGGAGCCCGCATAGACAACCTTGCCGTCGTCGAGAATATAGGCGCGGTCGGCAATCGAGAGCGTGAGCGGCGCGTTCTGCTCGATCAGCAACACCGACAGCCCCTCCTCCCGCATCCGCCGCACGACCTGCATCACTTCGCGGACGACGAGCGGCGCGAGGCCCTGTGACGGCTCATCGAACAGCATGATGCGCGGATTGAGCAGAAGCGGGCGCGCGATCGACAGCATCTCCTGCTCGCCGCCCGAAAGCTGCCGGCCGAGCTGCGATTTGCGTTCCGCAAGCCGCGGAAACAGCTTAAACACACGATCGAGATTCCACGGGCCCGGACGCGCCTGCGGCACCTTGAGATTTTCAAGCACGCTAAGGTTGCCGAAAATCTTGCGCCCTTCCGGAACGTAGCCGACGCCGATTCCGGCGATCTTGTGCGACGGCCAGCGCGTGGTGTCCTTGCCGAAAATCTCGCATTTTCCCTGGCGCGGCGGCGTGAGCCCGACGAGACTGCGCACGGTCGTCGTCTTCCCCGCGCCGTTACGGCCGAGCACGGCGACGATCTCGC
>Ga0068853_100002640_pt1 | contig 13503 bp, 7 predicted proteins | sample KBSCornC32_FD_65655 | JGI IMG/M metagenome (GOLD analysis project Ga0068853, IMG submission 65655) | Corn rhizosphere microbial communities from Kellogg Biological Station, Michigan, USA - KBS Corn C3-2 | ecosystem: Host-associated > Plants > Roots > Rhizosphere > Soil ... | reverse complement strand
CCCGATGTGGGAGGCCACCAGCCCACTTGCCTCGCTTTTCGAAATGTGTTTATTATCCACAGCATTTTGAACAAGCGAGGGCTGTGCCGTCGATTCTCCCCTGACGGGGGAGTTAGAGGGGGCTTCTGCCTTTACATCCATTTAAGGGCTCCTTTTTTATGAGCGTATAAAAATCCCATGAAGAGTATAAAAAAGAAGATGACGATTTCAACTAGTGCCAGCCAGCCCACCTGCTTAACGACGACCGCCCAGGGAAACAGGAATATGAGCTCAACATCGAAGATCAAAAAGATCAGGGCAAACAAGTAGTAACCTACATTAAACTGTATCCAGCTCGGGCCCTGCGTCGGAATTCCGCATTCATAGGGCTCGCCTTTTTGTTTGTTGGTCGTGGCTTTTACAACAAATTTTGATATGAGGATGGCAATCCCTGAAAAGGCTACGGCTGCAATCGCTAAAACGAGGAGTGAGGAGGCACCCATAGAGAAATTGATTTTTACGAATTTAATGATAAAGACTCAAGCAAGTCCTGATTATTATCGGATCAATCTGAAAATCGTCAACCATATAATTCCTGGTGAATGCATTTTCGATCATATCCCATTTCCACAATTCTTTTTTTGGCTTCATCGATCATATTTTTCCACCCGCAAAGCATAAAATGGGCCGGTTGCTTCTCTTTAGCAAATTCTTCATATATCTCATGAACATATCCTTTCTTCCCTTCCCATTCTTCCCTCGATAAGGTCGGCATATAATGGAAGTCTTCAATAACAGTTGCCAGTTCCCGCATCTCATCATGATATAACAGATTTGCCTTCGTCCTGGTTCCAAAAATGAGATAGATCTTTTTATGCGGAACGTTATGTTCAGTAATATAGTGAAGCATGCTTCTGAAGGGAGCGATGCCTGTCCCGGTACAAATAAAAAAGAGGTCCTTTTCAATCGGATCAGGTAAGACGAAAACACCCTGCGGCCCCCGGACTGTTAATTCACTGCCTACTTTTATTTCATCAAACAGATACTTTGTTCCAAGCCCGCTTTCCATTAAAACAATGACTAATTCAAACTCATTTGTTCCATTTGGCCAGGAAGAAATGGAATAGCTACGCCAGCGTTTATTTGGTTTTTCATGAATAGGAAGGTCAAGGGTCACGAATTGGCCTGCTTCAAAATCGAAAGTTGGCAATTCAGGAATTGCTACCCAGAATCTCTTTGTGTTATATGTTTCATCCTGAATTCGTGTCACTATCCCTTTTCTCCAGGGCTGCACCGGCATTCTTGTAAATTTTTGGTAAAGTAAATCAGGGAAAAATAATCTCCAAATCAATGTGGCATGGTGATTGAATTTTCTATGATGAATTGTTCTTTAAAAACTCTTTCTATGAAACGGTTTCTTATAGTTATCGCGATCATCCTTTCTGCAGTTTCAATTCTTAATTCCTTTCGGAGTAAGTATCAAACATCTATTGTCGGACGAGTGAACCCGGTTGGTGGTGCCAATGTAGCGTGGGCAGTTAGCGGCCGTGATTCAACCACATCAAATGTTGTGAACGGGGCTTTTAGTTTAGAAGCAAAACAAGGCATTTACAGAGTCGTTATTGATGCGGTGGAACCGTACAAAGATGCCATTCTTGAAAACGTGAGTGTGAAGGAGGGGCAAACAGTGGATGTTGGAGAAATAACGCTGCAGAAATGATCATTCCTTGAGGACCGGCTCAAGCTTTTTTAATTTTTTTAAAACGGTAAAATATTTTTTCTTTTTCCAGAAATAAGAAATGACAACATCATTTTTGTTTGTCAATTTCTGAAGCGTTGACGTTTTTTCTACGTCGATCGGGCCGACAATTTTTAGTTCAATTACCTTATTACTTGTTTTAGGAATCAGGACTGTTTGTTGCGATTTGCCCGGTATGTTGTTATTGATATATTGTACCGGCGTGGATTCAATTGTGCTGGTCGCAACAGAGAAGGCCTTACCGCCCATAAATATTTGTTGCGGGATGATGTTATGTTCCTGGTTAAAGGACAGGTAGACCAAATAGTTTTTTTGCGTGGCTGCCTTTTTTATGGGATTTCCGTTTTCATCTTTTAGGTTGGCGGTTACAATGCCCGGTGTGTTTTCCTGCTCAAACCCAAAAACTTTTATTGATGGCTGGCTGGATACACCCGATCCAATGATAATTAGTGAGAAAAATAAGAGATATTTTTTCATTAGTAGTTTAGCCATTAGAATTAGCCAGTATTTTGTAGTTTACAAAAATAATCTTAAAGAAATGCTTATGTTTCCGGAGAGGCCATACGCCGTGCCAGTGAAATTGTCTTTTCTCCGTGTCATGATTCCTGCGATCATTTTTTCCAATATAATAATGTTGGGTTGTAAAAGTTCTTCCAAGGAAGAAGACGAGGAAAAACTCGAAATGGATGGTATGCAAAAGGCAATACGCCAGGAATTTTTTATGACTCGTGATCCTGCATTGAATATTGTTCCAAAAGAGAGGCTGTTGACGGCAATGAAATATATGACTAATGCGCGGACAACTCAAATTACTGATCTTACCTGGACTGAAAGAGGACCCAATAATATTGGCGGAAGATCGCGGGCTATTTTGATCGATAAAAGAGATCCGACCGGGAACACTGTGTTTGCAGCTTCAGTAAGCGGAGGCATTTTTAAAACAACAAACTTTACTTCCGCTTCAGCAAATTGGGTAGTAGTAGATGACCATATGGCTAACCTTGCGGTTACTGTGCTGGTCCAGGATCCAAACAATCTCAATACCATGTACGCCGGAACCGGGGAAGGTTGGTTTAATGTAGACGCGGTAAGAGGTGCCGGTATATTTAAAAGTACTGATGGAGGGGTTACATGGAACCAACTTGCATCTACCGCACAATTTGAATACGTGCAGGATATAGTGATTGATAACAATGCCCATTTATTTGCGTCGTTGCGGAATCTCGCTTCTACCTATCGTGGAGTGATGCGTTCTATAAATGGCGGAACTTCCTGGACCCAGGTTCTCGGAATTCCCTTAACGGATCTTGCTTATACGACAGGTCGCGCGGCTGATCTTGAAGTGGCATCGAACGGAGATCTCTATGCAACACTCGGAATTTTTACGCGGACGATGGTGTTAAAATCAGATTTTGCCAGTCATGGTGCAAACACAGGAGCGGTGGGAGCATGGACGGATATTACACCGCCTCATTCCAATATTACTTTTCGTGGCGAGATCGCGGTGGCTCCTTCCAATCCGCAGAAACTTTACCTGATGATGCAGGATAGTGCCACGGATAAAGTATTAAACTTTTACACCTCCAATAATGGCGGTACCAGCTGGACCGCGACGGTAGTTACAAACGGTTCGCCATTGGATGATGCGTTGAACAATGGTACCAGTTCACAAACCTGGTATGATCTTATTGCAGCGGTTGATTCTACCAATGCCAATATTGTTGTTGCAGGTGGAATAGAGCTGGCGAAATCTACAGATGGTGGATCTACATGGACAGCTATTTCAAATTCAGTATCGGTTCATGTGGATCAGCATGCTCTCGTATTTTACAATTCGTCAAACCTGTTAGTTGGAAATGACGGCGGGATATATCAAAGTTCAAATTTTACGAATGCAAACCCAACTTTTTCTCAAAAGAACAATGGATTCAATGCAACACAGTTTTATGGATGTGATTTTCATCCTACCGACGAAAATTATTTTCTAGCCGGCGCGCAGGACAACAATACACAAAAATTCACATCACCGGGGATGAATTCAACGACACCTGTGATCGGGGGCGATGGAGCGATACCACATATTCAGCAAACAGATGGACAACTGCAAATAGCGGCCTCTACCAACAATACTTATTATCGCTCGACGAACGGCGGTAACACATTTACTTCACTGGGCGCCGCGATAAACAATGGCAGGGGACAATTCATTAACCCAACTGACTTTGATGATAACACAAGCGTTTTATACGCCGGGGATGATATCGGAAAATATTTCTGTATCACCGGATTAAATGGTACTCCTTCTGGTTCCGTCAAAACGGTCGCTGAAATGGGAGACCGGGGACTGACAGCAGTTAAAGTTGATCCTACTGAAGCCAATACTATTTGGATAGGTGCGTCTACTGTCGATGGATCGGCAAGTGCGACTGCGCCAGTAGTTATAAAGATTTCCAGTGCCAATGCTACTCCCGCCATTGCGTTTACCCCCACGACAATCCCTGCAGGCAATGGCGCATATATCTCTTCCATTGACGTTGACCCGTCCGATGCGAATAACGTACTCGTGACGATCTCCAATTTTGGAGTGCCGAGTGTGTGGGAAAGCACCAATGGTGGAACAAGCTTTACAAACATTGAAGGAAACTTACCCGATATGCCGGTCTGGTCGGGATTATTTGCTCCGCCGGGAGCACAACTGAGTGGTACAACCGGCGGTGGAATTATTTTAGGGACTGATCTGGGTGCATGGACAACATCATCCGTCAATGGAGCATCTACACAATGGATACCTAATAATAATGGATTGGCGAATGTGCCTGTGTATATGATAAAATACCGGGCCGCTAATACTTCGCTGGTTGCTGCTACACATGGGCGCGGATTATTTACGACCACATTGGCAGGCGTTGTTACCGGCGTGTCAAATAACGTGATCACAAAGGATTTTATCAAATACATCTCACCGGATGCAAGTCAATTGTTAGTTGTAAAGGGCGACCTGAACACGTTGAATATGCAGGTCCAGATCTTTGATGTGACTGGAAAATTGATGTACAACAACCAACATCCATATCAAAACCTTTCGATTCCTATTTCGACATTTAGTAAGGGAAGTTATATTATCAAAATACGGGGGAATAATAAAGAGAATTTTGTCCAGCAGTTTGTTAAATAAGGCACAAGATAGAAGGTACAAAGTCCAAGGCACAAGTCTTGAACCTTGTTCCTTGCGCCTTGTTCGTTGTGTTTTCTCTTCTTATCTTTGCAAACCCAATGAGTGTACAGGATTTGTTGCTCCAGTATCAAAACACTCCCCGCCTTTTTCAACTGGCGGACAGGCTTTCTTTTTCCCATCCTGAAGGTTCGGGACAAAAAATTTACCTTAAAAACTTGCAGGGAAGCTCATCCCAATTTGTCGTCGCTTCTGTTTTTGCTCATCCATCGTGTTCGCAACTCAATCATTTGATCATAATGAATGACGCGGAGCAGGCCGCCTATTTTCACAATACGTTAGAAAGCCTTACCCATGCTCTGGATATTTTCTATTTTCCTTCTTCATTTAAGAATAAAAAGAATTATAGCATTCTCAATAGCAGCCACGTCATGTTGCGCACGGAAGCGTTGACGAAAATTGCTTCGGCACAGGGATTTGTCAACAAGAAGATCTTTGTCACTTATCCTGAAGCGTTATTTGAGAAAGTGGTCGTTCCCGGTAAACTTTCTTCCAATATCATTCATATAAAGGTTGGGGATGCCTTAAATACAGAACATCTTCTTTTAAAACTTTCGGATTACGGTTTCGAAAGAACGGATTTTGTGTATGAGCCCGGGCAATTTGCCGTTCGTGGTGGTATTCTCGATATTTATTCGTTTGGGAATGATAAACCCTACAGGATTGAGTTATTTGGGAATGATGTGGATTCCATCCGAATCGTTGATCCCGAAACCCAGCTAAGCGAAAGGAAATTGCTCCAGGTAAGCATTATTCCAAATGTTGACACACAATTTGAAAACGAAGAAAGGGTTTCCCTGTTTGATTTTCTCCCCGAAAACACGGTAGTCTGGTCGCAGGACCATGATTGGTGTAAAGAAAGGCTAATGGATTGCGAAGAAGACCTGGCCCTTTTCTTGCGTCGAGAGGATACAAAGACAAAAGATAATAGTGGCGACACGTTGGTAAAGAAAAATGTGAGCCAGGATGATTTTATTTCAGCACAAGAATTCGAAAAAAAGATTTTGGACCGTCATTTCGTTGAGTTCAGCTATCAACCATCATCGATCGGTCATGCCTATGAGATAGAATTTAACACAAAACAACAGCCAGCATTTAACAGGCAGTTTGACATGTTGATCCGGGATCTGAAACATTGGGAGAAAAACAAGTTTCAACTTTTTCTTTTTGCGGAAAATCCAAAACAATTAGAAAGGCTGTACACCATTTTTACGGAGCTGAAAGCCGAAATAAATTTTAATCCAATTGCCACGGCTATCCATGAAGGATTTATTGATGAAGACCTGAAAATTGTTTGTTACACCGATCATGAAATATTCCAGCGCTATCATAAGTATAATGTTAGGCAAGCATACAATAAGAACAAAGCAATAACTCTTCGTACTCTTCGTGAATTACAGCCGGGAGATTATGTTACTCATATTGATCACGGCGTCGGTGTGTATAGCGGATTACAGAAAATAGAGAACAACGGCAAATGGCAGGAGGCGGTTCGAATCATTTATAAGGACAATGACATTCTCTATGTCAATATTAACTCGCTGCATAAGATCGCTAAATATACCGGGAAAGAAGGAAGCGTTCCCAAGATCAATAAACTGGGAAGCGATGTTTGGAATCGTCTGAAAGAAAAGACCAAATCCAGGGTAAAGGAAATCGCCTTCGACCTGATCAAGTTATACGCCCAGCGAAAGGCACAGCAGGGTTTCAAACACACTCCTGATACGTACCTGCAAACAGAATTGGAAGCAAGTTTTATTTATGAAGACACACCAGATCAAAGCAAGGCAACGGCCGATGTAAAAAAAGATATGGAATCTTCGTCACCCATGGACAGGCTGATCTGCGGTGATGTTGGATTTGGGAAAACTGAAATTGCGATCAGGGCAGCATTTAAAACCTGCGTGGATGGGAAACAGGCTGCTGTCCTGGTACCCACGACAATTCTTGCTTTTCAGCATTATCAAACCTTTAGTGAGCGATTAAAAGATTTTCCTGTTACAATAGATTATGTAAATCGTTTTAAGTCATCAAAAGAAAAAAAAGAAACACTCAAAAAACTTGAAGAAGGAAAAGTTGACATTATCATTGGTACGCATGCCTTGCTTGGCAAAGATGTAAAATTCAAGGACCTTGGCTTGTTAGTGGTAGATGAAGAGCAAAAATTCGGCGTTGGTCATAAGGAAAAAATTAAAACACTCCGTACGACAGTTGATTGCTTAACGCTGACAGCTACGCCGATACCAAGGACACTACAATTTTCTTTGATGGGTGCCAGGGATCTCAGCATCATTAATACACCGCCACCTAATCGTCAGCCAATACAAACGGAAGTGCAGGTGTACAACGAAGACCTTATCCGTGATGCCATTTATTTTGAAACGGAAAGAGGAGGGCAGGTCTTTTTTATATTCAATCGTATCAGCAGCCTGGCTGAGATAGCAAATCTTATCCAGGGTCTTTGTCCCGATCTCAGCATTGGGTATGCTCACGGGCAAATGGAAGGCCATGACCTTGAAAAAAGAATTCTTGATTTCATCGATAAGAAATATGATGTGCTTGTTTGTACAAACATTGTCGAAAGCGGTGTTGATATAGCCAATGTGAACACCATCATTGTCAACAATGCGCATCAATTTGGTTTGAGCGACCTGCATCAATTACGCGGAAGAGTAGGTCGCAGTAACAAAAAAGCATTCTGTTATTTGTTGGCTCCCTCGATGAGTACATTGCCAGCGGATTCAAGAAAGCGTTTGCAAACTTTAGAGCAACATAGTGACCTGGGCAGTGGTTTTCAAATTGCGATGCGTGACCTGGACATCAGGGGTGCGGGAAATTTATTAGGTGGAGAGCAAAGTGGATTTATGGCGGAGATCGGATTCGAAATGTATCAGAAGATATTGGATGAGGCCATAAAAGAGCTAAAGCGTACCCAATTCAAAGAATTGTTCAAAGAAGAAATTGCAAGGCAGGACGATTTTGTGCAGGACTGTACTATCGATACTGACCTTGAAATTTTAATTCCTGACGAGTATGTAGAGAGCATTACGGAACGGTTATCATTATACACTAGGTTGGATAATTCTGAAACCGAGCAGGAGCTTCAGCAAATGAGAAAAGAGATGATCGATCGCTTTGGTCCTATTCCTTTCCAGGTGGAGGATCTTTTCATCACGGTGCGTTGTAGAAAATTGGGAGTCGAACTGGGCTTTGAAAAAATGCTGCTGAAGAATCACTCCTTGAAGTGTTATTTTATCAATAAGCCCGATTCCCCCTATTTTGAATCTGAAACGTTCAAACGCATTCTTTCCTTTATCCAGACCCAAACAAACAAGGCACGTCTGAAACAGGTCGGAAAATTATTTCTCCTGATCGTGGATGATATAAAGACAATGGAAGACATCCATTCTTTCCTGTCGAGAGTGAGTGAGCATATGCGTGAGACCTTGCCGGCAAATGCCTGGCAAAAAGTTCAATGAACCAGGCAAAATATGGCATTCAGCGAAGGTGCAATTTTTTGTCCACCCACGCTCTTGTCTACCCGTCAGCACTCCGTCTGCGAACGGAATGAAGTCCGACTCTTGGCCGTCCCCAGCCTTATTAACGAAAGGTCCTTGGCGTGAATAGCGACGTAAACAAGGGCGCAATTTTTTGTAAATTTATCTTATGGAAATAAGAGAACCTCTGGTCGCTTTCGGCAAACGAATTTTTTCCATTTCAGAATACCTTGATATGGAAGAAGCTGCTGTTGAAAAGCATGAATATTATAAGGGCCAAATATTTGCGATGTCTGGCACCAAAGTGCCACATAATATTATTTCTAAAAATTTGTGGGGCAGTTTGTATATAAAATTGAAAGGCAAAATATGCCAACCATATGGCAGTGATCTGCGAATACATATAGAAGCGAATACACTTTTTACGTACCCGGATATTTCCATTATCTGCGGTGAGATCATCACTCTTCATAATGATAATTGGAATATTCTGAACCCAACCGTAATTGTTGAAATACTTTCATCATCAACAAAAAATTACGATCGCGGTGAAAAGTTTAGACTTTACCGTGATATACCAACGCTGAAAGAATATATACTCGTGGACTCAGAGAGCATCCACATTGAAGCATTCCGGTTGAATGAAAGCACTCATTGGGAACTGGAAGAATATGATGCTTTAGCTGACAATCTTCTGCTCAGGGCAATCCAGGAAAGCATAATGCTGTCTGAAATTTATGAAGGAGTAAGCCTCGGATCATAAGTTTTCACACCGCTAGATCTGATTCACCCTATTTTGAATCGGAGAACCTTTTACCGAATTTATCATCATCCAGCAGCAAACAAATAAGGTACGACTGAAACAGGCTTGAAAATTTTTGAGGAGGATGAACGAGCCTTACCAGGACCCATGCATGCCAGGCTTTAGCCTATTTTATTTCCCGTTTTTTATATATACTTTTATCATCCAATTCAGACTATGAAAATCCGTCCGGTCCTTTTCACTATCGCTGTCGCGGTACTCTCTCTTCATGCATTATCCCAACAGGATTCTGCCTTTCGCTTATTTCTCAAGAGCGGCCCGTTCATTCCCCAGAAAAATATCAACCCTGATTTTGCGCAGACCTTTAACCAGAGGGTGTCGCGTATTGAAGGACGATCTTTCGCCATTATACAATTCGAACATATTCCCACGCAAGCAGAACGACAACAATTATTTACTGCCGGGATAAGCTTGCTGGATTATATTCCGAACAACACGTATACTGTAAGCATAAGAGGTTCTATAAGTGACAAGACCTTGAAGCAGGCCGGGGCAAGATCTTTGATTGAATTGAGACCCGAACAAAAAATGGCTCAGCCACTGGCGTGGGGCGTTCCTCCCCCGTGGTCCGTTAAAGTGCCAGGTACTGTCGATGTATGGATCAGATTCATAAAGGTCCTTTCTTCTGAATCTGTGTCCGAAGAGTTGCGTCAAAAGAACTTTGATATCCTTTCGACTGACTATAAAGATTATCACATCATTTCATTGCGTGTGCCATTGCAAAGGTTAAATGAACTGGCTTCATTGCCATTTATAGAATATGTTCAACCTGCCCCTCATGAAGATCAGCCATTGAATAACGTTGACCGCGCCGATGCAAGGGCAAGTCTTTTGAATGCACCAGTTGCATTGGGAGGAAGGAATCTAAGAGGTGATGGGATCGTGATTGGAGTTGGGGATGATGCGAACCCTTCTGTGCATGTCGATTTCACAAACAGGATCATTAACAGAACTTATGCTCCTCCGAGTGGCCAACATGGTCAACACGTAGCCGGAACTGCAGCTGGAGCAGGTATCTTAAATGAATTATATAAAGGGTATGCTCCAAAGGCAACTATCGTCACTCAATATTTTTCTGGCATTTGGCTAAATGCTGCCAGTTACATACAGGATTACGGAATGGTGATAACCAACAATTCCTATGGTGCTGTGACAGGTGATTGTTCTTACGCCGGACTTTATGATCTGTATTCGGCAATTTTAGATCAAATGGCATTTGATTTTCCTTATCTCCAAAATGTTTTTGCTGCTGGCAATGATGGCACTGATGCCTGTCCCCCTTATCCTGCAGGATTTAAAACGGTATTGGGAAGTTATCAATCAGCCAAAAATATTATATCGGTAGGAGCCACTGATTCAGCCGGAGTGGTTGCAGATTTTTCAAGTAAAGGACCAGTGAGAGACGGAAGAACAAAACCCGAGATAAGTGCGATGGGCAAACGCGTTTTTTCGACTGGCTTTGGATCATATTGGTATAACAGCGGAACAAGTATGGCAAGCCCCGGAGTAACTGGAGGACTGGCACTTCTTTACCAATTATATAAACAGATCAACGGCGGCAGCAATCCAAAGAGTGGATTGATGAAAGCAATAGCTTGTAACAGTAGTCGTGATATGGGAAATGCGGGCCCTGATTTCTCCTATGGATTTGGTTGGCTGGATCTTCAAAGAGCTGCACTGACCATAGAGAACAACAGGTATTTCACATCGACTATCACTAATGGGGTACAGAATACTCATTCGATCACTGTACCTGCAAACGCGGGGCAGCTTAAAGTGATGCTTTACTGGCACGATCCCCCCGCATCATTATTATCAAGCCGGACATTGGTGAACGACCTTGATCTGACAGTGCAAACCCCGGCCGCAGTAACGGTATTTCCAAAGAAACTTGATACGATCCCTTCCCATGTTACAAATACCGCTACTGAAGGTCCCGACCATATTAATAATATTGAACAGGTAGTGATTAATAATCCGCAAGCGGGATCATATTCGATCAGGGTTAATGGAAATTCTGTAACCCAAAATTCACCACAGGAATATTTTATTGCTTATGATATTGTACCGGACAGCACGAAACTGAGTTTTCCCATAGGTGGAGAAAGTTTTTCAAGGACAGATTCTTTCTTGATACAGTGGGATGCCTTTGGTACCAGTTCAACGTTCACGTTAGAATATTCAACAAATGATGGTGTAACCTGGACAACGATCGACAATAATATTGCAGGGGATCAACGTCAAAAAAAATGGAAAGTTCCTAACGTTGCTACCAATAAAGCGAAAATTCAACTGATCAACAACACAACGGGAGCGATAAGTACCAGCAATGCATTTACACTGCTGGGGCTGCCTGCGGTAAGCTTAGATCCTGTTCAATGCGAAGGGTATATTAAAATTAAATGGCCGGCTGTTGCCAACGCCACCGAGTACGAGGTGTTCATGTTGCGCGGTGATGACATGCAATCAATAGCAATAATACCGTCAACGAGCTTAAATTATACGTTTAGTGGATTATCAAAAGATTCTACTTATTGGGTGGCTGCGAGGGCAAGGTTCAATGGTAGTCCCGGCCGAAGATCTAATGCCATTTCGCGCAAACCAGTTACGGGTGGTTGTGGAGGAAATATTTCAGACGGTGATCTTAAACTTGATTCTCTGCTTACACCAAATACGGGTCGCAGGTTTACTATTTCCGAACTTGGCAATTCTGTGCAAATACAAGTCCGGGTAAAAAACTTGAACGATACCGCGATCAGCAACTTTGATGTTAAGTATTCAGTGAACGGAGGCGCCTGGGTCAGCGAAAATATTGCAGGTCCATTAGACAGCGGAGCCACTATCATCCACACGTTTACCACGCCTTATGATTTTTCAGCAGTAGGAACTTACGTGATAAAGACAGTGGTTGATTATCCGCTTGACCCGGTGCGGGCAAATGATACATTAACGGTGCCTGTCAAACAACTCGACAATCTGCCCATCGATCTTACCACACCGTTTGTTGAAAACTTTGATGCAGCTCCGCCGCAGGAGTTGTTAAACCCTCAAACAGGGTTAACAGCACTTGACCGTTTCGATTTCAGCAATACGAGCGTTAATGGTCGATTGCGCAGTTTCATCAACAGCGGTATTGCAAACTCGGGTGATAAAGCAATTACCCTGGATGTCGACAGGTATATCTATCCTTCGGTAAATACAAATCTTTTATCGGGAACATTTAATCTTTCAAACTACAATGCAGCCACTGACGATATAAGATTAGATTTTTATTACAACAATCACGGTCAGCCTGCAGGTAGTAATAACAAGGTTTGGATCAGGGGGAGCGAAACTTCACCCTGGGTTTCCGCTTATGATCTTTTTGCAAACCAAAATGACCCTGGCATTTACAAGCATACATCAAGTATCGAACTATCTGATCTGCTCGCTAATGCAGGCCAAAACTTTACTCCATCGTGTCAAATACGCTGGGGAGAGATGGGCTTCTTGCCAGCTGTCGACATTGCCAACGCCGGCGGCTATACGTTTGATGACATTCATTTGTACAAGGCAATAGACGACATCCAAATGCTCAGCATTGATACGCCAATTGTAAGCAGCTGTGGTTTAAACGGTACAACACCAATAAAAATATCGGTCCGCAATAGTGTCAACACAACTGTAACAAATATCCCGGTTAAATTTCGTGTGGATGGTGGCTCGATAACTACGGAAACAATCCCATCAATCAATGGCAATGCAACTAAACAATATACGTTTGCTGCAACAGCAAACCTGGCTTCGATAGGTCCACATACAATTGAGGCATGGGTTGATTACCCAAGCGACAATTACAGTATCAATGATACTACTGTCATTCAAATAGTCAATTCTGCCGTTGTAAGTTCATTCCCTTACCTTGAAAATTTTGAAACGAGTAATGGTTCCTGGTATACGGGCGGTCTAAAACCTTCGTGGGAGTATGGTACACCAGCATCAAATAAAATAAATTCTGCTGCCAGTGGAAGTAAGGCATGGAAAACTAGACTTGCCGGCAACTATAATGACCTTGAATATTCTTATCTGTATTCTCCTTGTTTTGATATCAGCGGTTTGACAAATCCAACCTTAAGTTTCAGCGTTGCACTTGATCTTGAAGATTGCGGAGCAAGTTTATGCGATGGTGCATGGGTCGAATACTCTGTGGATGGAGTTAATTGGACTAAATTAG
>Ga0068853_100002638_pt1 | contig 13508 bp, 13 predicted proteins | sample KBSCornC32_FD_65655 | JGI IMG/M metagenome (GOLD analysis project Ga0068853, IMG submission 65655) | Corn rhizosphere microbial communities from Kellogg Biological Station, Michigan, USA - KBS Corn C3-2 | ecosystem: Host-associated > Plants > Roots > Rhizosphere > Soil ... | reverse complement strand
GAGGGGCGAGGGGCGAGGGGCGAGGGGCGAGGGGCGAGGGGCGAGGGGCGAGGGTTGGAATGCGGTAACGATTAGAGTTCCCGTTCGTGCCATGCGTCCCGACGACAGCTTCCCCCTTTGAAAAAGGGGGACGGGAGGGGGATTTGATTTTAGTGACGACCGCGGATAAATCCCCCTGCCCCCCTTTGTCAAAGGGGGGCAGTTTCTTCACCTCGCCTTGCCTCGCCAGCAGCGGGCTTAGTTGGCTCAGGACGAGGACGAACGGCTATCTAGTTTTCCCTCGTCCCTCGCCCCTCGCCCCTCGTCCCTCGCCCGTCGCCCCTCGCCTACAACCGGAACCGCCCCACGATCTCCGCCAGCTTCGCGGCGCGCTCGTTCGCGTTGCGCAGCGCTTCGTCCGCCTCGCGCAGCGCGTTGCTGCTCGACTGGATCATCGTGTTCACCTGCTCCGCCCGCTTCGCCATCTCGGTAGTCGCGGACGCCTGCTCCGACGTCGCATCGGAGATGTTGCTCATGCGGCTCACCACATCGCTCACCTGCTCGCGAATCGAGCTGATGCCGGCGGTGGTCTGCTCGGCCAGCTCGACGCCCGAATCCACGATGCGCCGCGCCTCGTCCATGCCCGTCAGGGCGTTGGTCATTTCTCCCCGGATGGAATCGATCATGTGGCTGATTTCCACCGTCGATGCTGCCGTACGCTCCGCCAGCTTGCGCACTTCGTCGGCGACGACCGCGAATCCCCGCCCCTGCTCTCCCGCACGCGCAGCTTCGATGGCCGCATTCAACGCGAGCAGGTTGGTCTGTTCCGCGATCCCTTTGATCGCGCCGACGATACCCGCGATCTCATCGGAGCGGCTGCCGAGCCGCCCGACCACCGCGGACAGATTGCCGACAGTGTCGGCGATCCTGCCGATCTCGCGCGTCACGTGCTCCACCGATTCGGCGCTGGTGGAGGACTGCATGTCCGCCCTCTGCATCGCGCTTTCGGTATCGCGCACGGTGTCAGCGATGTGAGTAATGCTGACCGTAACCTGCTCGATGGTCGCGGCTGTCGCAGTCAGATCCTCGGTCTGGCGGCCGAAATCGCTGACCACCTGCGAGGTGCTGGCGGCCACGATGCTCATGTCACGAGTAACGTGCTCGGTTTGCTCCTTCACGCTCTTGAACATCGCGTGCAGCCGCTCGAGGAACTTGTTGAACGCCCCCGCCGCCTGGCCGATCTCATCGGCGCTGGTTACCGCCAGGCGGACCGTCAGATCGCCCTCGCCTCGGGCGATATTCAGCATGGCATCGCGCAGCCGCACGACATCGTTCAACAGCTTGCGCATGCCGAGGCCGGAAAGGAACAGAGCGACCAGTACCACCACCACGGTTGTACCGATCAGCATGTAAAGCAACGCATTCAGCGGCGCCAAGGCGACCGCGCGGTCGACGACTAGGCCGAAGTACCACTCGGATCCCGGCACCGGCCGGATCACTGCGAAGACACTATGACCATGGTCGCTGACGTCCACCATGTCGCCGCTCGCGGCGATCGCTGCGATACGCTCGGGAGCGAGCTCCGGGATCGAAGTCGCGATCGGCTTGAGCACAAGGTCCCCTTCACGATGCGCGATGACAGTGCCGTCCTTCGCGACCAGGAATGCATAGCTGTCGCCGACGACCTTGAGAGACAGCACGCTCTGCACGAGAGAGTCGAGAATGACATTGGCGCCGATCACGCCGACCAGCGTGCCATCTCTCTTGATCGGCTCCGCTATGGTGACCACCAGCTTGCGATCCGACACGCTCATGAACGGAGCCGTGATCACGAGGGCGTCGCGCTCGAGCGCAAGCTTCCACCACGGGCGGACCGTCGGGTCGAAGTTCGGCGGAATCGGCGTATTGGGATCGGCCAGGATCATGCGCTTGTCCGGCATCCCGATGTACACAGGCCCGAACTCGCCGGCGATCTTCGCGCGCATGAGGCTCGGCCGCGGATCGGATTCCAGGCCGACCGGCGCGGTCGCCGCGATGATCCGGCGCTTGGCCCCCAGCCATTCGCCGATCAGGCTGGCCTGGCGATCGGCAACGGCCTTTACTTCCCGCTGGAGCTGCTCGAGCGATTCTGCGCGCATGCGGAAATAAGCGATTCCGGTCAATAGCATCGCGCTGACCGCAAGAATGACGGTCACAAAGACGGCGAGTTTGGAGTTGAGCGATTTCACTGATGGTCTCCAGGCGTAGTGTGCTTGCGGCCGTGAACGCGCGAGGGCTGCGGGTCCGACCGTCCAAGCAAACAATTACGGCGCGCGCCAGTCAGACTTTACTGGTGCGTCAGGAGGAAGAGCGACAGCAATAAGTCGCAGAGATATATTCGTCCCGCTCGAACCCCATCCCCACTCAATCCTCCCCTTGAAGGGGAGGACTTGTTATTTGGCCATGCAGCGGCGATCCCGAAGAAGCAAGCGCGGATCGTCGCGCGGTTGCCGATCGTTGACTCCCCGTAGATCCCGCCACGACATATTCCTCCCCCTTCAAGGGAAGGTTAGGAGGGGGATTGGGGAAAGCGAGCTCGCAACAACCGGTCAGCCTTGCACAGAATACCCGCCGTCGACCGGAATGGCCGTGCCGGTAATGAAATCGGACGCGGAGCTCGCCAGAAAGACGGCAACACCTGACATATCATCCATCGTGCCCCAGCGGCCGGCCGGCGTGCGCGCGACCACGCGATCCTGCAGACCGGCAACCTGCTTTCGGGCTGCGCGGGTCAAGTCCGTGTCGATCCAGCCCGGCAGCACCGCATTGACCTGGATGTTGTCCGGCGCCCAGGCGATGGCTTGCGACTTGGTGAGCTGGACCATGCCGCCCTTGCTCGCGCCGTACGCAGGCGCGAACGATGCTCCGAAGATCGACATCATCGAGCCGATGTTGATGATCTTCCCGCCACCCGCGCGCTTCATATGGGGATGGGCACTGCGCGAGCACAGAAACGCGCTCGTGAGGTTGATGTCGATGACCTGCCGCCATTCCGCTAGAGTCAGCTCGTGCGCGGGCTTTCGAATGTTGACGCCCGCGTTGTTCACGAGGATGTCGAGGCGGCCACAGCGTTGCACCGCCTCGGCGGTCATGGATTCGACCGACGCCTCGTCGGCGACGTCGACGTTGATCGCAAGCGCGTCCCTGCCGAGCGATTGCAGCTCGCGGACTGCGGCTTTCGATTTCTCCTCGTTACGGCCAGCGACTACGACGCGCGCTCCGGCCTTGGCCAAGCCTTTAGCCATGCCGAGACCGATCCCGCCGTTGCCGCCGGTCACGATGGCGACCTTTCCCGTCAGATCGAACACCTCGTTACCTCCTTGGACAGTTAGGGAAGCTCTGATCAAGAGCTCGCATGCGCGACGCGGCGCACGTAAGGCGAATCGAGCATGCCGATGAGCTGCATGGTTCCTCCTCGTCCTGAACGAAGGACAGCTCAGCGCACGCCCCCGCTCTCGAGCATCACGCCCATGGCCGTCGCCGCAGCGAGCGCCAGATACGGCGGCGAGCTTTCGATCGATTGCAGGAACGCCTCGATCGACTTGGCGTCCGACGAGACGATGCTGAACGGCGCCAGATCCGCATAGCGGCTCGGCTCGAACATCAAAGTGATCCCGGCAAACCAGTCGATGCTGCCTCCACTGTCATTGGCGGTTGTGATACGCCTCAGCAGACTGAACCTGAAGCCGGTCGCGCAACCCTCGGACCACCCGCCGCACCGATAGACCAGGACATCGGCGGATATCGGCTGCTCGATCAGATTGATCGGCATCAAGCGGAACCAGTCGATCATCACGTTGACCATCGGCTCGACGGTAAGGTGCTCGACATCGACACCGCGCTCGCGCAGAAAGCCCTGCAAGGCGCCGAGCAGGCTATAGGAATTGACCATGGTCGTTGAGCAAAGGCGGAGCAACTCTGGCCGGTCAGTCTACCGAAAATCGCGCGGCCGCTCCGTCGCCGGTACCGCTTCGCGAACGCGAGCCACTCTTTGTCGGTCTTGGCGCTCTGGGCAAGGAGCGATCGCAAGGCCGTCAGCCTGCGAAGATGCGGAACAGAAGATACAGGATCATGCCCAGATTCATGTACGCGGTCGCCGACATACCGGGTGCACGATAGAGCGGGTTGAGCCGGTAGCCCAGCCAGAAGACAGCGCGAGCGGCAACGAACACGATCGCGCAGGCCCACACGACTTGCAGATGCGGCAGCGGAACGGTCGTGCTCAATGCGAGCGACGCGACCGCGAAGACGAAATTCTGCTGCAGCGTGTTGTCCGCGACGCGCCCATCGATCTCCATCGAACGGCTCTCCGCGCGACGAGTCGGGTCTATCGCCTCGCTCAGGAAGCGGGAATTGCCTATCGTGACGAGCATGATGAAAAGCGGCACGACAGCGAGGATGTTGGCCCGCAGCGCGTACGCCAGGCGCTCACCGAACGTGTCTGCGATCGCCGGCGTCGGTAACGCCTTGGTGAGAAGCCACACGCTCAACGCCATCGCTGCAACCCCAGTTGCGGCACCAACAGCAACGATCTTTTGTTCCGGTTTCATGCAGTCCCCTCCCCTTAGCTGAACCGTGGTAGCGCCAATGATTAGTACGGAGAGCCATTCTTGTGCACGAACATCCAGCGTCCATCGACCATCACCGCCTCGAGGTCATCGTCCGGATAGCTGCCTGCATCGCCGGGCGTTCTGTCCCCCACCTCGAGGTAGATCACCTCTTCCTCGGTTTCGTTGATCAATCGATGGCCGTTGCCGGTGCCCGCCTTGAACCCGGCGCACATGCCTGGCGAAAGTCTGGTTCGGCCCTCGTCGGTGTGAAGCGTTGGGTGCCCTTGCAAGATGTACACGAACTCGTCTTGCTTGGTGTGCGCATGCCGAAGCGACGACACTGCGCCCGGAGCAAGCCGCGTCAAGTTCACCCCGAAGTTGGTGAGACCGAACAAATCACCCAACGGCTGCTTTCGTCTTCCCGCCATCTGCGACGCGAACGGCTCGGGGTAGTTCGATGCCTTGGTTCTCAGTGGCGCTTCATGTGCGACGACGGCAACAGGGTAGGTAGGATTTGCCATATGATTCTCGTCCATAACATGCCTTGTGGCGTTTGTCGGGCGCCTGCGCCCGGTCTCGCTTCGTTAGCGCGGCGCGAGGTACTCTGAGACTTAACAAGCGGCGACGTCGCTCGGCGGGCAGATCGACGTGCGGGTTGGACGCGCCCTTATCAACCGAAGAGGCAGCAGTATTCATCTCGATCGACTATGGCGAGAAACTTCTCAAGTGACCGCACGTCGGGGTTGGGCTCGTATGCGTGCCACCTCAGGTCCTGCCGCATCCAGTAGATGCGCCAAACGTTCTGCGCTCGGACAAACGTCGCTTTCGCGACTGGCGTTTCGAGCTTTCCAGACCTGCCATCCCAGTGGGGCCGGATCTCGAAGAGCTCCACGCTTTGCCCTTCGAGCCTATATCCAAGATCGAGCTGCTGCCGAATGTGTGGCGGAGGTCGGCGCCGTTCTATGAACCGAGCGAGGTCCCGCTCGCACCGCCTCATCTCAAGCTCGGAGAATGCCATGTCGCTCCTCCGTCATTGCCTTCAGCGTCGCCATGCTGCGCTGTCCTTGTTCCATTGCTCTCGCTGCGCGTTCTTGTACTTCGCTGCGTCGAAGAAGGGTTGTTCTTCGGCCACGCAAGTTCCTCCGTTCGGTTAGACCTTGATGTTGCTGCGCGGTAGGGAACTCAGACTGCTAACGCCCCGGTGGAACTGGTTGTCGGCGTCAGTCTATGCAGCACAACAACTGTATCGCGACCATAGGGAGCTAGCGACCAATCTCATCCGCCGCGATCGCAAGAGACTGCGGGATTGCGATCCCAAGGGCACTTGCGGTCCTTGCGTTGATGATAAGTGCGACCTTCGCAGGTTGCTCGGCTGGATATCTCGGACTTCCACCAACATAGTTACGTGCCATTCTCGGTACACACGCTCCCGTTCAGCGGCCCGCCGTAACGGATGGTTGGGCGTCATCACGAACGTTGACGATAGTGGACTGGATGAGGGCAACCACCTTGTGGGCAGATCCACTTCCAGAGAACGCTCGGACTTCGCCGGTGCAGACCGTAAGTAGTCTTCCTGAATTCTGTACTCTTCCGATAGCCAAGAAGTAGTCTCCAAGCGCAGGCCGCAAGAGGTTGATCTTGAACTCAGCTGTGACAACCTCGCATTCAGGCGGCGCCTTAGTCAACGCTGCATACCCACAGGCACTGTCGACGATGCTTGTGATTGCGCCAGCGTGAACATAGCCGTGCTGCTGCGAAAGGCGCTCGGAGAAGGGTAGTGCGATATGCACATCGCCATCTGACACCAAGACAAGGTTCGCGCCGATAGTTACCATCAGGCCCTGCGCGTCAAAGCTGGCCGCAATTCGTTTGTAGATATCACCCATCGAACGTGTGGGGCGGGTTGAGACCTGTTGCATGACGCCCAACGACGGCGCTCAGGGGGCGGGCAACAGCGGCGCGCTGCGGGGTTGTTGGACGCTCCCCTGCAGCGCATGGTTCGGCACCTCTCGGCACACTGGGCTATGCGGCATGGAGAAGGAATTCAACCTTCACCGTTTCGAACGGGAAGATGACGCGACCATCCTCAACGCGGTCGAGAACCCCGGCGTTCAGCAGTGCAGTAATGTCACTGTGCACGGCCTTCACATCCCGCTCCACGCGGCGTGCCGCTTCACGAATCGAGATAGGACCGGCCCCACACATCACCTTCAGCAGTTCCCAGCGCTTAGCCGTCAGTACTTTCCAAAGCAGTTCCGGTGTGGCGAAGCTGATGCGGGCAGATCTCTCCGCCTTCCCGGCTTTCCAGACACGGACGAAATCGGCCATCGCCTCTTTTGGGGCACGAACGTCAAGAGTTACGGTTCTCACGGTTCCACCTCGCAATGTCGCGTTCAAAGTCGGCGATGAGCTTCTCTGGCGTTTGGAACGTGTACGTGCTCTCCTTCCCGCCGAAGTGTCGATGGTCGCCCTTTCCGACCTCGTTGTCGTAGCGCACGACGCATACTCCGTCGACGACGTACGCAAGCCGGTGCTTAAAGTCGTGGGTCGAACCAGCAACCGGCTCCGGAACCCTCCATAGCGCTAGCTCGGCGAATGCCGTCTCTGAGAATGCGATGCGTGTTCGCAGGAGCTCGACCGCCTTCATGTTGGACATGGTACCAACACATGGCGATTGTTGTCAACGCCGACAACAGCGGGATAGTCTAGAAGGTGCCGAACGCCGCCCATCAGCGGCCGGGCAACAGCGGCGCTGTTGAACGGTCCGCTGGATGGGCTGGTTCGGCGGAGCACCTTTCATAGGCCGGGGCCACCTCCCCGACTTGCGTGCCAGAAAGCGAGGACCAGGACCTTGCCGGGTTCTAGTCGGTAGTAGATGTGATACCTGACCCTGGACAGGTACAGGCGACGTAGATCTGGGTAGCGCTTGGTGCTTGATCTGGCTTCCCACACCCGGCTACCGGGACAGAAGAGTGCATGCTTCCTGAAAATCGAGTCGGATGGCATCCGGCGCATAGGGCCGGTTGTCAGCCCACCATACGGCGGCCCTTTCTATCTGCAGTGCTGCTCGAGGAGTAACCTCAACTTCGAGCACGGGCTAAGCAATGCGGCGAAGACGTTCCAAGAGTTCTCCGGCCGAGATCGTTTCCCCTCGGTCAGCTTCCGCGATCGCCTCCAGAAGCTCAGCTTCGAGCTCTGGTGGAACCTCAAAGGTTTCATCCGCGCGCCAAGATCGTGACAACGGTCCCCTCCGGCAGGGGATCACCCTCTACGACGATCTTTCCATCGACGACTGTTCCCACAGTGATCTGCATAATGAATATGTTACTACCTTAGGTGGAGGGACGCAGAATGCGACGCCGAACGCCCGCGATCAGCGGCCGGGCAACAGCGGCGCGCAGCGGCGCTATTGAACGGTCCGCTGGATGGCCTGGTTATGCGGCCCTTGTGAGTATGTCAGATCGGGCATATACTGTGCTTCGTGAAGAAGAAGGACAAGCCGCTGGCTTGGCTCCATGGTCAGGTGAAGACTCCCCTGTTTCGCACGAAGCGCGAATAGAGACGGGTTTTCTCCTCCGGAGGTTGCAACAGGGCGAGCGCTGTCCGCGCCGATTCAAATCTGACCCACCCTGCCGACTGAATTCTGACCCGGGGGCTGGTGTCGACCGTGTGATGGTCGACTGTGGATAAGTCTACTCTGTGTCGGGTTGTTTGATCTCCTGGTCCTGGACATTCTGATGATGATTGCCTGTGGGATGGCGCAGGCGATAGTGAGTCAAGTTGCCTCCGTCGACTTGGTACCCTTGCGAGTCTGCTCGCGCGCCTTGATCCTCTTCTTGGCCACCGCACTGCTATGCAGGAAGCGATGCGACTCGTTGCCGGTCTCGACGATGTGGCAGTGATGGGTGAGACGGTCGAGCAATGCGGTCGTCATCTTGGCGTCGCCGAACACGCTCGACCATTCGGCGAAGTCCAGATTGGTCGTGATCATCACGCTGGTGTGCTCGTACAGTCTAGACAGCAAGTGGAACAGCAGCGCGCCACCAGCCTGGCTGAAGGGCAGATAGCCCAGTTCATCGAGGATCACCAGGTCCATACGCAGCAGGCTCGCCGCGATACGACCAGCCTTACCCTGCGCCTTCTCCTGCTCCAGCGCGTTGACCAGATCGACAGTGGAATAGAAGCGCACCCGCTTGCTCTGCCGCATGATGCCGGCCACGCCGATCGCGGTGGCCAAGTGAGTCTTGCCGGTACCGGGCCCGCCCACCAGGACGGCGTTATGCGCGTGCTCGGTAAACGCCAGATCGGCTAGCTGCAGCACGAGCTTGTGGTCCACCGGCGAGACCGCGAAGTCGAAGCCGGCCAGGTCGCGGTGCACCGGGAACCTCGCCGCATGCATCTGGTGACTGACCGAGCGCATCGCCCGATCGGTCGCCTCGGCATGCAACAGGTGCTCGATCAGCCAGCGCGAGTCTTCCAGCCCGGCGTTGGCACCGGGCTCGACCAGCTCGGACCACGCAGCGGCCATGCCGTGCAGGCGCAGCTGTTTCAGTTCGACCGTCAAGTCACGCATGGTCGATCTCCTCGGCGTCGTCCTGCCCACGCAAGCCGTCGTAGCGCGCGGTGTCCGCCAGCGGTGGGGTTGAGACCGTCAGCGTGGTGGCCGCATTCTGCGGCGCGGGCTTGGCGTTCAGTCGCGCCAGTACGTTGATCACATGCTCGACACTCACCCGTCCCGACGGCGGGCCCGTTTCCAGTGCCAGTTCCACCGCCACCAGCACCGCCTCCAGGCCAGCGGTGGAAACGATGGTGAGCACCTGTGCCATCGCCCGATCGCCGCCCGCATCGCGCAACAGCGCGCGGCGCAGCCTCTGCAGCGGCTCGGGCAGGTCGGCGAACGGCGCGCCGTTGCGCAGCGCGCCCGGCTTGCGTTGCACCAGCGCGATGTAATGCTGCCAGTCGTAGCCGGTCTGGCCTTCGTCACGCAAGCGCTCGTGGCTGGCCACCACGGCGTCGTTCGCGACCACCGCGACGCGGTTCGGGTACAGCCGCGTGCTGACCATCTGTCCGGCCAGCTCGCACGGCACCGAATAGCGATTGCGCGCCACCGCCACCAGGCAGGTGCTCGACACGCGCGCGGGCTTCTCGACGTAGCCGTCGAAGGGCTCGGGCATGGGCATCAGCTGCGCGCGCTCGTGCTCGAGCATCTCGGCCACGCTGAAGTGGCGGTGCTCAGGGTGACGGATCTCCTCCCACAGCGCCCGGCAGCGGTTGGCGAGCCACGCGTTGAGCTCGGCCAACGAGCCAAAGCGCAGGGTGCGCGCCTCGATCCAGATGCGTCGCCGGCTGTCCTGCACGTTCTTCTCGACCACGCCTTTCTCCCAGCCCGAGGCGACGTTGCAGAAGTCGGCGTCGAACAGGTAGTGCGCGCACATCACCGCGAAGCGAGCGTTGACCACACGGCCTTTGCCCTTCCTGACCTTGTCCACCGCCGTCTTCATGTTGTCGTAGATGCCGCGCCGGGCAATACCGCCCAATGCAGCGAAGCCGCGGGTGTGGGCGTCGAACAGCATCTCGTGGCCTTGGCTGGGGTAGGCCACCAGCCAGAATGCACGGCTCGCGCATAGCTTCATGTGCGCGACCTGCAGGCGGTAGTAGATGCCGCCCACCACCAGTCCCTCTTCGCTCCAGTCGAACTGGAACGCCTCGCCAAGCTCGAAGGCGAGCGGCACGAACGCGCTCGTGCCTACCCCATGACCCTCGCCAAGACGCCAGTCGCGGATGAAGTCGGTCACGCGCGAATAGCCGCCGTCGTAGCCGATCGATTTGAGCTCCGCGTAGAGCGCTCGCGCGCTGCGGCGTTCGTGCTTGGGACGGTGACTGTCGGTCTTGAGTGCCTGTTCAAGCCGCGCCTGGAACGGGCTCAACTTGCGCGGCTGCGTGCCGCGCCGGTACCTCGGTTCGCTCTGCATCGACGCTCTCAACCACTTGCGAACGGTGTTGCGCGACAAGCTGGTAATGCGTGCGATCTCGCGCACCGACTTCTTCTGGCGGTGTCGCATCCGCCGTACCTTGCCAATCATGGCCATGGTGATCACTCCTTAGTCCCCTGCTCAAGAAAGCAGCAGGGTAGGTTGAACACCCGGGTCAGTTTTGAATCGGCACTACCGCACTAGGTGGGTCAATTTTCGGTCGGCCGCAACATGAGGACGAACAACGAGAGCTTTGCATCGCAGGGTTCTTGCTGCTCGCGGAGGAACCAAAGCGCTTTCATCTGTCACATATGTTTGACAGTGCTTGCGAGCTTGATACAGTGGTAGTAGCGTCCGTGCGGGGAGAGGCAACTAACCGAAGGGGAGACCTAGTGTCCGAAAAGCAATCCAAAGATCAGAATCAGGCTTCTCGGAGGAAATTTGTCAAGAGAGCCGCATATGTCACCCCAGTCATCGTTACTTTGGCAGTGGCACCCTCCTACGCCAAAAACGGCTCGGAAAAACCTAAACCGAAACTCGACAAGTAGGCTTTGACGGCTCTCGTGTAGCCGTGCGTCCCAGCGCATAGCTAACCCCGGCGGCGCTGACTCAATGCGATAGTCGTCCTACGGCGGCCATTCTTTCAGACGGCTTTGACTGGTTGCTGGCGCTTCGCTGCCCGCCAATTACTGAGATTGTCTGCGCTGCGCCGCTTACCCTGCGCAGTTTTGGGTCCGGTGGATCTACCTGCATGCCACTTGCAGCGCCATGACCCGTTCTTGCAGCGATAGACCATAAGCGACATGCAGGGCTGACCGCTACGCGTTCTGCCTTCGCAGCCGCCGCCATAGGGGGCACAAGCCTTCAGGGGTCGTCCAGCCATACAGAGTCAATCGCGCGCGCGACACCTATCGTAGGTCCACCAAGCGAGCGCGGCCAAACAGCGCATGAGAGAGTGTGCGAGCGAGTGCGCCTTCCGAGTTCACAGGTGCGTGACTTTGTTCGACGCAGTGGGTTCAAGTTGAGAAGATTTGCGCCCGGCACTCCAGACGCCGCCCAGTCCAAAGCTATGAACGAGTTTGATTACGGCCTGTTGGTCTTCTTGAACCAACTCGGCGATAGTTATCCCATCCTGACCAAGATCGTGATTGGAATTCAAAGCCAATCGCTGCAGAAGGTACTTGCGTTGGCGTTGCTTTGGTGGGCGTGGTTCGATAACGAGGGAAGCATTCGACAGCACGAAGCTCGTGAGCGGATTGCCGCGTTCCTCGTCGCGAGCGTGGGCTGCATTGCCGCGGTACGTCTGCTTGCAGCAACTCTTCCTTTCAGGCTCAGGCCACTCGCAAACCCATATGTCGACCTGCACTTCCCGATAGAAGTAGGAGACTGGGGAAACTGGAGCGCTTTTCCGAGCGATCACGCCGTGCTGTTCTCGATGCTCGCCACCTGCCTTTTCTTTATATCCCGCCCCCTGGGCTTGATCGCGGCTGTGGACGCGGCGCTGTTGATCTGCTTTCCGAGGGTGTTTCTGGGAATCCACCATCCGTCGGACATAATCGTTGGAGCACTTATCGGCATCGGCGCGGGTTGGTTCATTGGCCGCGAAAAGATCCGCGTACCGCTGTCGCTGCCCGCTTTCGCGCTCATGCGCTGGAATCCTTCGGCATTCTACGCAGGGGCGTTCGTGATCACACTGCTCTTTACCCAGGTCTTTGCGCCAGTCACCTACCTCGCAATTGAGACGGCCAAGTTCATACGGACTCTGGCGAGTCTTTGACGCCAGTCCGATGCTGCCAGATCAACACGAAACGGTCGACTCTCAACCTTCTGTCAGTTCTCGACGAACGTCTCGCGTCACAAGCTTCGCCCCGGTTCTGCTCCACCCTACCCCGTGGATTTTGAAGTGCTGCCAAGGCCGAGGAAGTAATTCTTTCGGTTAACGTCTCTTGATTTCACGGACCCGTCCATCCAATCCTCATCGAGGGGTAACTATGGGGGTAGGCTGGCGCACACGAAGAACGCTATTGCTGAATGATCATAGAGTTAAATGTCAAATGAGATTCCGGGCGGGGGGACCACGGACGGTCCAGCACTGTCCAACTCAGTCCAGATGCTGACTCTCCATCAATAGATTAGCGGTGTAGATGGTCCCAGATGATTCAGGACAATGTCTTGACGTCCTGGGGTAACGAGGGGTAAGTTTACGGGGGCACTGCCGTCTTGCGACAGGCTTTGAGCACCCGCAGCGACTCGATCATCCCATCGCGCGTCTTCGGCGTCACGACCCGCCGACGCGCAAACGCCGCAGGAGCCAGATTCTGGTCGTCCAGCTTATCGTCCTTACCGCGACGACGGCGATCGTGTTTATCGGGTGCGGTGACCTCCAGCACTTCGACGCAGGCCTGTAGATGTCGCAGCACCCCCTGCGCCATAGGTCCCGGTGGACTCGAACCGCTTCGCCGGGGAACTTCGAACGATTGCATCCACTGTAGCATCCGGCGGTAGCCTTGCCAGGTGGCGGGAAGCAATGGGTCCCCAGGACGTGATCGTGCTCATCGACGACTGCGGCAACATGCAGATCTTTGTGGGCATCGATGCCACGACGACGACGGTATTCGTTTGCTTCGCACACTGCTCCATGGCTGATCTCCAAGCTCGATCATGATGACGACGGCTTGGGCCACGGCCAGACGCTAATCGACTTGCTTTGGCGCTGAACGATCGGGGACCAACAGTGAGAGGCGAGCGGTGGCCCCGATTGTTTGGACAGAATTTCGGGGTCGTTAAGTGTTGAGCTGCGGGTTGCCAGATAGCTCAGTGCGTCGCATGTCGATGCTCTTTGCATAGCGATACGCATGGGCCACTCGGATTCTCTCACGCCGCCTGACTCAGGTCCGCGGCGGCGAAGTACACCGCGTCCGGCGTCCTCTGGTCAAGCGACTGGTGCGGTCGTCGGCCGTTGTAGAAA
>Ga0068853_100002637_pt1 | contig 13510 bp, 20 predicted proteins | sample KBSCornC32_FD_65655 | JGI IMG/M metagenome (GOLD analysis project Ga0068853, IMG submission 65655) | Corn rhizosphere microbial communities from Kellogg Biological Station, Michigan, USA - KBS Corn C3-2 | ecosystem: Host-associated > Plants > Roots > Rhizosphere > Soil ... | reverse complement strand
GTGGAATGACTCGCGGTGCCGCTCTGTGTCGTAGACAGTCGTCGCCTCTGATCCTCTGCCTCTGCCTCTGCCTCTGCTATCGGTTGAAGCTGATTGCTTTCAGTGGACATGTGGACATCGTGTGCCAAAATGTCGCAACGATGGGCGGATGGTCAAAACTGTTCTCGGAAATTGTCACTTCGACAATCTGGCGGGCACCTGACTCGGTGCGGCTCGTCTGGGTGACGATGTTGGCCATCTGCGACAGGTACGGACACGTCATGGCTTCTGTTCCAGGGCTCGCAGCAGTGTCCAACGTGTCGCTCGAGGACTGCATCAAGGCGATTGACCACCTGTCGTCGCCTGACGAATGGTCGCGGACCAAGTCGGACGGCGGGCGCCGCATTGCCGAGATTGACGGCGGGTGGGTGATCCTGAACTACGCCAAGTACCGCGAGAAGGGCCGGAGCGAGGAGCGCCGGGAATACTTCGCCGAGTGGAAGCGGGCGAAGCGAGCCGAGCTCAAAGACGCAGAGGCGCTTGGTAGAGCATCGATCCGCGAGCGCTCCGAAGAGCCGTAGCCGCTACTCGTCGTTCCGCGCCTGCCAGGCCGCGTAGTCGCGAGCCCAGCAACCGCAGTCCTCGCCGTGCAGGCGCTTGCAGATGGCTGCGCCGGACTCGAGGGATCCGGTGACGAAGAACTCGGCGATGCGGGCGGCGTTTCGCTCCCATGCATCGCTCACGATCGCGTGCTTCTCGTCTTGTGCGGCGACCCTGGCGGCCATGTGTTCGGCGTCCTCGCGGGCCTGTTCGTCTATGCGCGCGGTCTCCTGGCGATCAGCCACGTCCGGAAGCGGGCTGCCTTCGATGGCGTCGCGCTGGACCGCCGCGATGAACTCCAGCATCTGCTCGTCCGTTGGGTCGTAATCGTCTGGATGAGCGAGCCACTGTCGGCGCACCCAGTCGAGCAGCTCCTCAGGCGTTCTCATTCGTCAGTTGTACTCCGCTACGCGCTCCCCGTCTAGGAACGTATAGCGCCAATCTGTCACCGCGGGTCGTCGTGACCCACGTATAGCGCCAGAAAGTCAATCGAGTCACCTTGACACGTGCCAAATCTGCGCGTAGCGTGACTGAATGGCAGACGACGACGGGTTCGTGACCGCCTACGCCACTCCGAGTGTCACGACCGCGATTGGGGTCGAACTGACCCAGCAGGAGCAGGCCATCTGGAACGCGGCGTTTGGGACGCAGTTCGCTTTCGCCTTCAACCGCGAGTCAGCACTGCATTGCGCCGACTCGGCCGTGGTCAACTTCCGCCTGCTTCAGGCCGGCCCACGCGCGAACCTCGGGAAGGTGGTCTAAGTGCCGCTCAAGCCCGGCAAGTCGCGTGGCGCCTTCGAGGCCAACATCCGCGAGCTCACCGCCGCCAACAAGGGCAAGACCAAGCCGCGGTCGCGCGCGCAGATGCTGGCCATCGCGTACGCGGAGAAGCGCAAGGCGAAGCGGACCGTGTTCGGTGAGGATCGGTAGGTGGATCCGGCGATCGACTTCGATCCGTCGGCCATTCACCGGATGGTGTGCGGCACCGAAGTCATCGTGTCGCCGTACGTTCCGAAGGCTGATCCTGACGGCAATGAGACGTACGGGATGATCGTCAACGGCAGGATCTACGTGCGGCCGGAGTGGGCTGATGAGGTTGCATCGTGGATTGAGGCCGCCGCCAACGAATTGGGAGAGGACGACAGTGGCGAACTGCGCTGACTGCGGCCAGAATCCAAAGCGCGGCTGCCTGCCGACATGCCCGCGGGACAAGACGCGGTCCGTGTGGGCGCGGTACCGGGCCAGGAAGAAGGCGCGTGCCGCGCGCGAGGCGGCCGCTGGCGACAAGGAGGCGACGCCGTGAAGCCACGCATTGTCAAGCTGCGCTCCGGCTTCTTGGCGACGACGGTGCCGGGCTCGGAGACGCTGGATCGCGACGGCAACATGTTCTTGCCTGCGGCTGCTCACGGCAACTGCGGGGATTGGAGCTGCCCAACGTGTAACCCGCGCATCCGATGGTACGGCGAGCCCCCATGCGGCCCTGAACTCGCGGGATTGACCGCGGAGAAGTTGGAGTTTCTCGGGCGACTGTATGCGCCGCACGAACACGAGCTGACGGCCCAGCAATGGGTTGGACTCGAAGGGCTGACGCAAGACGAGCTGCGCGAAATCTCAGGACTGAACCAGGTGACCAAGTGATCCGCGCCATCAGTCGCGTCCTCGCCCACTGGCGCCACCACCGAGAGATTCGCGACGAGATCGCCGTGTTCGGCGGCGGGGTCGTCATCAAGTGCGGCTACTGCCGCCGCGAGTTCGGGAGCCCGGCGTGACTGACTTGGCGCCGTCGGTCGAGCAGTTGATGGCCAAAAGCCGCGAGCTTGCTACCAAGCACGGCCAGTCCGTCGAGGCGATGATCCGTGTGTTCCTCGATGTCACTGGGACTCGTGTCGAAGACGCAGAGCTTGTGACTACGACCGAGTACACTGGCACCGGCGTTACCCAGCGAACGCGTGTCCGGAGGCGCGGAACTTGACCGGCACCGGCGTGTGGGCGCTCGGGTTCTGCGCGAGCGTCGTGGCGCTGCTGCTCACCATCCTGAGGCCGAGGCGATGAGCGTGACGGACCTAGTACCCACGCTCGCCTCCTTCGCCAAGGTCCGTCGCCCCGGCGCGACCGCCGAACGCGACGCCATCCTGGCCGGCCAGGTCGAGCACATGCGCACCGAGGGGGCACGGCGCCTGCTGGCCTCGGGGCTCACCGTCGACGTGCAGCCGCCCGAGCTACGCAGTGAGACGGCATTCGTATTTGAGGCCACCGCCAAGACCCGCTGGCCGCACCGCGACTACACGCGCCCCGTGCGCTGGACCGAGTGGGTCCACATCTTCGGCCCCCGCGTAGCCGAGATGATCAGCGACGGCCGCACGCTGCTCGCCACGGCCTCCCATGAGGGGACGCGCGTGATCCTCGGGTTCGCGCTGTGGGACCAGTTCGACGTGCTGGGCATGCTGTACGTCAAGAAGCAGTTCCGCGGCGCCGGCATCGGCCTGCGGCTGCTCGAGGCGGCCGGCGTGGACCTGCCGCTCAAGGTGCTGGCCGAGACGGCTTGCTGGGGGCGCTGGGTGAAGAGCCACGGCATCCCGACGGTCCGCATCGAGGAGGCCGACCTTTCGAAGTGGAAGCGGGACCGGGCGCAGGTCGAGCGGTTGTCGCTCGGGCGGCCGGCCGTGGATGACGATTTGCTGTCGGGCGCCGGCAGCGTGGAGGTGGACGAGTGAGCGAACGCGCGTTCAAAGAGGGCGACGTGGTTTGCCTGGCGTCGAACCCGTCGGTGCGGATGACCGTCGAGGGGTTCGCTCAGCCAGTCACGCAGATGATGGGACAGTTGGTGCAAATGCAGGCGCCGCCGAGGCGCTACGAGCGTCCTGTCAACGTCGTGTGGTTCAAGGGCCAGATCGGCCCGTGCCGAGAGACCTTCGAGGAAGGCTCACTCAGGAAGGTGGAAGCGTGAACGACGAAGAGCGTTCCTACCAGCCGCGCGTGACAGTAGGCAGCCGCGTGCCGTGCGTGCGCTGCCATGGAAGCGGCGTCGTCATGCGGATTGCGAAGGTCGAGGGGACAGAGTTCGGCGTCGAGGAGTTCCCGGTACTTTGCGGCGCCTGCAACGGCGAGCGTCGGCAGGAAGTGCGTCCGACCCCGGAGGAGGCCGCCGGATAGTGTGCCGAGCGACGAATACAAGCGCCTCGCGTCCCGGCTTGCCGGCCTCCAGTCGCCGCGCAGCGCGTACGAGCGCTTTCGCCGAATCCTCGGGCCTGAGCAGCTGGCGCTGTGCGAGGACGACTCGCCGCAGATTGCCGCCCACCCTGGCAGGCGCGCCGGGAAGACGACGAGCATCCTGGGGAAATCGCTTCGAGCCTTCGCCAAGCGCCCGGGCGCGAATGTCTTCTACTTCGCTCCCACCGACGATCAGGGCGTCGGCATCGTGTGGGACGACCTGCTCAAGTACAACCACAAGTTCGGGCTCGGCCTCGAAGCCCACAAGTCAGACGGTGCGTTCACGTGCGGCGCCTCACGCTTCGAGATCTTCGGCTTCTACCACCAGAAGGACGTGGAGCGCGCCCGAGGCCGCAAGTGCGATCTGGCCATTGTTGACGAGGCCCAGCTGGGGCCTGACTGGTTCGGGTACTTCCTCGAAGACGTGCTCGCGCCCGCTCTGCTCGACTACCTCGGGCAGATGGTTCTCATCGGGACGCCCGGGCCGGCGGCTGGCGGCATCTTCTTCGACAAATGCCACGCGCTCGAAGGCTGGTCGAACCGTCATCATTGGACCGCCGCCCAGAACCCGTTCTTCGTTGACCAAGGCCGCGACCCGCTCGCTGAGGCTCGCGCGCGTCACAACCTCACCGTTGACTCCATCACGTACAAGCGCGAATGGCTCGGCCAGTGGATCGTCGACCCCGACGCGCTGGTCTACTACATCCCGCCGCCAGCGCTGCGCCCGTGGGATGGCAAGGCGTTCTCGCACGTCTACGGCCTGGACCTCGGCTGGAACGACGCCGATGCCATTTCGCGGATGTCCATCTCTCCGCTTCGAGACGTCTCGCACCTGACGCACATGGAAGCCACCAGCCAACAGACCAACCACCAGCTTTTCGCGAGGCTCCGCGCGCTGCAAGCTGAGCACCCGGGGCCGGTGGTGTTCGACCCGGCGGGTCACGCCACGCGGAAGACGATCGAGACGTTCGCCGTGGACGCGCCCGAGATTCAGTGGGTGATGGCCGAGAAGGCGCGCAAGGTCGAGTTCATCCAGCTCTTGAACGACGACCTCCGCGCCGGCAAGACATACGTCGACCCGCAACTGGCGGCGCTGATGGTCAAGGAGGCCATGCGACTGCGCTGGAAGAAGCCGGGCAAGCTGGCAAGCGACGCCGCGCACTCGGACCCAGGTGACGCTTGGCTGTACCCGTGGCGGTACGCGCGGGACATGCTGCGCGAGCTACCCGGCGAGGCACCGCCGCCGGTGGTCAAGACTCCGTACGACGTTGCGATGGAGAGGATGAAGCGCGAGCAGCAGCAGGGAGGTGTCATGCGTGCGCGCGCGGCCAAGACGAGACGGGAGGCGTTCTCGTGACCACGGCAGAAATGATCGTCGAGGACTACGTTCGCGCTATCGACTCGGACAAGGACGTCTTGCGGGTTACGCCTGAAATGGTTTGCGCTACCGACAGCCCGCTTTTTGGCGAGGTGAGCGCGGCCCTGATGGCAGAGCAGGAGAAATACCGCGCGTCGCTAGACGAGCAGCAAGACTCCACCGAGCGCGAACTAGTCGACATGATGTCGCGCCTCATCCGCGCCGCCGCCGACGTCCGCGGTCACAGCCCGTCGCGCGCCAACGCCCACGGCAATTGCGTCCACTGCGCGGCGACTCGACAGGCGACGGCGTTCGTGCGGGCGATGCAGAGCGACGACGGCACGGAGATCGAGGAAAGCAGGATCGTGCGGCCATGAGGGTTGTGATTGATACAGCGGTGATCTGGCGCGGTCTGAAGACCGAAATCCGCCGCTACTTTCCGGGCGTCTGCGGCGGCTATTTCAACGGCACCTCGCTTCGGCACTGCGGGGACGAAGCTGACGCTGCGCGAGGCTTCTGCTCAAGGTGTCTCCGTGAGCAGCGTAAGGCAAGGGACAAGCAATCATGAGCGACGAGACCACCGACCCTACCGACCCCACCGAGAACTCCGAAGCCGAAGTCACCGACACCGACCAGCCCGAAGAGCGCGTGCAGCGCACCGGGAGCGGCCCGCGTTGGTGCGAGGCGCCGAACGCCGAGGAGAACGAAGCCGGCGACCTAGACGCGGTTGATCTCGTGCAAAAGCTCAACCGAACCGTCGACGAAATCGAGCAGTCGCAGGACGAGAAGAATCGCCGCGAGTGGATGGCCTACGACCTCGAACTGTACACAGGCGACCGCGTGACCGACCTCGACGCCGCGTCCGAGGTGTTCGCCCGCATCGACGCCCGCGAGGGGAACGGCCAAATTTTCAACAAGGCGTATCAGCTCGTCGGCACCGTTCGGAACCGAATCTGCTCGTTCCGACCGCGCGCGCAGTTCGTCCCGTCCAGCGGCAACGGCAAAGCCAAGCGCGCCAGCAGGTACATGACCGAGCTGTCCGACGCTTGGGCTGACCACGTCGGCTACCAGAAAGAGGCGTCGCTGAAGATGCGCGACCAGCTCACGTGTGACCTCGGCTGGATGAAGGTCTACGTCGAGGACGGCGACACGAAACTGGCCCGCTTTCCGCCGTGGGAGCAGCTGTGGGACAAGGAAGATGGCAAGCTCGGCGACCCGGAGTGCCGCTACCACGTCCGTCGCATTCCCACCGTAGCCGCTGCCGCGATGCTCGGCGTGGATCCCGAGGAGCTTGCCGGCCAGTCGTCGAGCAACGGCAGCCTGATGGCCGGCGCGATCGGCGCGAGCAACACATTGCAGAAGGTCCGCGTCATCGACGCCTACCAGCGCGGTCCGAACGGCCGGCACGTCATCGTGGTCGGCAACAAGCTGCACACGGACGAGGATTGGCACTACGACGGAATCCCGTTCATCACGGGCGTCTTCGACGAGAAGCATGTCGGCGTGAGCGGGCACAGCGTCGTGTCGCTGACCAGGGCGGCGCAGGTCGAGCTGAACGAGCAGCAAATCACCTTGCGCGAGGCGCACCACCAGAGCGCGACCAAGATCATCCACACCAAGAAGGGCGAGAACGCGCCGACCGGCCTGAACAACGCCTACGTCGCGGTGGACGAGTACGTGAACACCGCTGCTACGGTCGAGACGCCGCCAGCGCTCCACCCCGAGGCGTACCAGTACACGCACGAGCTCGAAGGGCAGATGTCCGACACCATCGGCCTGTCACCGAACACGATGCGCGGGCAGGGGCGAGCTGGCGTGACGGCGGCCGTGGCTATCCGCGAGGACACCGAGTTGCAGGCCGACCGCCTCGCGCTGCCGTCGCAGAACTGGGAGACTGACCGGGTCGAGACCGCGAAATGGTGGTGGCGGCTGACCCGCGACCACGCGAAGAAAAATCCCGACGCGAAGCCGAAGTGGCGCGCCATCTCCCGCGGCGTGTGGAAGGAAATGGTCTTTGAGGACCTGACCGGCGAGTACGAGATCCGCGTGCTTCCGTCGTCGCTGTTCGGGCAGTCGCTCTCGGGCCAGTTCCAGAAGGCCGCCGACCTCATCAAGGAAGGCTGGCTGACTCGCGAGCAGGCCATGTCGGCGCTGAACGTGCCGGACATCTCGCCCATCACGGACCTGATCCTTTCCGAGCAGATGCTCCAAGAGAAGCTGGTCGACGACATCCTTGAGGACGAGCACTACGAGACGCCTGACGAGTACATGAACAAAGAGGCGCTGTTCACCTACGCGCGCGCGCGGTACTTCCTGGCGCTCCTCGACGACGCGTACAGCGAAGAGGCGATGAACATGTTGCGGCGGCTGCTGAACGCAACGAAGCCGCAGCCTGCGGCGCCACCTGCCGGACCGCCCGCGCCCGGTGGCCCCGGTGGAGGCGGTCCGCAGCTTCAGCCGCCGGTGCTGCCTGGCATCGCGCCGCCGACGTCCGCTGGTCCGACGCCGACCGGTGAGCCGCCCCAGGCGCCACCCGGACCAGCCCTGCCGCCGGTTCCAAGTGGACCAGGTGGGCCGCCCGTGCCGGGGATGGTGCAATGAGCGGCCCGCTGACCCACCGGCCGTTCGCGGGCCTGGGATGGCGCGGGAAGAACTATCTGACGGAGCCTGAAGCCGCAGAGCAAGAAGCGGCCGGCGAGTATCCGGGGACCTGCGGCCTCTGCGGTGGCGACGGCCATCGACTTCAGCGCTGTTCTCTCGGAGATGTGCTGTGGCCTGTCCTGCACGACGAGCTTGACGGGTACGTCCCGCCTGGGCGCATCCGAGAACACCACGAAAGGATCTGACGAATGAGCAAGGGAACCCGGTCGATGTCCGACAGCATCACGCAGACCGTCATGGCCGACCGGGCGAACGCCGTGGAGACGGTGAGGCCAGCTGCGCCGGCAGCGAAGCAGCGCCTGACCGCCGCGCCCCCCGGCTTCACCGACTCGGTCAAGGAGATCGCCTACGAGCCGCGCGAGGCCGACGCATTCGGTGCCATCGACGTCGGTGACGTGGTGGTTGCCGGCGGCCCGACCGACAACGGCTCGAAGGCCGGCGACGTCGTCATCGAGGAAGAGCCGGCCGCCAAGCCGGAGGACATCACCGGCGACGACCCGGCGAAGGCCGACAAGGCCGGCGACGCGGACGACGAGGAGGCGACCTCCCCCGGCGGCGAAGAGGCGGCCGAAGCCAAAGCCGACGCCGACAAGCCGGAGGCGGCCGCCGCGCCAGAAAAGCCACGCGCCGCCCAGCGCAGGGAGATGCTGGACGCGCTGAAGTACCAGGCCCGCAACCGCACGCTCGTGGACGAGGTCCAGCGCGCGCGCCAGGCGGCCGACCAGGCGACCAGGGAAGCGGCCATGGCGAAGCAGGAAGCCGCCGCCGCGGTCGAGAAGCTCAAGGGCGCCGACCTGGCCGAGCGTCTGAAGTTCCTCGGCATCGAGACCAAGGAGGAACTGCTCGAGCTGGCCCTGACCGGGAAGGTCACGCTCCCCGAGGTGCGCCCAGAGACGAAGAAGCCCGAGACGGACGACCGCCTGGCTGCGATGGAAGCCGAACTCCGCAGGCACAGGGGCCATCAGATGTTCCGTGACGCAGTCGCCGCCGCTGGCCTGTCGCAACACTACGACAAGATTTACGCGCGCGCCGAACAGAAATGGCTCGCTGCCGGTGGTCCAGACGGCAAGGAAATTGACTTCCTGAAGTACTCCATTGGCGTCGAGTCCTACGCGCAACTGTTCGCCAAGGAGCTCACCGATAGCCAGGAGCTCGATATCCCGCTGTCACGGGCCATCCCGGGGCGCCTCGAGGCCATCCGCGAGTCGGCGCTGATGATGTGGGAACAGGCCGGGTTCAAGCCGGGCGAGCACGCCGCGTATCTGGCGAAGGCCGCCGACGCCGCTGAGGAACTCGCCCGCGAGCAGGAGGCCCCGAAGTTCCGCGCCGTGGGGCTCGAGCTACCGCCGCGCGGCTCGAAGGCCGCCGCCAAGCCTGCCGTGGTCGTCCCGCCGCCGGTCGGATCGGCCAAGCCTGCCGCCAAGGCGCCCGCCAAGCCCGCCGCCCCAGTGGGCAAGCGTATCGCCGCGCGTGGCCCTGCGGTCGACGACGACGGCCTGCCGCTCGACGGCGCCCAGCGCGACGCGATCATCAAGCGCGAGATGCAGAAGGCCGGGCACAAGGGCTGGGGCTCGTCGCTTTGAGCCGCTACACGCTCATTGTGCAATGAGCAACGTATAGCGCACGATGATCCTTTGCTGCGCTACACGTTAATCGCGCGACGCGCACATTGACGGCGCGCCGAATTTCATTCACCATCGTCTGCAAGAGCCGTATTTCGAAGCTGCCCGCATGGCGAAACCCCTGGGCAACGAGCTTGAAGCGCATCTGCGTTCGCTCGTTCCAGGAGGTTTCCCATGGCAGCTCCAGCGGCAACAATTGCCAATCTCTCCGCCGGTCTGAAACGGCGTTACAGCACCAAGTTCGTCAGCAAGATCGAATGGTCCAAGGGCGCCGCCGCGGCGATGGTGCCCAAGGTCGGCTGGTCCGGTCAGCCCACGTGGGCGATGCGGGTCGGCAACAACGGCGGCGGGTCAGCTGATTTCGCCACCGCGCAGACCAACGGCGGGGCCGAAATCACCAACATCGTCCAGCCGGTGATCTCGACGTACCAGCAGGACTACGGCGTGGCGACCATCGAGGGTCGCTTGATGGCTGCCGCGTCCGACAAGGAGGGCGCCCTCTACGACAAGATGGTCGCTCAGATCGACGGAATCATGGGCGGAACGATGCAGTCGTTCGCGACCAAGATCTACCGCTCGGGCTTCGGCGAGATGTCGCAGATCTCGACGTCGACCACGCTGGCCTCGACGTCGCTCGTCCTGAAGTACCCCGAGGACGCGGTGCTGTTCGAGATCGGGATGCGCATCCAGTTCTCGAGCGCCATCAGCGGCGCCACGCTCCGCAACACGGGCGGTACCACAGACCTGCGCATCACGGCGATCAACTACAACACCGGCACGCTGACCACGTCGGCGAACATCAGCAGCATCACCGGCGTCGCGACCGGCGACTACATCTTCCGCAAGGGAGATCGTCACGACTCGGCCTCGACGGTGCGCCAAGCCATCGTCGGCTTCGAGGGTCAGTTCAACATGACCGACGCCATTTTCGGGTACACGCGGTCGACGGACTCGCGTCTCCAGGGTGTGTCGATCGCGTCGACTGGCAAGACCGAAGAGGACGCCATCATCGATGGGCTCGCCGAGGTGGACCGCTACGGCGGTCAGGTCGATTGGGTGTTCATGAACCCGACCCGTCGGCGCAACCTGACCAAGCTGGCCATGGGTCGCTACCGGCCAACGACCGTCGCCAGCCCCATCCCGGGTGTCGGCGTGAAGGGCATCAACCTGATGGCGTCGAGCGGCGACTCCATCGACATCTTCAGCGACCCATTCTGCCCCGTGGATCGCATCTACGGCATCAGCAAGGAGTCGTTGCAGCTGTTCTGCGCTCGCACCTCGCAGATCCCGACGTTCCTCGACGACGACGGCAACACCGTTCTCCGTCTCGCTGCGGCCGACGGCATCGAGGGCCGCGTCGGGTACTACGCCGACCTCGGCTGCAACGCCCCAATCCACAACTTCTGCCTCACGTTCTGATCGAGGGGAGCTGAAGTCATGGCAACCGCAAGCAACATGATCCCACGGCCGCCGGCAGGCGTGGTGGGCGTCGTCGACGAGATGACGCTTTATCTTCGTCTCGTCACGACCACGAGCGGCACTCTCGACACCACGAACTCGTGGACGCCGGGCGGTGTCACCGTGGTCAAGACGGCGACGAAGACCGGCCGATACACCGTCACGCTCCCGACCGCTTTCGAGCGGCTCTTGACCGTGAATGCAACCATCGTCGGATCGACCGACGCCGCGATCGGAGCGAACACGAAGGGGCTCGACTTCTTCATTCGCAACGACAACGTGACCAGGACGGCCAATCTGGCCGGCTCGACTCAGGCGGGGACGGTCGATCTGCAGTTCGTGCAGACGTCCTACGCCGACGCCGAGTTGCCGGACGCCGCCGCGGCCATGGTCACGATCGTGGTCGCCCGCGGGAAGACCTTCTGATGCCGGCGGTCGCGATCATCACCCCGGCGGACATCACCAAGCGTGCCTCGGCACGCAATGGTGATGACGCCGCGGCCGAGAAGGACGATGGAGAGTCGGCGCCCGATCCTGGGAAAGCCAAGCGGATGGCCGCCGAAGACTTGGTGAAGGCACTCGGGCTGAATCCTGATGATGTGGACATGGAGGAGGTGAATTCGGCTCTCTCCGACCATCACGAGGCATGCATGGCCGAGTACGAGGCAAGCGAAGCCCCCGAGGAAGAGAAGACCGAGTCCGACGCCTGACAAACAACGATGGCCATCACCAGGGACCAGCTGCAAGCACGGGCCGAGGCCATCGCGGACCAGCCTGCGTCGACGAGCGACACGTTCGTTACGTCGACGCAGGCTGTGGAATTCGTCAACGACGGGATCCGGACGCTGTACAACGACGTCGTCGACATCGCGCCTGACTTCCGTGTTTCGTTTCAGACGCCGTTCACGCTGAGCTCGCCGACGTCGAACACCAACGCGCTACCGGCTGACTTTCGCAACGTGCGCGCGGTGAAGTCCGATCCGGGGACGACCTACGAAGATTTCTTGCCGATGTACGCGCTCCGGCAGGGGCGCATCGCCGGGCGGCGCAGCTACCGCGTTGCCGGCTCTCTGCTCTACATCGAGCCGGCGAATTGGTGCCAGGGGACTTACCAGTTGCTCTATGTGCCTCAGGCGCCGGTTCTGACACTGCCCGGGTCGACCCTCGACGTAGAGCTTGAGCAGTTCCAGGACGTCATCGTTCTGCACGCGGCGGTCATGATGCTCACCAAGAACGAATGGGACATCTCGGCCGTTGCCGCCCAGCTCGGCGCGGCCAAGGCGCGCGCGATGAAGTGGGCCGCCTCCCAGCGCTCGGCGGACCCGCCCAGCGTCGAGGACGTGCGGACGCGATCGCGCGTGAGGTGGCTTCGATGAACCTGAAGAAGCCCAACCTGGCACAGATCAAGGATCCTGAGGATCTGCTGAGCCTGCTCGTCGATTACTACTCGGCGTTTGTCGAACTCGACGGCAACCGCAGCCCGTCGAAGCTGCCCGGTCTCAAGGCCATCACGGCGGCCACCATCGCCGCACTTCGGAAGACGCCCGGCGACGACTCTGGCGAGGCTGGCCCGCGCGTTGCGCTGCTGTCTGGCGGGTCGGCCGTGCTCGACGGGCTCCAAGGCGCCTTTGCTTGGAACTCGACGTCCACGGCGCGCGACGACAGCCAGAGCGTCATCAACCCGAACGGCACGAAGCCGGGGCGGTGGCAGCGGATGGCCTGGTCGGGCGTCAACCTGGCACTTCCTGGCTCCGTGGTCGGAGTGCAGGCGTTCACCGCCGGAGGCACATACACTCCGACCGCCGGGACGAAGTCCCAGATCGTCGAGTTGTGGGGCGGGGGCGGGGGCGGCTCTGGCGCCGTCTCGGGCACCACGGGCACTGCCTGCGCGTTCGGCCTTGGAGGCGGCGCTGGGGCCTACGCCAGGCGGCGCTACGCCATTGCTGCCGGCGGGACTGGAACTGTCGTGATCGGCGCGGGCGGCGCAGCGGGCGCGAATACCGGTGCTATTGCCGGGGCTGGTGGAGCGTCCACTTTCACTGACGGCACGACACTGCTGACGGCGCCTGGCGGGGTCGCGGGACCTGCGTCCGGCGCCGCCACAGCCAATCTATTCATCTCGATCGGTGCGGCTGGGACGGCGGCCTCCACCAACGGCGACGTGAACGGTCGCGGCGACGAGGGCGGCAGAGGCCTTCGGCTCACGGCGAACGTGGCAGTGAGCGGCCGCGGAGGGGCTACGTCGCTCGGCGGCGCCGGTCAGGAAGTCTTCGTGAACGGCCCGGGCAACGCAGCCGCGGCAAACACAGGCTCTGGCGGCAGCGGAGGCCTGTCCTTCAACACGGGCTCTCCGCAGACCGGAGGCGCAGGCGCCGATGGGCTCTGCGTCATCACGGAGTTCTCGTGATTTACCGATTTGCGTCGGCCACGGCGCAGGCGGCTTCGATCCCGGCCAGCGTGTCGCGCGGGATTGGCTTCTGGAGGCGCTCCCTTGCCGCGTCGACGCAGTCGAGCACCCGGACGCGTCCGTGCATGGCCTCGGCCTGTCGTCGCTCTTCGCGGAACGCCTGGTACTTGTCGTACCAGACCGGCGCGCTGCTGAGCACCGCCCAGACGATTGCCA
>Ga0068853_100002633_pt1 | contig 13514 bp, 8 predicted proteins | sample KBSCornC32_FD_65655 | JGI IMG/M metagenome (GOLD analysis project Ga0068853, IMG submission 65655) | Corn rhizosphere microbial communities from Kellogg Biological Station, Michigan, USA - KBS Corn C3-2 | ecosystem: Host-associated > Plants > Roots > Rhizosphere > Soil ... | reverse complement strand
GCAACAGGATTTGATCTCGTCATTCTTGAATCTGCAGGTGTTGGTCAAAGCGATACTTCGGTACTCGAATATTGCGATGTGAGTTTGTATGTAATGACTCCGGAATATGGTGCGGCAACTCAACTTGAAAAAATAAACATGCTCGATTTTGCCGACGTGGTTTGCATCAACAAATTTGATAAGTCAGGTGCACTTGATGCATTGCAGGATGTGCGCAAACAATACAAACGCAATCATGGTTTGTGGACTGCCAAAGATGAAGAACTTCCAATCATCGGCACATCAGCAAATAAGTTTAATGATGAAGGAATAAATAAATTATTTGATCTGTTATTACATAAGATCAAAGAGAAAACGCAGATTGATTTTGGAAACTATAAACCTATCTACGAAAATAAAAGTTTAGGAAATGTAATCATTCCACCTAAACGTGTTCGCTATCTTTCAGAGATTGCAGAAAATAATCGTGCTTACGATCAGTTGGTAAAAGACCAAAGTGAACTCGCTTCAAAATTATATCAACTGCATGGTGCAATAGAAGAATTCAAAAAAGTCCCCCTCGTCGGGCGAGATTTAGAGGAGGCTTTGCAAAAGCAATATGATTTTTATTACGAACAACTTACTCCCGAAAGCAGAAAGCTTATTGGAAACTGGCAGGAAAAATTAAAAGCGTACAACGAAGATTACTACGAATATCACGTTCGTGATAAAGTAATAAGACAACCTATGTTCACTAAAACTTTATCAGGAACGCGTATTCCAAAAGTTGTGTTGCCAAAATATAAAGATTGGGGCGATATTCTTCGCTGGCAGGCGCAGGAAAATGCACCCGGACATTTTCCGTTTACAGCGGGAGTATTTCCGTTAAAAAGAGAGGGAGAAGATCCAACGCGAATGTTTGCAGGGGAAGGTTGCCCTGAACGTACCAACAAACGTTTCCATTATCTTTCTTTCGGTCAGCCTGCAATCCGCCTCAGCACTGCATTTGACTCTGTTACGTTATATGGTGAAGATCCTGATTTTCGTCCTGATATTTATGGTAAGATCGGCAACTCAGGTGTAAGCATTGCAACTGTTGATGATGCAAAAAAATTATACAGTGGTTATGATTTGTGTGATCCAAAAACAAGTGTCAGCATGACAATTAACGGGCCGGCGCCTATTATTCTTGCATTTTTTATGAATGCTGCAATTGATCAGCAGTGCGAGAAATGGATTGAGGTGAATGGTCAATGGTCAATGGTGAATGGGTTTATTGAGAAAAAATTTAAAGATCATTCAAAACCTGTTTATTATAATCCTGCTTTTTCTGAAAGATTACCTGAAGGTCATAACGATCTTGGTTTAAAGTTGCTTGGTTTAAGCGGAGATGAAGTTTTACCAATAGATGTTTATGAGAAAATAAAAGCGGAAGCATTATCACAAGTGCGTGGTACAGTGCAGGCGGATATTTTGAAAGAAGACCAGGCACAAAACACATGTATCTTCAGTACTGAGTTCGCATTAAAGTTAATGGGTGATGTACAGCAATATTTTATTGACAACAAAGTGCGCAATTTTTATAGCGTAAGTATAAGTGGTTATCATATTGCTGAAGCAGGTGCCAATCCAATTACACAGTTAGCATTCACACTTTCAAATGGTTTTACTTATGTTGAATATTATTTGAGCCTTGGAATGAACATCGATGATTTTGCGCCAAACCTCAGCTTCTTTTTCAGCAACGGAATGGATGCGGAATATAGTGTTATCGGTCGTGTTGCCCGTCGCATTTGGGCGAAAGCAATGAAATATAAATACAAAGCAAACAAGCGTAGTCAGATGCTGAAGTATCACATTCAAACATCGGGCAGAAGTTTGCATGCGCAGGAAATTGACTTCAATGATATACGTACAACATTGCAGGCGCTCTATGCCGTCTATGATAACTGCAACAGTCTTCACACAAACGCGTATGACGAAGCTATCACAACACCGACGGAAGAAAGTGTGCGTCGTGCAATGGCAATACAATTAATTATTAATCGTGAACTCGGCAGTGCAAAAACAGAAAATTTTATACAAGGTTCTTTCATCATTGAAGAGCTTACCGATCTTGTTGAAGAAGTGGTGCTTACAGAATTTGATCGTATCACAGAACGCGGCGGTGTGCTTGGTGCAATGGAAAGAATGTATCAGCGCAATAAAATACAGGAAGAAAGTTTGCATTATGAAGTGCTCAAAAACAATGGTGAACTTCCTATCGTTGGTGTAAATACTTTTTTAAATAAAAAAGGAAGTCCTACAATAATTCCCAATGAAGTTATCAGAAGTTCGAAAGAAGAGAAGGAACAACAAATTGCAAACCTTCACGCATTTCATGAACGCAATCTTCATCATTCAGAAGAGGCGCTAAAAAAATTACAGCAAACTGCGATAGAGAACGGAAATCTTTTTGCTGAATTAATGGGTACAGTAAAATATTGTTCGCTCGGACAAATTACACATGCTTTGTATCAAGTGGGTGGACAATATCGTCGTAACATGTAAGCTCAAAAATTTCAAAATTTCTCAATTCCAAAATTTCAAAATCATAAAGTTCCGAATGCTGAAGTGAGTGACACAACCGGCGATGCCATGAAAAACCAAGCCGGCATCTAAAAATGCTTTCTATTTCTTCTTCAAACAAAAACTCAAAACACAGAATTTAAAACTCAAAAACTTCTTTACTTCTTCAGTTGATCGTTTTTAAACTCCGGTTTCGGAGAAGGCTCAAACGCAACGGCACCGCCCTTTCCAAACATTCTCAAACCAATTTCGCCACCCACTCCGTCAGTCTTTTTAAAAATAAGTGGTTCTTTGTTTGCAATTATTTTTCCATTAATACTTCTTGCACTGATCAATGCCTCATAAGTATCTCCTCTTTTTATAAAAGAAATATTTGCGTTCGCAATGCTGTTGTCATTATTGAAATTAATGTTGCAATCTTTTAAATCGCTGATCACTTTTTTTGTAACGGCATCATCAACACCCGAAACTGAAAGATTTATAGAAGGTTTAAGACCGGAGAAAGGAATCAGTTGCGGATAATATTCCATCACTGCACTGCTGTACAATGGAAATTTCTCTTCATTGCTTTCATTTGCCCTTGCAAGGCTCTCATACAATCTTGCAATAAATAATTTTTCATTCGCTGTATCTGCAAATACCGACCGGTCCAAATCTTCTAATTGCTTCGTTGCATTCTTTTTATCGCCATTTTCCCATTCAAATTTTGCAGCAAACAATTTAAAGTATCGTTGAATATTTCTCCGTTTATCTATTCGCTGATAATCCTCATACTTCTTCATAAAATATTTCGGACTAAAATCTTTCATCAAATACCATGCTTCATCAAACGTTGTTGTGGCTTCCGCGCAAAACAGATCATACACTAACCTGTTTCTTTCAGGATTGTTTGCAAGCTGGTTCACTACAACATACTCCGCCATCATCTTCTGTGCTTTGTATGCTGCTATGTTGTACAAACTTTTTGGTGAGTACCACCAACCGTTGTTTAAAAATTTTTCCTGTTGTAATTTTTTATCATACAATTCAACACGCAATAAGTTTATTGTAAAATCATATTGACTTTGTGTTAGCGTTGTTCCGATATGCAACTCTTTAAAGTTCGCTGCTTTATTCAATGCAAACTCACAACTGTCGAGTTGCCCATCATACAAATAACTTCTTGCCAATGCAATGTTATACCAGCCAAAACCAGGCGTGGAGCCACTTTCAGCGATGATGTCCTGTGTCATCTTTATCGCTTCTTTTGTTTTGCCGGCATACACAAACAACTCGGGCAAATAATAATAAGGCTCACGCAAAAAGTGTTCATATGTTTTAAAAACATCTCGATTTAAATAATCTTGAGCAGTTGCAAAATTTCCTATCTCACTTTGCATTTCCCCAAAGTTGTTCCATGAAACACGTCCACCCTCTGCAAGTTTTTCATAATAATATTCACTGCTGTCATAATTTTTATTGTAGCAGTGAAGCAACGCAAGATTATGATAAATGGTAAGCCTTCTTTGATCATTTTGTTGAGGACCAAAAATCGCATCATTATCCACTGCATATTTGTTGATATATGCAAACCCGTTGTAACACCATTGAAAAGCCATCTTCTCATTTTCTTCAACCGAATTTTTTAAAAAGCTGTGTTGTGATGAATTAAGAAAACGATTCCGGTGATACATCCACGAACGCTGATAACACAATTCAAAACCGTAATCATTGATAAAATGGTATGAAGCAATTCTGTTGATCAGCTCCATTCCTTCATCGGGCATTTCCAGATTATCGTAACATTCTTTGAGTGCATTGAAGATAATAAACAGATCCTGGTAACGCGAAAAATTTGAAACGAGATTGTTTAAATTATTGTAGATGCTGCGAAAGGTTTTACTATAATCTTTATCCAAAAGATCAAACGCTTTTTGCAAAGGAATAACCGCGTTTTTATAACCAAGATAATCTGTGCTGCGATCATATTTATACATGCCTTCATACATCCAGCCAACATAATAAGTGCTGTCAAGCCTTAGAAATTCGCGGCTTCGCGGCAACGCATCTTTATCTGTGGGCCCTACACCCTGTCGCTTTGCATCAATTTCATATCGTGCCTGTGCTTTGTTTCTTGTGTATTGGGCAATTGCGCAATAAGCAAACAATAAAAAAGAAGTAAGAAAAAAAATTTTATATCGTGTTTGTTTATTCATTCGTTTCAAAACCCTTTCAATAAATTTTGTTGACAAGCTTTTGTAATTCTATTCATCGTCTGTTGTGTCACTCACTTCAACGTTCTGAACTTTTATCATCATTATCTAAACCTTGATTTTAACCTTATTCAACTGAGAAAGCTGATTAGGCGAACTTGAAAATTTTTTTCAGATGAATCCGACAAATCAGGCTAATCGTGGTTCAGACAATTTCATCTTACTCATCTTATCCATTTCTTTATTCAAAATATCTGCTAATGCTTTTTGTTTTCCTTCCTTGCTGCGATAGATCAAACGATGATCAAGCACAGGATGAGTCAGTTGCTGCAAATCATCTTCCGTAACAAAGCTTCTTCCATTCACAAGGGCAAATGCTTTCAAACATTTTAAAAATGTAATGCCGCTACGAGTTGAAGCACCAAGCACAATGTCAGGGTGCTTGCGTGTTGCACGAACAATATTTCGCACAGATTTTATAAGTTCATCATGCAGATACACTTGCTCTGTTTCATTTTGCAAAAACAAAACCTCCTCCATCGATAACACCTGCTCAATGTGATTCAAATTATTTTGTATGCCGAGATAATCGCGATAGATATCAAGCTCTGTATCTTCATCAACATAACCGAAAACTATTTTGATAAAGAAGCGATCAAGTTGTGCAGCAGGCAAAGGATATGTGCCTTCCATTTCAATCGGATTCTGTGTTGCTATCGTAAAAAAAAGATTCTCCAATTTGTAAGTTGTTTCACCAATTGTGATTTGATTTTCTGCCATGCATTCAAGCAAAGCCGATTGCACTTTTGGCGAAGCGCGGTTGATTTCATCAGCAAGCAAAACATTACAGAACAACGGACCTTTCTTGAAAATAAATTCTTTTTTTATATCATCAAAAATGTGTGAGCCTATTAAATCCATCGGCAACAGATCCGGTGTGAACTGAATACGTTTAAAAATCACACCGTGATGTTCACCTCTTCCTGCAATGCTTTGCGCCAAAGTTTTTGCCATTACTGTTTTACCGGTGCCCGGAACATCTTCCATTAATATATGTCCTTTTGCAAGCAAGGCTGTAAGTATATATTGTATCTGTGATCTTTTTCCACGAATTACTTTTTCAATATTGTCAACCAGTTTTTGAATATTGCCTAATGCCTGATCCAATTGAATTTGCTGCTCCATGTTTATGCGTTTTTGCTTTGATTGAAATAAGATATCGTTGTATAAATATTCAGAAATTTTCCAAACCTCCTTTTAAAGGGAACTTGTTTTCTAATGCTGCTGGCAAAAGGTTTATAGAATGTTTGCACAAGTTGTTGTTCATTTTCTGCTAATGCAAGTGAACTGTATTTTAATTTCTGATAAACCTTTGTGAATCTATTAAATGATGTGTTGAACTTTTTATCGATCATGCCTGCATATTCATCCGGTCCTAAATTCGTTCTGTGATAACCAAGCTGATTTAAATAATACATCACTGCGCGATAAGTGTTGAATGCTTTACTCTTTTCTTCTTTTGCATTTCTTGCAGTTGCGTTAAAATAAAACCAGATAAATGTTGGTGTAAGAAATACAAGCAACGCAACTCCTGCAATCGCTGCAAGTGTTACCCATAAAACGCTTATCCAATCTATTGGTTGAGGTTGCGCTTCCGTTGCTTTTTTCTTTTGCAATTCTTTGCTTTCAGGTTCTATAATTTTTATTTCATCAATCGGAACAGGCTTCGGTACTTTCTTTAAAATTGATTGCATGCTATCATTATCTTCCGGCTCAATATTTTTCAATGCTTCAGCATACGAAGCAGCAGTAACATGCATGCCATCTTTTATTGCACTCAACGTAACGGTTCCTGTATCTTTTGAAACAGTTGCAAGCGAAACGTCTGTTTCAATATTTTGCGTCCCGCCACCTGGCGGGATTTCATAATCTTTATCGTGAAACAACAAACGGTTCACATCCATCTTCATGAGTTTGTTCACAGTGTCAATGTCAGTAACAATTCCATCAGCAACAAAATATGCTTCCTGCATATTGAGCGGTGGTGTTTCATCGGGTTGCGGTGCTTGCTGTGTGTTCACATCAGGTATTGTTGTATCAAAATCGATCCAACCATAACCGGGAAAAAATACCTGCACCCATGCATGCGCCTGGTCTTCGTAAAACCAATACCAGCCTGGGTTTTTCGTACTTCTGTCAACAGTTAAAAAACCTGCTGCAACTCGTGAAGGAATGCCGAGAGCACGCAGCATAAATAAAGTTGCGCCGGCAAAATATGCGCAATAACCTTTCCTGTTTTCAAATAAAAAATAATTCAGCTTGTTCGCACTTGGCAAACCAGGAATCCCAGGATTGTCAGAATATTTAAACAGCGGCTGACCAAAATCATCCTTGCTCAAAAAATAATTTCTGATGGCAATCATTTTATCAATCGGTGTTTGCGCATTCGCTGTAATTCTTTGTGCAAGCGCTCTTATACTGTCATAATCACCATTAGACGGCATGAATGTGTAGTAATCAAAAAACTTTTTATCGAGACTTGAAAAATTTTTCACCTTGCGCAATTCATTAAAACGCATCTCCTGGAACTGTTCCAAAAATTGATTGCCAGCAGGATTATAAATAAAATAAGCGCTGTTCAAATCACTTACCCACATCTTTGCTCTGTAAGCACTTTTATATTGTTCCCGATATTCAGACGCAACAGGAATAGGCTGACAAAAAAATGCAGTTGATGGCGCAACATATTCATCAGGTGAAAGCAAAACTTTGTACACATCTGCACTCACCACTTTTCTATCCAATGTTGCATGCGTATTTTTTATAACAGAAGAATCAGTTTTCGCAAAGTATAAAGGAATCCTTGAAGGATCAGGCTTAAAAAGATCATTGCTCGGCATCGAACTATCTACTTCAAATGCCTGGGTAAGCGTATCAAATTTTGTGTAGTAGTATGCCGTAAAATAAAGCGGGTTTGGCGTTTTACCATCAGCAAAAAAATTATCAAGCTTTGCAACAAATACCAAGCGTTTCCCTTTACTCAGAGAACTTGTCAATCGCGTTTGATCTTTATTGCTAACGCTGCCATCCTTATTTTTTTTCGTCATGCTTTCGCTGCCGCCGTTCTTGTCATAGTTTGGTTGTGCGCCGCCCCATTCTTTTTCAATCGCGTTGAACTGATCATTAAAAACATACAACACAGCAAGCAACAATGCAATCACAACAACAGCAAACCCAAGCATGCGTTTTGCGATAAACCATCCGAAACGTTTATCATCTTCATTCATATTGCGTATCAACTCGGCAGTGAAGATGATATAAAATGCGTAAGCAAGTATCGGCGCAAATGCGGTAATAATGCTGCCCGCTCTGAAATCAGAAGTCTTGCTTACAAAAATTATTTGAATGCACAACAATAGTGCAGACCAAAAAATTGTGTAGTATCTCGATCGCGAAAAGCCGTAGCCGGTAAGCCATCCAACAGAAAACAAAATCGCAAATAAAAGAAATTGCACCGAAGCAAAGAATGCATCAAACTCGCCGACAGTAAAGTTGCCAAGTATTTTATACGCGATATAGTAAACAAGAAAAAGTAAAATTGAAGTGGTAAAAAATTTAAACCTGTAGGCGTAAAAAATGATCGCAGAAAAAATACCCGCTGCAAAATAGCATCCTTGTTTCAGCCACTCGTTTTGCAGAATGTCGTAAAACCTGTTCATGTTCCAGAGCAGGTAACACGCCAGCACAACGGTTGGTATCGCCAGCAAAATTTCCTGCGCAATAATTTTTTTCCAGCTATGAACTTTTCCAATCGTCATCTATCGTTTTCTTTTACTCGTTCTCTTTTGAAATTTATTTTTGTGAGCCCACCTTTTGTTTCGTGTCATCACCTGTTGCGTCGCACACTTGTACTGAAGATCACCTATTAACCATTGGCTGTAAACTAATAGCTAAAAGCTAAAAAGCTATATAATTAGCACTTTATCATGCTTCGCGAATATTGATTCCAGTTTTTTTTCATTTTGTACAACCTTCGATCTCAACAACGATAACCGCCAGTTTGTTTTATACATTTCAATATCATTCTTCTCCTGCTGAATAAATAACCATTGCAACAAACTTGCAAGGTAAGAATGTTGCAAACTTTTTGTCAAACGCACAAATACAAATACAGTTCCTCCAACACGATTATTAAAAAGTTCTTCTGCATCATTTGCATTGCAAAGAGACGAAAGAACGATTACTGAAGCATCTTTCATATTTGCAAAAGTTTTCAAATCTTTTTCTTTTTGCCAGTTGCTTGTTGTGATCGTGTATTGAATTTGCTGCTGCTGTTCAGTGAAATGTCTGTTGGGTGTTTGCTGATCCGCAATATATTTTACATCAAAACCTTCTTTACCCAGTTTCTGATAAGCCGCCCACACAACAGATTTATAATAATTCAGAAAAAATATTTCTGCTGTTGCATTTCCCGTAGTCTCAAAATTGTTGAAGAACGAAACATACATGTGTGCATGCGAAGCATAAGGATCAAGTATTTCAGGAATACGCACAACGAGATCTTTATTCTTTGCATAAATTTTCCAAACGATGCGACGAACATCATCATTGTCTTCAAAATTTTTATAGTGCAGATATTCTCCTTCAACTTTCTTTAATTCTTCAATGCGTGTTGTTGTTTCTTCTGTTTTTCTTGGAGAAATAGAGAAGTCCTCAACAGAAGGTGAAAAAGGATGTGTATGAAAACGATCCTGCACGGGCAAAGAAACTGTGAACGAAAAAAACTGAAACAGGTCTTCGAAATACAAGATCAGTTTTTCTATGTGATATTCTTTTATTTCAGGAAGCTGCCATGCATAATCACCTTCATAATTAAGTGAGATGAGCCGGTTATGTTTTAGTTCCGCCAAAGCAAACTTGTCGGAAAAATTTTTTCCGTCATATTGCAAACGAAGTTTTACAAATCCGAGAAATGGTTTCAGTATAGGTGAAATTGATACGTGAATTTTTTGCACGGGATTTTCGCTGCTTGTGATACCGGTTGTTTTAATGGAGAACTCAATCGTTTTTCTTTTCTTTTCCCAGACAAAAATGATAAACGAGACGACTACGGAAATTAATCCAAGTGCAATAATCACAACCAAAAACCAGAGCGCAGCTCTTAACAACAATTCAAAAATATCCGTAAATGAACTACCGGGAATTAGTTCCCTTGAAGTAAGCCATAACTGCGCAAGCGCTATCGCCACTGCAAAAAGAAAAAAATAATACGTGAAAGGAATAAAGAAAATTGCAGGGGTTAACACACTTCGAATATTTTTAAATAATCTTCCGGTCATTTCGATGATAGAAAATTTTATGGCTCATTTCAAAAGGTTAAATTAAAGAAAGATGATTGGTATAAAAAACCATCCGCCAATTTGATGAGATTTTTTAACTGAAACTTTGCTTTCTTTGCCGCTTCATGACGGATGTTGTAACATATACAAGTTGCCCTGTTTGCCACAGCAGTAATATTAGAGAAGTGCTACGTGTAAAAGATTTTACAGTGACTCAAAAAACTTTTTCTATCTGGCAATGCAATAATTGCACATGCCGATTCACGCAAAATGTTCCGGATGCAAATACAATAGGAGCTTACTATCAATCTTCTGCTTATGTTTCACATTCAGATACAAAAAAAGGTTTAATAAATAAATTGTATCACGCAGTTCGCAATTATACGATAGAGCAAAAAAGAAAATTAATTGAAAAGCTTGCCGACAGAAAAAATGGTAGTCTTCTCGATGTGGGCGCCGGCACAGGAGCTTTTGCCTGGGTAATGAAAAAAACCGGATGGAACGTCACCGGTCTTGAGCCCGATGAAACTGCAAGAGAAAATGCTTTGAAGAATCATCAATTGCAATTGAAAAGTCTTGATGCACTTTTTTCTTTCGGCGACAAACAGTTTGATGTTATCACACTCTGGCATGTGTTGGAACATGTTCATGAGCTTCATAAATACGTTAAAACATTTCATCGCATTTTAAAAGATGACGGAATATTGATCATTGCTGTTCCGAACTACACAAGTACTGATGCTTCAGCGTATAAAGAATTTTGGGCAGCTTATGATACGCCTCGACACTTGTATCATTTCTCTCCGGAGTCCATGCAACAATTGATGCGACAACATAATTTTAAAATTATTCAATACAAGCCAATGTGGTTTGATAGTTTTTATGTCGCGATGCTGAGTGAGCAATATAAAAACGGTCACAATAATTTGATGAGTGCTGTTTGGAACGGATTTACATCAAACATAAAAGCAGTAAATGATGTGAAGAAATGCAGTTCAATAATTTATGTGATAAAGAAGAGTTAACTACAAGGGTAGAACTAAATTACATTATCATCTTTGTTCAATTACTACAAGCTGATAATAAAAAAATAAAAATCATTCTTTTTCAGTATGTGGAAGTATTCTGCGGATGATTGACAAAAGATGTTCTTGCCAGCTTATTAAAAAACCAATGAGAAAATATTCTTTTAATGAGCTTTTGATGCTCTTTCTCATAATGCGAACCACTTCTTCTTTTTCAACTTCGCCGGTTTCTTTTACCTGTATCAGCAACTGCAATGCAATGAATGCAAGGATTGCAGCGATCACGAATAAAAAATTCCATTCGTGTAACTCAATTAATCGAAATGTTTTTGTGAGTTTCGGACCGCCCCATTGCGCAGTAACATTTATATGACGATTCAAAAAGAAGTCAGCAATATACCCACCAATCAAAGGTGCGATGGTTGAAAAGAATGCGGTGATTATATTTTTTGTGGACAAATAAACAATCGCATCTTCTCTTGGTGCAAGCTTTAAACCAATATTTGTAAGCGAGAGATTAATGCCCGCAGTGGAAATACCTGTGAATATATAAATGAGCACAAGCAAGCCAATGTTCATATACATGTGTGTATAAATTCCTACAAAGCACCATGCAATGAAAACCATTATATAAACAGGCGCGCTGATGGCGATGATCGTTTTATTGCTGTAGCGGTCTGCAAACGTTCCCCACATACGCAATGTGGCGATACTGCTTAACTGGCTGATAATTCCAAGCACAATTACAAATGATAACTGAAGGCCAAGACTCTTCAATAAAAACACAGTAAAAAAGGGTGCGGCAATATTCAGTGCAAATACCCACGCCGAATTAAATATAAGCAAGCTGCGAAAATTTGCATCTTTTAAAGGCAGTTTAAAAAGTTTAAAAATGTTATCCTTTGTTACATGGGAGAGCGGCTCAGGAGCATTTGATAAAATGAAAGCACCGGTAATACCAATAATTCCTCCCACGAGAAACATAATTCCGTATGCGGTTAACTGATATTGCGGATAGTTTTGTTTAACGTAATCAAGAAGCAATGCAACTATCAAACTAAATATTACATTAAGCGTTTGTGTGTAGCGGGTTCGTTTAGAAAAATAAGCTCCTAAAGATTTTTCAGGTACCAGGTCCTTCATCCATGAGTTCCAGGCAGGGCCGGCGATCGAGCCAAATAAATAATAAAAGAAAAGAAAAAATATCAACACTTCAACAGAAGTTGAAGACGAAAATATAAAAGGCAAACTGCCAATAACAAGCAACGGGAAACGTGCAAGCAGGCCACATATCACTGCAATGGCTCTGCGATTGTTGTAACGACGCACCAACCAGATAGACAGCAATTGAAACAAATTTGTAAACGTTGGAAGAGCAGCAAGCAAACCAATTTGAAAATTGTTTGCACCCATCAACAAGGCCATTGCTACAAGAAAAGCGCCTCCGGTTAATACCGTCATTGCTTCTGCGGCAAGCCCATCGCCAATAACCATTTTTAAACCTTTCTGCACTTCCTGATCATTCAATTCTTTTTTTGGTTGTAAGTTCATAAGATAGCCTACGTTATTCGTTTATCGTCATGGAAATGATAGTAGAATGCATCGCGGCAATGATTATACCAAGCATATTTATCAATTTATAAATACAACAGAACGTTATCTTCTTCCATACTCATAAAAAATTATACAACAAAAAATGCAGACAAACGTTATCAATAAGTTTTTTGATTTTTTTAAGTGTTTGATTTTAATATCTACGAAATAATTCGTTTATTTGTGTTATGATTACAACTCAACAACTGGATTTCAAGGTTAACTATAGGGGGCGGTATTATAACATAGTGGCTACGCCTCAGGTAAAAACTGAAAAAAACGGTTTGCCTTTAAGATTCAAAATAACATTGGAACATAACTCTATGGGAACACTCATTTATAAAGCCAACAAATGGGAAAGTGATAATATAATTGACCAGGAGCTTATTGATATGATAGGCTCTCACCTGAATACATTTAACAAATAATTTTTCCTCGGGTAATTCCAGTTTGCAAGAAGCGTCTTGCTTTTAAATCATTGCGTCTTAACTAAAGAATACCTTATAAATAAGAGCGGGTACAGTAATAATAAGTGTTACAATAAAAACACCTTTGGCTGTTTTATCTTTTCCTGTGTTTACACACCATGTAAAAACAATTGCATTAATGAGCAAAGAAAAACTGATAGCTGCAGTCAACAATGATTTACTATTAAGCATTGTTTCCAAAAAATAACCAAATTGTGATGAGGGGGCTTTCCATAAATAAAAAATGAAGATGCCCATCAGCGGTGACAGAATGCCAAGAATAATGCCTGTTAAAAATGGATGTTTTTTCAATTATTGAAGGGTTGATATATCTTCTAATTTTTCTTTCAA
>Ga0068853_100002632_pt1 | contig 13517 bp, 9 predicted proteins | sample KBSCornC32_FD_65655 | JGI IMG/M metagenome (GOLD analysis project Ga0068853, IMG submission 65655) | Corn rhizosphere microbial communities from Kellogg Biological Station, Michigan, USA - KBS Corn C3-2 | ecosystem: Host-associated > Plants > Roots > Rhizosphere > Soil ... | reverse complement strand
TCTCCGCTGCCGGTGAAATGAGGGCTGTTCGGTACTGGACTGTTTCCGGTAGCGTCGGTGCCGATCAAATTGGACTGGCAAAAACTGTTGGGTCCCCAATTCGACCAATCAATAGCGTTATACCAGTTGCCCGATATGAGATTGCCCAGCGAGACGTCTATCGGGCCGCCGGGAGTTGATGCGACCGCAAGACCGATGTACGTTGGACCCGGCGGGATGCCGAGATCAAAGAAGGGAACGTCCTTGCTGATACCAAATTGATTCGGCAGCGAAACGGTCCCGGAACGATCGGTACCGACATAGTTATTGAAGATGCCGACAGAACCGCCGTAATTTCTTTGGATAGCACCGTCGACTCCCACATTATTCGTCCCGTGAAGAAGTCCGACAAAATCTCCCGATATCAAATTACAGAATCCGGTACAGTCTGCTCCGGGTGTAGTGCCGCCGGGCGAGCCGATCGCGATGAACGCCTCATCTCCCGCATATGCGGTAACGTCGCCATAGGGAAGGCAGAAGGCGGTGTTGCATCCGTTCTGACCGTTGTTTGAAAGTCCGACGGTCCCGGTGACGTCGGTGCTGATATTGTTGCCGACAACGTTCGTGAAGCCGCCCATATAATCGGCGCCATTGTTTGAGAAATTCGCAAAGCCGGAGATGGATATCGCTCCGAAGCGATTATCGGAAATAATGTTGCGCCCCCCTGGCGTTATCGACCCGATGGTCATCTGTGTGAGCGTGTTGGTAATGACTCCCTGACTGCAATTACCTATGCCGAGAGTTCCGGCGGCGTTGGTACCGATCTTGTTGCCCTTGACGAGGTTGTTTAGCGTGAGATTGGTAACGCCGTCATCGCCGGTGAGGATCTCCTCATCCAGGCCCGGACCATGGCAGTGGCTGTCGGGATCGATGAGCCGACTCCCTTCGCCGTTACCGGAGATGACGTTGCCTGCCCCGGCATCGTCACCGCCGATCTGATTGCTTGAGCCCGTCAAAAATATCCCTTCGCTGTTGTTGAGCACGTCATTACCCGACGCCGAAACGCCGATATAATTACCCTGTACGACGTTGTTGCTCCCACCAGTAAGGTCCAGGCCCGCTCCGTGCAGGGCAGGTGTGCCGTTGCCCGACAAAACATTGCGAGCCGCCGCGGTTGTGCCACCGATCGTGTTGTTGCTGGAATCGAAGACAAGCAATCCCGTACCCTGATTGCCTTTGTCCACAGTCCCCGTCGGATCGGTGCCGAGATAATTTCCCTCGAATATATTGTGTCCGTTATTAGGCGATTGCGATGTACTCTCTGAGGTCAGTCCGTTGCCGCCGATAGTGCTGCCGTTGCCGTCTGAAAAGCCGGGAAACTCGTTGATCGCCAGAGCGCGAACAACGCAGTTGCTCGCGCGGATCTTTAACCCGTCGACAGACCCGGAGTTGAGGTTGTTGCCCTTGATCTCGATCAGAGGCGAGCCTGAATAGCCCGGCTGAGTCGTGGCATCGATCGTCACCGCACTTCTGACTATAGGCAGTTCCGAAACAGGCGAGATCGTATGCACGCCTCCGCCCGGAATATTGAATGCGATGGTGCTGCCGGGAGAGCCATTTGCGGCTGTGATCGCGCTTCGCAGAGTGCAGGGCTGACCTGCCGTGCAGCTGCCGCCGTTATCGCTTGCGTCATCTACGGTGATCACGCTGGTTGGGGCCGTAAGAACGACTGAGGGGACGGATGCGCCGCTGCGCAACACAACCAGATCGCTCATCGCATCCGCGTTAAGCCGCATCGGCAGCACCGCCGCCGGGCCTGCGTCTACACCTAGCGAAGTTACGCTCATCGCCAATGGTTCATAGTCAGATGTCTGCTCTCTATTACCAGCATGCTGCGCTTGGCTCTTTGCCTGACGGCTTACTACCTGGATCTGCCGTCCAACCGGATCAAGCACGATTAGGTCGTCGTTGCCGCTGGTGGAAACGCGGGCCGTGAGCAATGTCTTCGCCGACGTTGGACTGACCGGCCCGACACCTGCGGTCATCATATGCAGGTCCCACTGTAAAATGGGCGAGGGCTTCGCCGAGATCGCGCGCATGAATGATGCCTTGCCGCGTTCCAGTTTTAAGGCGGCTACCGCTTTCTGCTTTGCGTTCATCAACTCCCGTTGTTGCCTGCTCAACTTGCTAAACTCGGCTGCCGCGTCTTTAACCCTCTGCTCAGCGAAGTTGTGTCTGTCAAGGGCGGACATAGACTGGTCTACCTTGATCGCACCGTAGGTTTTCGCCGTTTCCGGGTCCATGGGACGTTGTCGCATTACGCTAACACCGCTCGCGTCGACATCGTGAGGTAGAAATGTTGGACGGACGGACCCTACAGGCAACGCCACAGCCCTTCTTGCAGGCTTAAGTTTGACGGGCTCGAGCAAACAGATGCTGCCGTCGCCCGACAAGACAGCTAGCGAGTTGCCTCGCCTATCGCTAAATTCACCGATCGCGATACCGGCGATCCCGAATGGCATTTCACGGGTCTCCGTTATCGCTGGCGGCCTTTTAACACCCGCTGACTCGACCATGTCCCAAGGGTAGGCCTGCCCGCGTTCGTGAACTACGGTGACCGTGGTCCCGGATGCGACGACGATGTCGGAAAAGAGATCACCGTCAAGATCTCCGATCGCGATATCGGTGGCCGCACCCGGAAGTTTGATGATGTCGGGAGGATGGGAAAACGCGCCCTCTGGATGTTCGAAAACCAAAAGAAACGAGCCTTTTGAATTGGTTATCCCGACGGCGACATCTGTTTGACCGTCGGCCTGGCCGATCTCACCCGTCCCGACGGCCGTTATGCTCCCGTCGATCGAAATGGATCGTGCGGCCACAAGATCTCCACGGCCATTGCCCGCGAGCAACTTCAGGACGTTCCCACCTTTTGCCGCCGCCAAAACGTCTTTGTTCCCGTCGGCATTTAGATCACCGGTCTCGAAAAAGTCGGGGCCGAAGCCTATTTGAAAGGCCTCGCCGGTGGACTCAAAGGGATCGGCTCCCTCGTTATGAATAACACCATTGCCTTTGTAAAAGCGGATCCTGCCCGCCGTATCAGCCGTAAGCAGATCGGGGATTCCGTCCGAATCAAGATCGGCCGATGCAAGATGCGTCGGCTGCTCACCCGCGAACTGATCGCCAGATGTTTCAAGATCATAGCCGTCCGAGAGGTGAAGATTCGGCGAGCTTTGCTTGTCCGCTCTAATGGTTGCCGTCCGGTTATATTTGACCGCCCTAATGTCGCTGACCGCTGGGTGTGATCCGACGATCTGCTGCCAGCCGAAGAAGAGCGCTCCGAACACCATCACAACAAAACTAGCCGTAGCCGTCGACCGACCGGATATTCCACAGATCCCGCTTTTCATTACGCAAAACTCCCCGATATAAACTTCTCTGCAGTACAAGGCGAAACTTGCCCTTGGATCGGCTAAGTTTTTTATTGCGGGCCGGTAGAACGTGCTACATTTCACACATTCGGGTATGCAGGACGTAACGCTTCTTTTGCAGGAAATGAGCGATGGCAGCGAGGGTGCACCGGAGGCACTGCTGCCGCTCGTTTACGACGAGCTAAAAAAGCTCGCTGCGGCGTATATGCAAAACGAGCGCGAGGGCCACACCCTCCAAACCACCGCGCTGGTCCACGAGGCCTATGTCCGAATGGTCGACTGGAAAGAGGCCGGCTGGAAAAATCGATCACATTTTTTTGCGGTCGCCGCAAGGATGATGCGCCAGATCCTGGTCGATTATGCCCGCCGCCACCGGTCCGAAAAACGCGGTTCCGGCGGCCCAAAGATCGCTCTCGACGAGGCTGTAACGTTTGCGGCGGAAAAAGACCTCGACCTTTTTGCCCTCGACGAGGCTCTGACGACGCTTGAGAGCTTTGACCAACGACAATGCCGAATAATAGAAATGCGCTTCTTCGGCGGATTAACGATCGAGGAAACGGCAGAGGTCCTGAAGCTCTCGCCCGCAACCGTTAAGAATGACTGGACGATGGCGCGGACGTGGCTGTATAACCAGCTTCGCAGCAAAAACGAATAATGTCGGCCGAAAATTGGCACAAGATCAAAACGGCATTTGCCGAAGCGTCGGTCCTTGCACCTGGCGACCGCGTTGATTTTGCGCGTCGGCAATTCAGTAGCGACGAGGCCGCTTTCAACGAGCTGAAAAAACTTCTTGATTCGCTTGATGATGCCGCCGATTTTTTCGATGAACCTATTTTCGCGGCCGACAGATCGTACATCGGGCAAAAGATAGGAAACTACCGCATTGTCCGCGAGATCGGCCGAGGTGGGATGGGCGTCGTATTGCTCGGCAAGCGCGAGGGCGGAGAATTTGAACAGCAGGTTGCGATCAAGGTCCTCAAACGCGGGATCGATTCGGACGAGATCGTTCGTCGGTTCGATCAGGAACGCCGGATCCTCGCCTCGCTTAATCATTCGAACATCGCCGCTCTGTTGGACGGCGGCACAACGGACGCAGGCCTGCCCTACTTTGTCATGGAGTTCGTCGATGGTTTGCCGCTAATTAAATTTTGCGAACAACACGCGGCATCTGAGAGCGTAAAGATCCGCCTGTTTCGCGAGGTATGCTCGGCCGTCAGTTACGCGCACACGCGCCTGATCGTTCATCGCGACCTTAAGCCGTCAAATATTATCGTCACGGCTGACGGAGTGCCGAAACTGCTTGATTTTGGCATAGCGAAACTGCTGAGTGACGGCAGCGGATCGACGCGCTTGACGCAAACGATCAATCGGATGCTTACACCGGAATATGCAAGCCCCGAACAGGTCCGCGGAGACCCGATCACAACGGCCAGCGACGTCTATTCGCTCGGGGTGATCCTATACGAGCTCCTGACGGGTAAACTACCCTACAATTTTAAGACCCGGTCGGCCGAAGAAACTTTCAGACTGATCTGCGACGAAGATCCGATCCCGATGGACAGGACGACGGTTGCACGTATCGATCCCGACCTGAAGAATATCGTCCTCTTTGCGCTGCGCAAGGAACCCGAGCGCCGTTACTCGACGGTCGAAGCTTTTTCGAATGACATTGATCGTTTCACGAACGGCTTACCGGTCTCGGCGCGCCGAAACACGTTAAAGTACCGAACTCAAAAGTATCTCAAGCGCCACACCGCCGTGGCGATCGCGTCGGTTTTAGTGATCTTGACGGTAATGCTCGGGATCGGAGCTACTCTCCGTCAGGCACGTATCGCTCAGGTGGAAAAGGCCCGGTCGCAAACCGTGAGCACATTCCTGCAGAACATGCTCGACAACTGGGATCCTGACGGTACGAACTTGAGCGAAAAGGACCGTGCGACCACTGTTAAGGACGTACTCGACAGCGCTGCAGACCGGATCGCGAACGGCGAGCTTTCAGATCAACCGGAAGTGAAGGCGGAGCTGCAAGAAATAATCGGCAACCGCTACCTTACGCTTGGAAATTACGACTCGGCGGAGAAAAATCTGCATAATTCGCTAGATCTGATGACCGTGCTGTACGGAGCGAACGACCCGAGAACCATCAAGGTTTTGGGACAGTGGGCATCGCTGCTCATGGCCAGGTCGCAGTTTGCTGATTCTGAGATCGCCTTTCGGAAGGCGTTGCCGATACTAAAAGACGAACTCGCAAAAGGCGACGTTTCAATTGCTGAGGTCGCGCTTAGAATGTCTGATTTCGCTGTGCTTCGTCGTGCCCAGGGCGATTCAAAAGAGGCCGAGACCATTCTTCGCGAAGTCGTCACGCTTCAACCGATATCGACTGTTCCACACGGTGAAAATCCGACAGCCGTTCTCGACGCATATAGCACGTTAGGATTAACGCTCGCGGACCAAGGTCGGTTAGAAGAGGCCTTTACCATAGATCTCGAGGTAGTGAAGGCGCTAGAGGAACACGGCCTTGAGCACACACCGACCTATGCGTACTGTCTGACTGGCATGGGAAACTACTACGCCGAAAAGGGCAGATTCGCTGAGGCGAATGATGCACTCGGGCGCGCTGAGACGCTTTATCGGGGGATATTCACTCCCGATCACTTGTCCATCGGAGATAATCTCCGGGTCGAAGCTAATTCGCTTTTTTTGCAGGGCAATTACGCCGCCGCCGAGTCGAAGGTCGACGAGGTCTTGCGAATTTATAGCAAGAGCTCCGGCCCCAAGTACATCAACCTGCCGACCGCGATGACGATAAAGGCGTCGATCCTAGATAAGAAAGGACGGTCGTCGGAGGCCGAGCGATTGTTTCACGATGCAGTTGCTCTCCGGGCCGATGCTTTGCCGGAGAATCACTTCCTCGTAGCGACGGCGAATCTGGCGTTAGGTGATTTTCTCGCGCGGCACGGCCGCTATGACGAAGCGGAGCAATTATTGTTGAAAAGCTTCAACAGCCTAAAGCGCTCGCAGGCGCCCGAAAGCCCGAGACTCTCACTCGCTAGAAGCTGCCTTAGGAATCTGTATCAGTCCTGGAATAAACCCGAGTCGGCACGACAATACTAGGGTGGGTCACCGCTCGTAACTGATAGTTAGCGGTCAAGATGCGAATGCTGAAGGACGGGCATTCAACGGATGAGATGTTCGTACGTGTGGGCGAGGCATAACCAATGCACAGTGCACAATGCACAATGCACAATTTAAGAGGCTACTCAGCGTATACCGTTGGGCGCTCTGTTAACGGGTTCGATTCCTGATAAATGTGAGCGAGGTTGAACAACAGCGGCTCGGACCAGAAGTTGCCGATGAGTTGGAGGCCGATGGGGAGGCCGGAGGAGTTGAGGCCGCAGGGGACGCTAATGGCGGGGACGCCGGTGAGGTTGGCTGAGACGGTGTACATGTCGTTGAGGTACATGGCGAGCGGGTCCTCGCTTTTTTCGCCGATCTTGAAGGCGACGGACGGGGAAGTCGGCGTGACGATCGCATCGCACTTCTCGAATGCAGCGGTGTAGTCGCGCTTCACGAGGGCGCGGACCTTTTGAGCTTTGGCGTAGTAGGCGTCGTAGTAGCCGGAGGAGAGAACGTAGGTGCCGAGCATGATGCGGCGTTTGACCTCGGAGCCGAAACCCTCTTCGCGAGTTTTGGAGTACATCGCGCGGAGCTCTGGGGCGTCCTCGGCACGAAACCCGTACCGCACGCCGTCAAAGCGTGCCAGATTTGACGAAGCCTCGGCCGTCGCGATGATGTAGTACACGGCGATGCCGTATTTGCCGTGCGGCAGCTCGATATCGACGGTCGTGGCTCCGAGCTTTTTGAAATTCTCGATGCCGTCGAGGACGCTTTCGCGGATCTCGGGATCGAGGCCTTCGCCAAAGAGTTCGCGGGGAATGCCGATGACCTTGCCCTCGATGCTGTCGTTGAGAGTGGCGGAGTAGTCGGGGACGGGGACCTCGGCGGAGGTGGCGTCGTGAGGATCGCGGCCGCTGATGACGGACATGACGTCGGCAACCTCTTTGGTCGTCTGGCCAAAGACGCCGATCTGATCGAGCGACGACGCAAACGCAACAAGCCCATACCGCGACACGCGGCCGTACGTCGGTTTGAAACCGACAATTCCGCATAGTGAAGCGGGCTGGCGAACGGAGCCTCCGGTTTCGCTGCCGAGAGCGACCCGCACGACGCCCGAAGCAACGGCCGCCGCCGATCCGCCGGAGCTGCCGCCCGGAACGCGTGTCATGTCCCACGGGTTTTTGACCGTGCCAAAGAATGAAGTCTCATTCGACGAGCCCATCGCAAACTCGTCCATGTTCGTCTTGCCGATGACGATGGCGCCGGCTTTGTTGAGGCGTTCGACCGCCGTCGAGTCGTAGTGGGCCTTGTAGTTGTAAAGGATGTGCGAGCCGCACGTCGTCTGCAGACCCTTGGTGCAAATGTTGTCCTTGATCGCGATCGCGACGCCTTTGAGTTTTTGGTCACCTTGTGTGGCGTCGAGGTGTTTAGCTCTTTCAATCGCGCATTCGCGCTCGATCGAGATGAACGAGTTGAGCTCGGGGTTAAGCCGCTCGGCGGCGGCGAGGGTTTTGGTGATGGTGTCGGTGATGGACATTCGGTAGTTCGGTGTCTTTTTCTAGGCCAGATGGCCCTCCCTCATGGTCGGGCTACTGACATGTTCGATTTAGAAATTCGGTGCTGGCTGCGGGCCGACGTCGATGTGTTCGATGAGCCAGGTGTCGCCGGACCTTGCGAGGGTGACCTTATCTTTGCGCAAATAATTTTGGTCGTTATGTCGCCATATCACAGTGACGTCATTCGTTACTTTGCCATTCCCGAGGTCCGCGCACTCATCGACGCGAGACGAACTCGGCGTGACGAGGCTAAAGTTGTACGGATCGCGCCCGCCGCTTATCTGCGTCCCGCCTACAGAGAAGCCCGGTGCCTGGAGCTGCTTGATCTGCCTGAGCGAATCGGGTTGATCAGCGAGATCGCCTCCGATGGCTAACGAGTAGTATCGCTTTGTGACCTCGCGCGCGGCGGAGCAGTCGGCGGACTCGATAGCCGGAATGCTGCAACTGATAATGCACAATGCACAATCCAGAATGCAGAATGAGAGCAGAACCCTTCGGACTGTGCATTTTGCATTTTGCATTTTGAATTAGGCGAGCACTTTTGGTACTTGGAAATGTCCCTCGACGGCAGACGGAGCTTGCGAGAGGGCGGCCTTTTGGCCGAGGCACTCGTGCGGAATGTCCTCGCGGATGGTCGCGGTGGCTTCGCCCTCGGTGGTGAGGCCGCCGAGCATCGGGTCGACATCTGCGGTATCGACCTCGTTGAGCTGCTCGATGTACTTTACGATGTCAGCCATCTGCGGCGTATACATCTCGACCTCGGCGTCGGTGATCTCGAGATGGGCTAGTTTTGCGACTTGTTTAATATCCACGTGTTCAATTTAGGAGTGCAAAATGCACGTTGCAAAATTTGAAGACAGCCGGCAGCTATCAGCCTTCAGCTGTCAGCGAGATACGCGGCGGCGGCTTCAAGAAAGCTCTTGCGGAGACGCTCGTCGGCGATGTCCGCGGCTGCGGCTTGGATCGAATCAGGGGCGTCGTCCGCTGTTCTCTCGATCATTGGTTTTTGCTGCCGGTCGATGGCTTTTTTGTCGATGCGAAACTCAATGTACTTGACCTTGCCTTGCTCGGTGGCGGCATTGAGTTTGGCGACCATCGTGCCGGCGAGAGATTCGAGATTTCGCTGCCAGTTTTGGTCCTCGACGGCGACGATGAGGCGATTTTCAAAATATTCGATGGGCTTTGTGCGTTCGTTGAGCATCTCGCCTGCGACACGCCGCCACGCTGCGAAGACCATCTGTTCCTCGACGGCGTGGTTCGCTCCAAGCTCTTTTAGAAGCTCCGGAAGAGATGCGAAAAGCTGCTCCATTTGTTATTCGCCGCCCGTAAATTATTCTAATTGAGATTCTGGTTATGGGCGAGTCAGAGCGGCTCCGAGGAAATCAAGATCTCACGCAGAGCCCGCTGAGCACGCAGAGAAGGGCAGAGAGGAAAAGAGATGTTTCACCTTCCAAAATTGATCCTTGCCTCCGGCAGCCCGCGGCGGGCGGAGATATTGACGAGCGTCGGCTGGGAATTTGAGAAGCATGTTGCCGATATTGACGAGACTGAGGGTGAGAATGAGCGTGCGGAGGATTACGTTGTTCGGCTCGCAAAGGAAAAAGCTCTTGCGGTCGCCGAGCATTATCCTGAAGCGATCGTCCTCGGTGCGGATACGACGGTCGTGATCGACGAGCAGATAATCGCCAAACCGAATGACCTGGACCACGCCCGCGAGATGCTGCGGATGTTGTCAGGTCGCTGGCACGAGGTGCTGACCGGCGTTGCGATCGCGCAGGATGGTGCACTCAGGACGGGCATGCAGAGGACTCGGGTGAAATTCGCAGCGATGACCGAGGATGAGATCGACTTTCTCGCAGAGGAAGGCGATCCGCTCGATAAGGCGGGTGCGTACGCCGTCCAGGCGCAGGCAGCGTTATTCATCGAGGAGATCGAGGGCGATTACTGGAATGTCGTCGGGCTGCCGGTTTGTCTGGTGTATCGGTTGGTGAGGATCAGTAGCTAGTAGGGAGCTTTCAGCCATCAGCGACCAGCCGTCAGAAAGAAAAAAGGCGAGGCCGAGACCTCGCCTTTTCATCTATGGAGCAAAGATCACATCCCGCCACCGGGCATGGTCTCAAAGAGGAAGGCGAGCTTCCAGGCATCGCCGTCTTTTACATAAAGATTGGTCTGCCAAAGATCGCCATTCGGGTGGCCGTCGCATTTGCCGTCGGCGGTGCCCTTTGCGTGAAGCAGCTCAAGCGTCGGTGAAATACTCATCGCATATGCGTCGGTGACACCGACCTTGGTGATGCCGTCGCACTTCATGGTCTCGGTCCAGTTTTTGATCGCATCGGCTTTGCCGGAGAAGACGTTGCCCATTGGGTCGACATCCACAAAGCTTGAAGTGATCGTCGAATCGAACCACTTCGCATCCTTGTTTTTGAATGCTTCCCAGCCCTGCTCTTGGAGCTTTGCGAGAGCGTCGGTATTCGCCGATTTTGACGGAGCGGCGGCAGCCGTCGTTGAGCTGCTGTTGGAATTGCTGTTCGAGTTTGCGGCGGTCTTGTCGTCGGTTTTTTTCTCAGCCGGCTTATTAGCATCCGCGGCCGGTGCTGCGGGCGGATTTTTCGGATCAATGATGGGCACTTCGTTGTGCCAGACGGCTTGCCATTTATCGCCGCTGCGGGTGTACAGCGTCGCGGCGCGGATCGGGCTCGGGACCTTCATCGATTTACCCGCCTGATTGGTGCATGTTGCGTCCACTGTCGCCTTATAGACGAGAACGTAATCGTCATTGTCGATCATGACCATTTTTGGCTCATCGAGCGAGGACGTTTTCATATCGCACTTGTCACTCGTGATCATTTTGATCATGTCGGCCTTGCCGACGGCTTTTGCGCCGTCAAAGTCGACAGCCTTGTCGCTCAAAAAGCCAGGCCAAAAGCTGGCGTCAGCCTTGAAATATGCCTCTGTCGCCTGCTTGTCCATCGCCAAAAGCGCGTCTGCGGTCGGTGCGGCGGCGGCTGGTTTAGCCGCAGCGTTGGCGTTTGAATTCGCGTTAGTGTTGCCGCCATTGTTTGCAGGCGGTGTGCAGGCGCCTAACAGCAATCCGCACAAAGCAAGGAAAAGAATCCCTCCGATCTTTTTCATGTTTTCTCCTCTTATGTTTGATTAAGAATTAGAACGTGCTAGCGAACGATACAACGAGGTCCTCTTCTGTTGACGACCTCCGAGCGTTACTTGAGTTTCCTGAGTCGCCTTAACTTTTAACACCGCTCAGATGGCAAGTCAAGGGCTTTTTAGTGACGGAAATGGCGAATTCCAGTGAATGCCATCGCGATACCATGCTCGTTGGCGGCGGCAATGGATTCCTCGTCGCGTACGGAGCCGCCGGGCTGGATGATCGCAGTGACGCCATATTTTGCGGCCTCGTCGATATTGTCGCGAAAAGGGAAGAACGCGTCTGACGCGAGGGCCGAGCCCTTGAGCGGCAGATCGAATCGCTCTGCACGCATCGCGGCGATACGCACCGAGTCAACGCGATTCATCTGACCGGCACCGACGCCGAGGGTTTGCGATTTGTTGGCAAAGACGATCGCATTGGATTTAACGTGCTTGCAGACGCGCCACGCGAGGAGCATTGACCGAAGCTCAGATTCCGTAGGTTGGCGCGTGGTGACGATGGTGAGGTCGGATTGGCTGAGTTGATGGGTGTCGGCGTCCTGGATAAGATAACCGCCGGAGATCTGCTTCAGTTGAGTCGAGGTGGAAGTAACACCCTCCCTACAGGTCGGGTTTCTGCCCTTTGTTTTTAAGATCCGTAGATTCTTCTTATTTGTGAAGATCTCGAGTGCTTCGTCGTCGTAGTCGGGTGCAACGATGACCTCGGAAAAGACCTCGATGACAGATCGAGCAACGTCCGCATCAACCCTGCGGTTGAAGGCTACTATTCCGCCAAAGGCTGAGATGGGATCAGTGGAGAGAGCGCGTCGGTAAGCCTCCAGGTTTGTTGAGCCGAGCCCAAGGCCGGAAGGGTTTGTGTGCTTGATGATCGCGACCGCAAGCTCGTCGAAATCCTGCACCAATTCCCATGCGGCATCGGCATCGACGTAGTTGTTGTACGACATCTCCTTGCCGTGAAGCTGCTCGGCATTGGCAATGCCGCCGTGCTCGCCAGCAGTGTAGAGCGCCGCGTCCTGGTGTGGGTTCTCGCCGTAGCGGAGGTCTGTTATTTTTGTGAGATCAATGGATACAATGTCCTGACGCTCGGAGCTGACTGTCGGTGGTTCACTTGAATCAACCTGCTCAGGTGACAAATGATATTCGAGGAAGCCGGCGATCGTGGCGTCGTATCTCGCGGTGCGCATAAAGGCGGCGGCGGCGAGTTTTTCTCGGGTGCGAAGCGAGAGTGAACCGTCATTCGTCTTGAGTTCGTTGACGATCTCGGGATAGACGCTCGGGTCAGTGACAACGGCGACGTCGCGCCAATTTTTGGATGCGGAGCGGATCATTGCGGGGCCGCCGATGTCGATGTTCTCGACCGCTTCGTCGACGGTGACGCCTTGTTTGCAGATCGTCTGCTCGAATGGGTAGAGATTGACGACGACGAGATCGATCGGCTCGATCCCGTGCTCTCGCATCGATGCCTGATGCTGCTCGTTATCACGCAGCGCGAGAAACGCGCCGTGAATGAGCGGGTGCAGGGTCTTGACGCGGCCGTTCATCATCTCGGGAAAACCGGTCACGTCCGAGACATCGCGGACCTCGATGCCAGCGTCGCGAAGCGCTTTTGCCGTACCGCCGGTCGAGATGATCTCGACGCCGAGATCGCGCAGAACTCGCGCAACTTCCACCACACCGGTCTTGTCGCTGACACTGATGAGAGCTCGCTTTATTCGCCGCAATTCAGACATAAAATGCAAAAGGCGGCACAGACGGCCGCCTTTGGAGAATGATAACCTTACTTCACGCTAAAAAAAGAACCTGCCCAGGAACAGCAAGCTGAGCAGAAATATCATCGCGTATATAATGACTTTGACCACAAGGTCCATAATGATGTGACTTTTACACGCGCCTGGTCAAAGAGGAATTTTATTCCTCTCCATTATTTAATGTCAAAGGCTTTGCCGGACAAACTGGGCTATAATAACAGTCGTAAACTTGCCCCGAAGTAGATGAAAGTTCGTTTTGTCCTCCTTATTGCCCTGATATCGATCAGTGTATTTGCCGCCGGATGCAGCCTTTTGCAAGGTAGCATCGTCGGTCCGACCGATACTGCGACCGTGATCGCCAAGACGGCGCAGATCCGCACGTCTTACTCCGTTGTCGCCGCCGACCTGCTAGAAGTTAAGCGTAATGACCAGCTCGACATTCTTGATCAGGTCGAATTTGAGAAGACGCCGTGGTTCCGGGTCCGGGCACGCGACGAGGCTCAGACCGAGGGCTGGATCGAGGC
>Ga0068853_100002630_pt1 | contig 13520 bp, 12 predicted proteins | sample KBSCornC32_FD_65655 | JGI IMG/M metagenome (GOLD analysis project Ga0068853, IMG submission 65655) | Corn rhizosphere microbial communities from Kellogg Biological Station, Michigan, USA - KBS Corn C3-2 | ecosystem: Host-associated > Plants > Roots > Rhizosphere > Soil ... | reverse complement strand
GCGCGCGGGAATCTGACCTTTGAGGAGTCTCCCTCCAGAGCAAGCTTCTCGATCACGGGACCGCCGGGATAGCCGAGGCCGAGCATCTTCGCGACTTTGTCGAATGCCTCGCCCGCGGCATCGTCGCGGGTGCGCGAGACGACCTTGTATTGTCCCTCTGACGGAACATAAAAGATGTTTGTGTGACCTCCAGAGACGATCAGCGCGAGTGCGGGATATTCGACCGGCGAATTCTCAAAGGCCACCGAATAGACGTGTCCCTCGATGTGGTTGATGCCAACGAGCGGAATGTCGAGGCCCCACGCAAGCGCCTTTGCGTAGCAGACGCCGACGAGGAGTGATCCGATGAGTCCGGGACCCTGCGTGACGGCGATCGCGTCGATGTCTTTGAGGATGAGATGCGCTTTTTCGAACACCTCGATGACGACCGGCTCGATCTTCTCGAGGTGCTCGCGGGATGCAAGCTCTGGCACCACGCCGCCCCATGGCCTATGCAGGTCGATCTGTGAGGCGATCACCGACGACAAGATCTCGCGTCCATCGCGGACGACGGCTGCGGCGGTCTCGTCGCATGAGCTTTCGATTCCAAGGATGAGCACCGATCTAGGTTATCACCTCTAATTAGTGCATTCGTGGCTAACGGATCGGGTAGCCACTAATGCACGAATAAGAACTATCTCGATTCAAGGGCTCGGAAAGAGTTTAATGATGTCGAGCATCCGACGTGATGTTTGAACGGTGTCGCCGAACCTCTGAAGCACATCATCACGAAGTTTTGCGGCGTGGTTGTCGAGATATCGCTGCATGTCCTGGGGCGTGTTGACGTGATAGCCAAAGGTGTAGCTTTGGCCGTTCGTGGCAAAAAATGCGGCCGCAAAACATCCGGTCGCGAGCACGTCAGGAATGTGCTCATCGGACATGTATGCCTCGAATTCTCGTCTGCGACCGTCATCAACGACAGCGGTTACCTCATAAATTTGTGCCATAGGCGTGCTCCCGCGAATATAACCTTGTTTCAGCGATGAAATTGGAGTATCGTTTTTCTCAAGTTACCACACTCTCTCGACACCCGATGCAGCCCAAGAGAAAAATGGCATTTCGGCTCTCAAAAACGAGCTATTTGAAGTACCTCAAATGTCCGCCAGAGTTTTGGCTCGAGGTGCATCAGCCGCTGCTGTGTGTCAAGGAGACAAAGAGTCTGCTCGAGATCGAGCACCTCAGGCAGCAGGGTTACGCGGTCGAAGCGATAGTAAAAGAGCTGCCGCGGTTTTATTCGAATGAGGAGCAGTTGGTTGAATTTCAGCGATCATTTTTTACGCAGGAATACGAGGCGCGCTCCGATATCGTCGTCACGGATCGTAAGACCGGTACGATTAAGGTCTACGAGGTCAAGGCCGCCGCGTCTGTAAAAAAAGAGCATCTCGATGATGTCGCATTCCAGGTACACGTTGCCGAATTGACTGGCGCCCGGGTCACGCGCGCGTACGTGATCACGATGAACGGCGAGTACGTTCGACATGGTGAGATCGATAAGGAACAGCTCTTCGCGATCACGGACGTGACGGAGGAGATCGAGCTTCGGCGCACATTCACGGCAGAGAAAGCGGCGGAGGCGATCAGGTATCTCGATACCACGCCCGTCGCGTCGCTGCTCGATTACTGCAAGGAAAACAAGCTCCACTGCCGCTTTATCCAGAGTGCCTTCCCAGGACTGCCGGATTACACGATCTTTGACATCTCGTATCTCAAGGACGACAAACGTATCGCTCTGCTCGAGCAGGGCGTCGTCGATATCAAGGACGTGCCGGACGACTTTCCGCTATCGGACAAACAGCGAAAGCAGGTTGCGGCGGCAAAGTCGGGAGATGTGGTGATCGACCGGCCCGCGATCCGCAAGCGAATGGATGAGTGGGAGTATCCGTTGCACTTTCTCGATTACGAAACGTTCCAGTATGCGATCCCACAATTTGATGGGATCAGACCGTTTCAGCAGATGGTGTTTCAATACTCGCTGCACACGATCAGAAGACCGGGAGCGGAGCCGGAGCACTATGAATGTTTGGTCCAGGAGGACCATCCGAATCCGCCGCTCGCGATCGCGAATCACATGCGCGACGCGTTTGGTGACGAGATCGGGACCGTTTTTGTTTGGTACGAGGCATTCGAAAAAACTCGCAACTCCGAAATGGCGGAGATGCTCTCGGAGCATCGCGAATTTTTTGAGGAGATCAACTTAAAGACACGCGACCTAATGAAGATCTTTGCGGATCGACTCTACATACATCCCGAATTCAAAGGCCGCAGCTCGATCAAAAAGGTTCTTCCCGTGATCTGTCCTGATCTCAGCTATAGTTCGCTTGGCATCGGCGAGGGTCTGACTGCGACGATCAAATGGTTTCGCGCCGTGAAGTGGACATCGCTTTCGGATGCCGAGCGGCTCACAATATTCCAGGACCTGCTTGAGTATTGCAAGCTCGACACTTGGGCGATGGTGCGTATTTATGAGGAGCTATGTAAGTTGTGGGAATGCTCCGATGCAGAGGCCCGCGCGTGAGCAAGGGCGGTACGCGATGATGGCTCAACAAAAGGACGATTACCAATACGACGACTACGGATTCGAGAAATTTGACCAGAACTCGTTTCCGCTTGCCTATCTTCTAACGTTCACCACTTACGGCAGCTGGCTACACGGCGACGACCGCTCATCACACGAACGGAACCGCAATGAGCGATCTGCTACTAAGCGACGTGAACCAAACGTACCACTTGCGGAGCGGATGCGAGAGGAATTGGTTCAGCCGCCGCTCAGTCTCTCTGGTATTCAACGAGAGATCGTTACAGGAGCTATTGAGGAGGTGTGCTCCCATCGAGCATACTCGCTGCGCGCTGTAAACGTCCGCACAACTCATGTTCATGTTGTGGTCTCAAAGGAGATCAAGCCGGAGAAGATCGTAAATGACTTCAAAGCATACGCAACGAGGAGCCTGCGCGAGGCAGGTGAATTCGGTTCGGACTCTAAGATCTGGACACGAGGTGCGAGTACGCGATACCTTTGGAAACCGGCAGACGTGAGCGCGGCCATCGACTACGTCTTGTACTCGCAAGGGCATGTTCCGGGGACGATCACATCTTTGCCAAAATGATCTATCTCGCCCCCCTTTTGGATCACTCCACCTCCTGATACCGCCCTTGCTCACGCGCGGGCCTTTGCAATTATTTCTCTTGACACTGTAATCGCGAAGACTATATTTCTTGATTAAAGGGAGGATAGTCGAAGCATATGGGACGCAAAGTTCTCGCGGTGATCACGGCTTTGATCACGTCATTCTGCATTATCTTCACGGGCTGGATAGTCAGCCAAAAGGCTCCATTCTCATCAATGAGCTACGCCGAGTACGCGTCCCACAAAGATTGGCTCGCGTATGCGAATAGCGCGCCGACGATGTATTGGGCGATCGGACTGGTGTCGTACGCGCTCGCGGGATTCGCCGGCGGCTGGATCGTTACGAAAATGGCGCGCAGGTGGTCGTCGGGCGGCTATGCGCTCTCGATGCTGGTTGCGGTGATACTGACAGTATTTTCGGTCGCGGTCTACTTTTACTTTCCGGGTCCGGTTTGGTTTCTCATCGGGACCATCGTAATTTTCGTCCCGACTGCGGCACTCGCACATCGGATGGGCGAAGGGCCGGCACACATGCACATGCCGGAGACGATCTAAACTTCCCTCTTTACATCCGCGCTGCAAAGGAATATATTTCGTCCGATAGCGGTGCAGATCCATCCGTTACGAGGCGAATTGTTTAAAACCAAGGGAGATAAATTAACGTGAAGAAATTGATCGTTGCTATTAATGGCCTGTTGATGCTGGCGGCCCTGCTCGTCTTTACCTCGACCCTGACACCGACAACCACTTCGGCGGCTGTGCCGGCGCAAAACGACAGCAAGATGACGATGTCCGGTAAACATCACACTCGCCATCATCGACGCTGGAAGAAGCATCATCGTCGCCATCACAAAAACATGAATACCCACAAATAAGGACCGGAATTTTCGGTAAGATGAAGAGAGCCGGCGTTTGCACACCGGCTCTCTTCTGTTTGAACTCGCATCGGCCTAGATATCAGCTAAGAAGCTCACTCCATCTTCTAACCCGCACCCAAAATTCTCCGCAATGGTCTGACCAATGTCCGACAAGGACTGTCGTGTGCCGAGATCGACGCCGGCTTTGGCGTTCGGTCCGTAGGTGAGCAGCGGCACGTACTCGCGCGTGTGGTCGGAGCCCTCTTTAGTGGGATCGTTGCCGTGGTCGGCGGTGATGATCAGCAAGTCGTCAGGACGCATCGCCGACATGATCTCGGGCATGCGGTTGTCGAAATGCTCGAGCGCCTTTGCATATCCCTCGGTGTCGCGGCGGTGGCCGTACAGCATGTCGAAATCGACGAGATTTGTGAATATCAGCCCATGCGAACCGGCATTCAAAGCATTGATCGTCTGATCGATGCTCTGGTCGTTGTTCTTGGCCGTGAGGTCCTCTGTCACGCCCATCGAGTCGTAGATCGACGCGATCTTGCCGATGCAGACGACATCGAGTCCCGCGTTTTTGAGCACGGGAAGGAGATTGCCATTTGGCGGCGGGACGGCATAATCGTGGCGGTTCTCCGTCCGTTTGAAATCCGCGGCGGTGTCGCCGACAAACGGCCTCGCGATAACACGGCCGACTTTGTCCTCTCCCTGTAAGATCGCGCGGGCTATCTCGCACATCTCGTATAGGCGATCGACAGGCACGATCTCCTCGTGCGCGGCGATCTGGAAGACAGAATCCGCAGATGTATAGACGATGGGCTTGCCCGTGCGGACGTGCTCCTCGCCAAGCTGCTTGATGATCTCGGTGCCGCTCGCGGGCACGTTGCCAAGGATGCCGGGAACGCCGGTCTCAGCTACGAATGCACTAATAAGACGGTCGGGAAAGCCGTTCGGATAGGTCGGAAATGCTTTTTTGAGAATTATCCCTGCCATCTCCCAGTGCCCGGTCGTTGTGTCTTTGCCGTTCGACTTGAGCGTGCATTTTCCGTACGAGCCGGTCGGCCGATCGACAGCGGGAATGCCGGCGAGGGGCCGAATATTTCCAAGACCGAGACGTTGAAGATTCGGGAGGTGGAGCTGACGCGATTCGGCAATGTGGCCGAGCGTATCGGCGCCAGCATCGCCCCAGTTCGCAGCATCCGGCATCTCGCCGATGCCCGCCGAGTCGAGGACCATCAGGCAGATCCTGTTGAATTTACTCATAAGGGAAATTTTGCCACGAAAGAACAGGAACAGAAAACTTAGCCACGAATGCTCACGAATGGCACGAATGTAAATCGTCAAGGCGACGGAAGTGGTTTGCTCTGCCCAATCGCGACGCAACATTGCTCTGCGAATGGCGCCATGACCTACTCGCCTTCATTCGTGCCATTCGTGTCCATTCGTGGCCAAAGATCCTAACGAGCCGGGGCGGTGTAGCCGTCGCGGGCGCGGACTGTGGTGCCTTTTGGCAGGTTGACGACGTCGACCTTGATGTGGCGATAGGTGCCGTCGTGTTTCTCGTTTGAGGAGTAGTAACCGATGGTATATTTCGTGCCGATCTCGTCGGCGACACCTTTGAACGCGGCTCGCGCGTCGGTCAGATCGGCGGCTGGGAAGACCTTGCCGCCGCTGGTTTTTGCGAGGTCGTTCATCTGCAGATCGGCGATCTCATAAAGTCGTTTGCTGACGGCAAGGCGTTCAAAATCTCCGAGCTGGCAAAAGGTCGCCGCGCGTTCGCCGCCCTTTCCTGAGATGCTGCGGTAGTAGCGCCGGATCTGAGCGGGCGAAAAATGAATAGCGCTCTGACAATCGCCCGTGAGCTGTGACTCGAAATCGTCACGCGTATCGACGCGAATAAAAAAGCTGACGATGCTCTTTGCCTCTAGCTCCTCCTTTGCGGCGTCAAACTCCTCGGCACTCGACGAATCGACACCATCGGTCAGCGCGACCAATGCACGGCGCCCGCGGAATGCTTCGCTCGGCGGGTCCTTAAAGACTTTCTCCACGATCTGCAGCAACGCGTCATAGTAGGGCGTGCCGTTGCTCGTGTGTACGCGTTGAAGCGTCGACGTGAGGACCTTGCGATCGTCGGTCAGCCCGGTGAGCACCTCGGGTACCGCAAACATGCTTTTCTGATCCTGCGCCGTATTGAACGAGACGATCGCCACCCTGTCGCCGGGGCGAAGATTGTCGATAAAATATTGAGCCGAACGCTGAATGAGCGCGAGATCGTTGCGGGTCGAGCCCGAGGTGTCGAGCAGCAGTGCGACCTCAAATGGCTCCGCGGCGGTCGAAAAATCCGCGATCTCCTGCTTTTTACCATCCTCGTAGAGGATGAAATTCGATTGCTTGAGCCCACGCAGCGGTTCGCCCGCGGGTGTTGTGACGGCGACCGGCACCTCCACAAGCTGCGTCTCGACGCGGATCACCTCGTCCTTGTCCTGAGCCGCGGCTCCCACGCACGGCACTATCATGCACAGGGCCAAAAGAACGAGCTTTCTAAACTTATTCGACATTCGAAGCGTCAAAAAAATCTTAACAAAAAAATAATGCTCGACAGCGGTTTTGCGATTGTTTTTAGGTAAGAATTTCCTACACCTGTGCTATGATTTGCCGAAGTCGCTTCCCGTTCGCTGTATTGCTAGATCTATTCGGTAACGAAGATACTCCTACGCGTCCGTTAGAGAGCTGACTCTATTCTGTCCTCACGAGGTATTTGATGAAAAAGCAACTGTTTTGGGTCCTAATTTCCCTCACCATTTTTGCCGGTTTTTTGATCCACAAGGATCCGACTGCCGCACGTGACATGACCGGCGAGACGCCACAGGGGCCGTCTAGCCCTGCGTCGGTTCTATTAAGCGAGGATTTTAGCTATCCCGTGAATACAGCTATCAACGGCACCGGCGGCTGGACAGCTCACAGTGCCGCCGGTACAACCCCGATCCAGGTTACAAGCCCTGGACTCACCTATCCCGGCTATGCAGGATCAGGTATCGGCAATGCCGTAACCCTCAATACTTCAGGTGAGGACGACAATGATCCACTCTCTGCCACAGTCACCTCTGGGACGGTTTACGCGGCGGCTATGGTCGATGTGACGGCGGCGCAAACAACTGGGGATTACTTTTTTCACCTATTTCAGTCGTCATCGGTTTTCTATGGTCGCGTTTTTGCGAAGAAAGACTCAGCGACCACGAATTATGCGTTCGGACTCGTAAAAACCTCGCCAGGTGTAGCTGTCTATCAGTCGGGATTTCCCAATGCGCCCGGCTCAACACATCTGATCGTTGTGAAGTATACCTTCAACAGCGGTAGCGCAACTGACGATACGGTTGATCTATTTATAGATCCCGTTCTCGGCGGCTCGGAGCCCGCGCCCACGATCACCGCCGACAATACCACAACACCACTCTCGGACTCGACAGGGATCCTCGGGATCGCTCTTCGGCAGGGATCTTCCGCGAACGCCGCGAACGCGATAGTTGATGGTATTCGTGTTGGCACTACGTGGGCAGACGTTGCGGGCAGTAGCGCGACCCCAACTCCTACTCCGACGGCAACGGCAACGCCTACGCCGACTCCGCCCAGTCCCTACGCGGGGACGTGGCAACTCTTTCACACACCAACATCGATCACCAACACCACGTGCGAAGAGCATGGCGTAGGTACTACCGTGCCCGGACCGGTATTTACGATCGACAATTCGGGCCAGTTCTCTGCAGACGCGGGTGGCTCTATTCTCAGCGGCTCGGTACTTTCCAACGGATCATGGTCCGCGACACTTTCGGCGAGCACTGGTTGCCCGTCCCCCGGTACGGCATCCGGCACTTGCTCAAGCACGACTTCCTGCTCCGGCACATATTCGTACAGCGGCAATAGCGGCACGATCTCGTTCACGTCGCCGCCATCGACACCAACTCCGACGCCGACGCCGACGGCAACACCAACTCCGACACCAACTCCTACGCCAACGGCTACGCCGACACCGACTCCTACGCCGACGGCGACTCCTACACCAACGCCGACTGCAACTCCGACGCCTACGCCGACTCCGACAATTACGCCGACACCAACACCGATCGCGTCTACCATACAATTCTCGGCGACGAGCTACAGTGTCGGTGAGGGAGACGGTCATATCGATGTGACGGTCACCCGCACGGGCGACACGTCGAGCGCTGCGACGGTCGACTACACGACCAGCGATGGTACGGCAGTGCAAAAGTCGGACTACGAGGTCGCTTTGGGTACCCTGAGCTTCGCTGCGGGCCAGACCTCGCAGACGTTCAGGGTCCTTATCGTCGACGACCAGTTCGTCGAGCCCGGCAACGAGACCGTTAATCTCACGCTTTCGAACGTGACCGGCGGCAACGCGACTCTAGGAACGCCGAATACCGCCGTCCTGACGATCATCGATAATGACTCGGTGCCGTCGACGACGAATCCGTACGATATCGACGCCAGATTCTTTGTCAGGCAGAACTATCTTGACTTCCTGAATCGTGAGCCGGACCAGAGCGGATGGGACTTTTGGACGAACGCGGTGACCGAGTGCGGACCGGACACGGCCTGCACCGCGGTTCACCGGGTTAACGTATCGGCGGCGTTCTTCGTGTCGATCGAGTTCCAGACGACGGGCTTCGAGGCTATCATGACGCATCGTGCAGCCTTTGGTACGCTGACCCCAAATACCCCGATCCCGGTTGTCTACACGACCTTTATGCATGACAACCAGGAACTCGGGAAAGGCTACGTCTTCGGTGCGACGGGTGCCGACGCGGTCATCGAAGCAAATAAGGTCGCGTACTTCAATGACTTCACCACGAGGTCGGCGTTCCTGGCAAAGTACCCGCTTAGCCTCTCGAACGCTGCGTATGTGGATAACATCCTGACCACGGCGGGACTGGCCACGACCGGCACCTTCCGTGACTCGCTGGTGACCGGCTTGGGCAACTCATCAGAGACGCGTGCGTCGGTGATGCGAAAGATCGCCGAGAGCTCGACCTTGAAGACCCGCGAGTTCAACAACGCTTTCGTCCTGATGGAATACTTCGGATACTTACGCAGAGACCCGAACGCTGCGCCAGACATCGACTACACAGGCTACAACTTCTGGCTTGCCAAGCTGAACAGCTTTAACGGCGACTACATACAGTCGGAGATGGTGAAGGCATTCATCACCGCTTCCGAGACGCGTGGACGCTTTGGCACGCCGTAGTTAGCGACATACCAGATGACGCCCTTTCGGGAGAAGTGAGAGATCACTTCTCCCGAAGGCATTTTTGGGCATCAAAACATGCTGCCCGACGGCCGCCAACGGGCGTTTTCGGCTTGCAGCCTGTGATATGATTTGCTGAAGTCAATATTCTCCGACCTGATGATTTTTGTAATGAAAAAGCAGCTGTTGTTTGTACTGCTTGCACTCGGTATTTCGGCCGCGTTCCTCGCCTATGACACGGGGATCTCGGCACAGACCGAAAAACCCGCCGTCGCTCCTCAGGAGATCGCGAGAGATGGTGTAACCGCTCCTGCCAGAGGAGCTGGCCGTAGAACCGCTGCTCCGGCCATGGCCCCGGCTTTGCCGATGTCTCCCGGCGAAACTTCCGCAGCATCGACGGCAACGCCGGCTCCGACTGCGACGCCTACTCCTGCGGAGATGCCCCAAATAGTCGGCTACGACGCGCCTTCCGCGTCGACCGTGACTCCGCCCCACGTGCAGCACATCGTCGATTTCGACGGTGACGGCATAACTGATTTCTCTATCATTCGCGACCTGAGCAAGGGGACAGATCCAAATTCTCAGGCGCAATGGTGGACCTTAAAAAGCTCCGATCCGACAGGTCTTGCGCTGGTACAGAATTGGGGACTTGTTTCAGACCAGTTCATCGCCGGTGACTATGACGGCGACCACAAGACGGATTATGCGATCTGGCGTGGTCCGCAGAATGGTACACACGCGGCCTTTTGGATCCTAAACAGCAAGGATGGTACGGTGTCGATCATTTCATTTGGCGTGGCCGGTGACTCGCCGTTTGTCGTCGGTGACTACGACGGTGATGGTAAGGACGATATAGCCATCTACCGGGCGACTCCTGTCAGTGACACTGGACCGGCCGAGTTTTGGTTTCATCCGTCGACCGATCTATCAAACCCACCCAAGGAGGTCAGGGTCCAATGGGGCACGCCCACAACGGCCAGCACGGCCGGAGATTTTCCGATCCCCGGCGACTATATGGGCGACAGCAAGACCGATTTTGCAGTTGGTCACGACAACGGGGACGGCACGATCTCGATGTGGATCAAGCAAAGCGACGGCACGAATAATCCCGCGACACCGCAAAACGTAATTCGATGGGGTTTAACGAGCGACTTTTACGTACCCGGCGACTATGATGGCGACGGCAAGACCGATCTCGCCATCGTCCGCAGCAACGGCACAAACCTCGAGTGGTGGATCGAATGGAGCAGTGACCACAGCGATCACGTCACCGTCTGGGGATTGCCGTCCGACCTGCAAAATGCCGTGCAGGGAGATTACGACGGCGACGGGAAAACCGATATCGGGATCTGGCGGCCGAGCGACGGCATCTTTTACATCATCGGCAGCCAAACTGGCACGCCCATTTACCAAAAGTGGGGCATCGCAGCCTCCAATTCCGACGCTCCGACCGCAAACTACAACGAGCACTGATCCTGAATACGGGTCGACACACAATTAAAAAGCCGGGCTGTAATGCCCGGCTTTTTTTGTTTCGGTTATAAGTCGCAATCGATCAGCCCTGTGATCCAGTCGCCGGCAGTGCGTCAGAGGAGACGTACTTGTCGATGACGCGGGCGATCGCCTCGCGGGTGACGGCTCCTACGATCCGCTCCTGCTCCTGACCATTCTTAAAAAGGATCAGTGTCGGGATGCCGCGAATGCCATACTGCTGCGGGATGTTCATGTTTTCGTCGACATTCATCTTGTAGACGCCGGCCTTGTCCGAATACTCCTCGGCGATCGCCTCGACCGTCGGTGCGATCATGCGGCAGGGGCCACACCATTCCGCCCAAAAGTCGACCAGCACCGGCTTGTCCGAGCCCAGGATGTCGGTCTGAAAATTACTGTCTGTTGCTTCCTTAGTGAAGTGTGCCATTTGTTCTCCTGAAATATATCTATCTACGATTTTATCGAAGTCGCTTACCGACTCAAAAGCTTGAATGCCTGATTCCAGTTATTGCTCTTGAATGCATGATTTACCCAGAGCGACGCCAGCGCCTCGAGAAAGAACGCCTGATCGATGCCGCCGACGTCGACGACCTCCCAGCCGAATTCGCTAATGAGCCTGGTCGCCTCTGCCTTTGCATCCTCGCTGTTACCGGCAATGAAATGCGTTGCTTTCTCGCCATTAAAATCCGGGTCCGTCATGACGGCGACGCCGATCGAGTTGAATGCTTTTACGACGTTTGCCTGGGGCAGTAGTCGCTGGACCGTTTCGCCAAGCGAGTTGCCGACGGTCGCAGTAAAGCGCGGCGGCGTGCCTTGCGAAAAGTCCATCGGATTTGTGATGTCGACGACCGTCTTGCCGGTAAAGTTTTGTGAGCCGGCAAGTTCGATCGCCGACTCGAGCGCCGTCCCCGGGACGCTTAAAAAAACTATCTCGCCAAACTTCGCCACATCCTCAAACGTGCCGACGCTGGCACGCGTCCCAGCCTCGGAGAGCCAGGCACCGAGCTTTGACGCGTCGCGTGTGCCGAGCATCACATCGTGACCTTTAGATACAAAGCCGCTCCCTAAAACCTGAGCGACGCTGCCCGAGCCGATGATGCCTATCTTCATAGATACTTCGCTAATAGCGGATCACGATCTTTCCAAAATGCCATCCGCTCTCCATATGGTGCAAGGCCTGTGGCAGCTCGTCAAAGTCGAAGGTGCGGTCGATAACAGGCCGTATTCGATGCTGCTCGATAAATGCATTCATCTGCTCAAACATATCTCGTGAGCCAATAAAAATTCCCTGTACTCGAATTCCCTTCATAAAGATAGGTATCGGGTTGAATTCGCCCGCCATGTCTAAAGCCCCGATAAGAGCGATGTGCCCGCCGACGCGGACGCTTTTGACCGATCTCGTTAACGTCCCTGTGCCGCCGACCTCAATAACATGATCCACACCACGGCCGCCAGTGAGATCGAGAACTGCTTTGTCCCAGTCGGGCGTCGTTTTATAGTTGATGGTCTCATCGGCACCAAGCTCGCGAATGCGGGCGAGTTTGTCGTCGCTGCTTGACGTCGAGATGACGCGTGCACCCAACGCCTTTGCAAACTGCACGGCAAAAACGGAAACGCCGCCCGTGCCTAGCGTCAAGACCGTTTCGCCCGGAATCACGCCGCCTGAGATCGCGAGAGCATGCCATGCCGTGAGCGCCGCGCACGGCAACGCTGCCGCCTCTTCGAATGATAGATGTTCAGGTGCCGCGACGATAGCATTCTCGTTGAACGCCATGTATTCGCGAGCCACACCGGTCAGGCCGCCCGCGCCAATGGCTGTCTTTGCGCTCTCAGCCGCCGGTCCGCCGCTGGTCCATCCGGGGATGACGCATGAGCATACACGGTCACCAACCTTCCACTTTGTGACGCCGGACCCGATCTCGACAACCTCGCCCGCAGCGTCGGAGAGTGGTATCGCCGGCAGCTTCATCCGCGGATTGTACGTGCCGCTCGCGACCATGACATCACGGTAATTAAGCGACGCGGCGCGAATCTTGACGAGCACCTCGCCCTCGCGAGGCGCGCTCCGGTCCAGCTCCGCTTTAGCGAGCTTGTCTATACCGAATTCACGGATCTCGTATGCTCTCATCAGTTGTTTGCGGCCGCAGCAGTCGCCATCTGCGACGCGGTGACAAGCGCGGCGAGCTCGCGTTGCACGGAAATGCCCCGGTCAGCATTGTACCAACGCTGGAGTTCCTCTGTAATGAGCGGCTTATCGACACCCTCCGATATTCGCAGCTTAAAGAGCGCCTGTGCCGCCGCGGGCCTCGCTCCCCAGGTAAACAACACTTCGCTTGTCGCGGCATCGATCGCGACCAGCTTTGGTATCGAACGCGCACCTTCGGTAAGGTGCTCGTCCATTAATTCCAGGTTCTCGTCCCGTAGAATGTACCGCGTCTCGATGAGCCCACTCGCGGCGGCGGTTTTCTCAATAGCTGGAATATTCTGCGCGGCGTCGCCGCACCAGCCCTCCGTCAGCACGAGCCAGACCTGCGGACGCGTGTTCGCGGCGATGCCCTCGCGAGCCCCTGTGTCGAGAGTAATGGTCTTCTCGAGTCGTGCCATTCGCTGACGATTAAGGCGACCGTAGTGGACCATCGATTCGGACTGGTTGCTACCCGTCGTCTTGTCCTCGCTCAGGAGGCGGTCGATCAGCGAGACATACTCGCCGTAGGTCATCGAATTATCAAGATACTTTTTCATTGTT
>Ga0068853_100002627_pt1 | contig 13524 bp, 24 predicted proteins | sample KBSCornC32_FD_65655 | JGI IMG/M metagenome (GOLD analysis project Ga0068853, IMG submission 65655) | Corn rhizosphere microbial communities from Kellogg Biological Station, Michigan, USA - KBS Corn C3-2 | ecosystem: Host-associated > Plants > Roots > Rhizosphere > Soil ... | reverse complement strand
TCCACCGCGCCGCGCACGCTCGTCTGTTCGAGCTGTGGCCGTTGGCCATCGTCAATGTGTCACACCACACTGAACACGCGATCATCAGAGGAGCGCGTTTGGATACGCCGCGCTCAGATGAACGCAACCATCGCCAAATAACCGTCGTCAGGATCGAAAACCCCGATGAAGGTTACGTCGTCTACGGAATGGCCGAGTGCGCCCCCGGCGATCAGTGGGACCGTAAGAAGGGCATCGACCTGGCCTTCCGCCGAGCGCTCGACAAGGTACGCACCCGCGTCAGGTACATCGAGCATCAGGGACGGCTTAGGGAGTCGGCCACAGCGAACGCATGAACGTACGACGCAACCGATTCAGGCACTCCAAGAAAGGGCTTGCCGCTAATCTGCCGTGGGGAGTGTATGACACACTCGCGCGGACCTGGGTTATAAACCCCGAGCGGTCACCCCTGTCGAAAGAGTGTGCTGAATCGCGAGCGTCGGCAATGAACGCCGCGGCACGCGGTGGCGGATATCAATAACTTGACACTGGAGGTATAATTCAAATAATGACCTTGTTTCATCATCCCAAGAGAACCAAGCTGCCAATCGGCAGTATCAGGCTCGCCAAGCAGGCAATCGAGCAGACCAGGGGCGAGCGAAATGAGCGGCGCCCAACTCTGACTGAAGCAATCCACGCGGTTGCCAGCAATCACGGCTTCGACGCAGAGCAGGAGGCCGAGCTACTGAAGCTGGCCGAAAAGAGAAAGGAGCTTGGCCTATGAACTGCAAGCGATGTGGTGAGGATTTCGGCGCCGGGTACCGCTGCCAAGAGTGCGGCGTTGCCCTGGGGCGCCCGGTACGGAAGCACCGCAGTCGCCGTACGCGGCCCGGTAAGCGGGGACGGAACTCAGGGAAGGTGAGCCAGCACGGCAAGAAGAAGTGACCGGCCAAGCAAGCAAGGCGCGGACGATCCCTCAACGTTACGGCGCTACGGTAGCCGATATACGACGTGTGCGCCAGATGAAAAGGGATCAGGTCAAGAAAATGATGAATGAATTTTTCAGACGATCAGAAAGCGAGGAGGGGCATTGACGACGAGCGCCCGCCACATCGAACTCGCCATGCAGGCGCATGACGTAATCAGCTTCGACTACCCATCGTCGGAGGACGGGCGCCCCGTCCGCCGCACCCTGTCGCCGTGGCAGTTCGAGCGCGGCGGCACGATCCTCATGGGTTGGGATCATGACCGCGAGCGCCCCCGGCGCTACGACCTGGCTCGGATCGCGGACGGCGCCGAGATCGAGCCGAACGAGAGCTTCGTCCACCCCAACTAGGCAGGAAGGAGGAAACCATATGACGCAGGTCAACGTGACGGGATTCACCGCGACGCAGGCCGCCACCATCGGCAAGCTGCTGACCGCGAAGGAGAACGTCGGCAAGGCTGTGTCGTTGACACCCGGCTACGGCCGAGCTGTCCACGTGCAGTTCGTCGGCGGGGACGGCTATCTAGTCGGCGGCCGAGGCGCCGCCAAGAAGGAACCGGCCCCGAAGTGACGTACGGCTCGGCGCCCTTAGCAGGACACGACGCTGAGGGCGTCGAGCGTGCGCTTCTGGTTGCTGACTTCCTTGGCCGCCTGCGCTTTTGTGATGCCGAACTGCTTTAGGGCCTCCGGATGCTTAATAACGAATTCTTCACTTGTCTTCACGCGGTGCTGAAGATCGGTCCGGAGATTGCAAACCGCCTGGCGGTTCTGATCAGCAACGACGTAGGCGTAGCCGCCGACTGCGGTGACCGCAATGAAAAGCACCACGGTCGCGATTACGAGGCCGCGGAGCGTGCGTCGAATTTCCTTAACCAGGCCCTGCGCGTCTTCAGCTTCGGGATGACTCATGAAGAAATCCTATCACGGAATTCGCGTCGCAGCTTTTCATTCTCGTCTTCCAGTTCTTGCACCCGCTTTTCAAGAGCCTCAATTCGCTTTCGACTCCAGTCACGGATAGCCTTCGATTCACTCCACAGATCGCGAGCCTCAGTCGTTTCAATCTTGCCGCTGAATCGCCTGGCAGCCACAAGGTATGAGACTACCGGCGCCGCCAGCCCCACGATGATTGCGACAATCGATGGCGTAATCGAAACCACGCCGAAAAAGAAAGCCAGAGCAAACAAAGCGAGCCGCATGACGACAATCGTACACCATTGTGCAAGCCCGTCGCATGAGCTATCCTGTCTGGGTGGCCACGAAGCTCACCTACACCCCTCCCGCCGAGATCGAAGGCGAACCCGAGGATGTACGCGAGCTATCCATCCAGCAGCTTGGCGAAGCGGCTGGCCAATTCGCCCAGCTCACGCTGCTGACCATCGTCCAACTGCGAGCCGCATCCCTGGATCGCTACCCCACCGTCGAAGCCTGGGCCGCCTCCGACGAGGGGCAAGCGGCGATTGCTCTTTCGCGGCAGGTTTCTCCCATCGTAGAGGGCGTCAATCGGCTTTCTCAAGCCAACTAACCTGCGAAGTGGTCCAAGCTTTTTGGAAGTTCAAAAAAGCTCATCCCCACAGGCATGAAAATCCTCAACTTGCCGCCTTCGGCCCCCCTTTAGGGGGGCCGAGGGCACTTGACCCGGAGAGCTTGACACTGGTGCTATCGTGAGATCAATGCCGCAGCCAAAGACTTCTCAGACCCCCGTTTCTGTCCCTCGCGATCAGTCCGTGAAGAAGGCCCTGGAGCTAATCGAAGCAGGGCGCGCGTCAGTGCGCGGCGCCTGTGAACAGACTGGCGCCAACCGCTCGACTGTCCGACACCACTTGCGCCGCCGCGGCTGGACCCCTGGCTCCGGCGCTGCCGCGGCGGCGCCTCCCGAACCGAACTCCCTGACGACTGCGCAGGACGGCACGATCACCGCCAGCGGACCCGGCAAGACGCCGGACGAGGTTCTCGAAAACCACGGCTGCGATCCCGCTGACTACGTTCAGCTATCCATTCGCATTACGGATGGCGGCACCGAGGAGAAGCCGGTCCAGTGGGTTCGCGTCAACGCTCGCCGCAAGGGCGACCTGCTGCGGGCGCCGGACCTGGGGAGCTTCGTCCCGCGCAACTTCAAGCGCGCGCAGGAAACCGACGACGACTTCTTCGCCACCGGCAACGTCGCCTTCCTCGCGGACCCGCACTGCCCGTTCATGGACGAGGCGTGCTTCCGCGCCACTCTTTCCTACCTGGAGCATGAGCAGCCGACGCTCGTCGTTCACCTTGGCGACGCGGGCAACTACGGTCACCTGTCCAAGCACCGCGACCATCCGCGCTTCGGGGAGATGTCGAACACCACCATTGACGCAATTGGGAGGTACTTCTATGACTGCGTAACGGCGGCGCCGGACGCACACCACATCTTCCTGCCGGGCAACCACGACGCGAGGGTCCTCTACTACATGCAGGACTTCGCGGAAAAGCTCTCCGGAGTCCGACCGGCGCGGCTTCCCGGCGAGGACGCGGACCCCGAAGAGAGCATCGGCTTCCGGCAGCTCTACCGCCTGGATGATCTCGGCGTCGAGCTGATCGATGAGGATTGGAAGCTCGCGAGCTATCCGATTGTCAAGGAGCTGTCGGCGCGGCACGGCTATCTGACCGGCAACAACGCCGAGCGCAAGCTGATGGAGACACACGGCCGCTCGCAGGTCCACGGCCACCTTCACCGCGGCGAGATCGTCTATCGCACCAAGCACGATCCGCTCGACGTGCGTGTGTCGATGTCGGTGCCAACGCTGGCGCAGGTAAAGTGCGACGGTCTCGGCTACGCGCCGGACCCAGACTGGACGCCGGGTATCGGCGTCGCGCACGTCTGGGAGGACGAACGCTTTGTAGTAAGCATTGCCCCATTTATCAACAACGAACTACTGCTGCCCGATGGTCGTCGGTTCAGCGGGGAGGAGGTTTCTTGACCGCATTTCTGATTACCCAAGACGGCGGCACTGTCGAGACATCCAAGCTGGCCGAGCTGCTGAAGCAGATCGATCCTGCGAAGGATTCAGTCGTCACTGACGGCGGCGAGATTGTCCACGAGCCAACAGACGCCGACTCCGGCGCCGAGGTTGTGACCATCTGATGGTGCAGGACGAGAAGCCCCAGGAGGAGACGGCAGCAGAGCCGGAGCAGCAGGTCGAGGAGGTTCAAGGCATCGATCCGCTCGCGATGGCGATGCAGGCGATGACGGCGTTTGAAGATCGCCGCTTCCTGGTGCAGACGGTGGCGGTCGGCAAGAAGGACCCGAACGGGATGCGGGAGCTGACGTTCCCCATCGCGCCAACGAAGCAGATCACACTGGTGCTGGCGGAGGAGCTGTGCGACCACATCCTCAAGGAGTTCTCCGGCGGGATCGAAGTGGCAGACCTTGCTGACCTGGCGGAGGTCAAGGCCGCGGTGGCCGCGAACGAAGAGAACAAGTCGTGAGCGAACTGGTCTCAGATGGCGTGCCGAGCTGGGAGGACTTGTCTCGGCACGCGGCTGGCCTGAACTTCGAGGAGCGACAGCAGTTCCTTGGAGGGATGTCAGAAGAGGACCGCGCCAGCCTAATGCAGGCGACTCCGGCGGAGACGCTGAAGCAGTGGGTTGAGGAGGAGAAGGAAGACTTCCTCAAGCACACTGAGGGCCAGCCGGTCGAAGGTGCTGAATTCGGCAAGGACCCGGACGAGGTAGTCAAGATCGACGGCGCCGACGAGCCGCAAGATCGCGCTCCCGAGGAAGACCCTGGTGTGATTGCGGAACTGGTCAAGGAGAAGCTCGACCTGACGCAGAAGCTCGCTGAAGCGCACGCTGAGATACAGGCTTACTACGAGAGGTTCGGACCGCTTACATGACACCACTACCGACAGAAGCGTTCTTCGTTGGCGGCCCGCTGGACGGAAAGCGTGTAGTACTAAATCAACCAAAGCCAATCTGGTACTGCTTTGAATTTCCACAGTGGGGGGCAGCGGAGGATGATTCAACTCTACCGTTTAAGATCGAGCTGTTGCCGCTAGTCCGCGAATATCGCCGCGCGGCGGTAACGCCGGAGGGTGACATCGCGATCTACAGGGTTGAGCCTTTGGCTGAACGGCACACATTTACCGTTGAGGTTTCAACAGCGCTCGGCGCTGATCCAGAGATGGTAGAGAGTGTTTTGAGTGACCTGCTGACGCACATCGATGGCCATGTTGATTCATTTATTGGCGGAGTGCAGGGCGCTCGCGTAGTGACAGACTGATGCCAGCTCGCCTTCGAGAAGAAGCGGACCTACTCGTCCTCAAGCTCGGAGGCGACGCTGCCGAATTCCAGCACCAGAAGGCGGCGGCCAAGACCATCGCCGGATACCGCTACGATCCGAAGCTGAAGGCGTGGTGTTACCGCAACGACGACGAGACGCTGATTGCACTGGCGAACCGCGTCGAGCCGGAAATGACGAAGCCGCTCGAACAGCGCGTACAGGCCGCCGCCGCCGAGCAGGCAGAGCAGTTGGTGACGACGCTGCCGGACGACGCCCCCGTGATGGTGCCGTGGCAGGACCGCCTGGCGCCGAAGCAGCGCGCCGGGATCGACTTCATGGCGGAGCATCCGCACGCGATCCTCGCGGACGAGATGGGCGCCGGGAAGACCGCTGAGGCGATCTCCACCGTCTATGAGCATGGTCTCAGACAACAAACTGCGGAGCTTGACGGCGAGGGCGCGGAGTCGATTCACGTTGCGCCGCGCGTCTTGGTGATTTGCCTCAACGCTGCAACGGGGCACTGGAAGCGCGAGATCAAGAAGTGGGCTGGCGACGAGGCCACCGTCATCACCGGCGGACCCGACAAGCGCGCGGCCGAACTGGAGAACGCTGAGCGCTGGGTGATTATCAACTGGGAGAAGCTGGCGTTGATGGTGGACGAACTGAAGGAGATCAAGTGGGATGGTGTGTTGGCCGACGAGGCGCACTCCGCCAAGAACCCGAAGTCGAAGCGCACCAAAGCGCTGTGGAAGTGCAAGGCGCCAGTGCAGATCGCGATGTCGGGTACCCCGGTGATGAACAATCCCGGCGAGTTGTTCCCCCTGCTGAAGTGGCTGCGGCCGGAGCAGTACACGTCCTACTGGGCATTCTTCTTCAACTTCACCGAATACTACGAGGGCGCCCGCAACCGCAAGATCGTGACCGGCGTCAAGAACGCTGACGCCCTGCGCTTCGAGCTGGCCGACAAGCTGGTGCGCCGGACCAAGCGGGAAATTCACCCCGAGATTCCCAAGCCGTTTGATCCCATCGTCTACGAACCTGAGATGAAGAAGGAGCAGGCGAAGCTCTACAAGGAAGCGCTGACCGAGTTCTGGCTGACCGTTGCGGAGGAAGTGAAGCCGGAGGAGCGCGAGGAGCTTGCCGCCGCGGTCGAGGCCGACAACGTGCTGATGATCCCGAACGCCGCGGCGCGCACGGTGCGCCTGCGACAGATCGCCACATCGCCAGCGCTGCTCGGCGGCGTGGAATCCTCCGGCAAGCTGGACGAAATCGAACGCCTGGTGCTGGAGGGCGGCGACCGACCGTGGGTGTGGTTCGCTTGGTACCGCGAGACGGTGGACCTGCTGGTTTCCAGATTCCAGAATATGGGATACGACGCCCGCGGCTTCAAGGGCAACGAAGGCGAACGCCCCGACGAACTGGCGCAGGCGTTCCAGGCTGGCGAGTTCCCGATCATCTGCGCCACGATCAAGAGTGGCGGCCAGAGCATCGAGCTTCAGACTGCCGCCGACTGCGGCTTTGCCGAGGAGGAATACGTTCCCGGCATCAACCAACAGGCTTTCGACCGCATCGACCGCATGGGGCAGACACAGCGCCCGCAGCGACACATTGTCCGGACTCCTGGTACTGTAGAGACCGGCAAAATCGCCCCCGCTCAAGGGACGAAGAAACTCATTGTCACTACGATCCTGGGAGGATAATTGAACGTCACCAACGCACTACGGAACCAGGCGTCACAGCGGTGGATCATCGTTGCGGCGATGGCGGCTCTGACGGACCTGCTCTGCGGATGGGCGGTTGCTCCGGCGCTCTTGATCTTCGTCGTCATCTTCGCGCCGATGATCGCTGGGCTGCTGGGGTACTTCTTCGCTCGCAGCTACGAGTGGACGAAGCTCGGCACCACCGAAGACTATGGCAAGGCGGCCTTTGAATTCCAGCGCCAGGAGGAGCATCGGGAGCTGCGCGACACGCTTGATCCAATCGGCGTCGAAGCGCTGGAAGAGGTCGAGCGCGCAATCGCTCGTCGCGACGAAGGACAGTCTGATGGCTGATGCGACACGGCTCGACACCGAGGCGCGCAAGCTGCTGAAGCTGCGCGAAGATCACGAAGCCAAGGACAAGGCGGCGAAAAAGGCCAAGGACGAGCGCGAGAAACAGGAAGCCGTCGTCATGGAGCTGATGGCAGACCTAAAGCAGCCCAGCGCTTCCGTCGATCTCGGCGGCAAGTACGGCGTCTGGAGGGTGACGAAGCCGAAACCCACGATCTACGCGCGCATCATCGACAAGGACGTGGCGCTGGCTTCGATTCAGGCCGCCGGGCGGACCGAAGAGATGTTCGACTCCGCAATCCGCAAGGCGCCTGCGAACCAGTGGGTCCGCGAGTGCTTGGAGCGCGGCGAGGAGCTGCCGGACGGATTCGACTTCTCCGAAAGCGCACACATCACCATGACGAGAAAGAAGGAGGGATAATGCAAATCCAGTTCGTGCCTCACCTGTCGGTGTGCATCATTGCGTTCTGCACCGTCTTCGGCGCGATCTTCGGCCTAACGCTGATTGGCTTGGCGGTTGGACTCGCCGCGGTCATTGCGCTAACGCTGCTCGAACGCTAATTTGACAGATCGCATATACTGTAAACGTGATCACAAACCCCTATCTCTGGAGGTAGTAGATGGCTAGCGAGGAGCTAGATCAACCGCAGTCGAGTGGCGAGTTGGAGCCACTCTCCGCCGACGAGCGAGCGCTTGTCGAAGGTGTCAAGGAGCGAATCGACCGCTCCGAGCTGGTTCTGCCAGCAATCAAGCTCACCCACTCCCTGACGCAGGAGGTTCAGGACGGCGACGTGGAGCCGGGTGTCTACATCAACTCTCTCACCAAGCAGGTCTACGGCACGGACGTTCCGTTCGTCGTGTGCGGCATCTACAAGGGCCGCTTCTACAGCGACGGAGAGGGCGGCGTGTTCGTCGCCCGCGGTGACGTTGCCCCGGACAACTGGCCCGAGGAGTACGCGGGCAAGCCGTTCGTGGACATCCCCGACGCCGAGGAGCAGTGGAAGGCAAACTCCAACGCTGGGGATCATCCCTGGGGTTCCGGTCCGCCCATCGCGACGACTCACAACTTCGTCGGCTTCGTTCCCGGCGACGAGTCGGAGCTGCCGCTGCGTCTCTCTCTGATGCGTGCGTCGCAGCCCGCCGCCAGCAAGCTGAAGACAATGGTCTTCTCCCTGCGGGCGCCCTGGGATCGTGCGTTCATCCTGAAGGTAAAGCGCGGGATCAACAAGAGCCAGCAGGCGTACTTCGCCACGGAGATCGCCACCGGCGATCCAATCTCGCCGGAGGACCGCCAGAAGGCCGTGACGCTGGCGACGGAGTTCCGCAACGCCGAGCAGAGCGGCGCGATCAGGGAGGAGGGCGACGACCCTGCCGAACCGGGCAAGAGCGGCAAGAAGCCCGAGGGCGGAAAGGACGCGCTCAGCGTGGACTGAGCGAAGCCAACTGGATGTGCTGGCCCATATAGCCAGCGGGATGCGGGACGGTCGGAGGGGACCCCCGCTCAAAACTTCGAGACGAAGGAGGCAACCAATTGAAGATCGTTAGCGTTGACATAGAGACGACCGGCACGGACCCGAGCCGCCACGAGGCGTGGGAGATCGCAGTGGTGCCGCTGGAGGGCATTCAGGGGCGGCGCCCGGAGAAGCGGTGCTATCAGATTCCCGTGACGCTGGTCGGCTCGCAGTACGAGGCTCTGAAGGTCGGAGACTTCTACGGCCGCTACACCTGGCCGCGCCCCGACGCCGCGCATCGCATTTGGGACAGCGGGACGACGACACAGGAGTCGCTCGACGGCGCGTTCGCGTGGATATTCCGCGAACTCAAGGACGCGCAGCTCTTGGGCTGCTCCGTTCACTTCGACGCCGCCTTCATCAGTGAGCTGTTCCGGCGCCACGGCTTCCCCGCGATGCCCTGGCACCACCGGCATCTCGATCTCGGCAGCTTCGCGGGTGGCGCCTGGGGCGCCAAGCACGCCTTGTCCAGCAAGGCGATGGCGGACCGCTACCCTAACGAGGATGCTCACAACGCCCTCGCTGATGCGGAGTGGAACGTCGAGGTCTACCGGCAGATCACGGGAACGGCCTGATGGCTGCGGCGGCGATGGAAGAAAAGATGCAGGCCCGCCGCAAGGAAGCCATTGCTGAGGCCGAAGCGCGCTACCCCGAGGCGACACAGATCATCGTGTCGTTCTTCGGCACGGACGTGATCGTGGACCTGCAACCCGAACCGAAGGCGGACTGGATTCGCTTCCCGCATCTGGTCGCGGAGGACCCGCTGGCGGCTGCGGCGGCGGAAGCGGCGACGAACATCAAGCGCGTGCGTCAGGGGGCGCTCACCTGATGCACCTGGACGACGTACACCGCTTCGAGGCGCTGTTCGACGGCCGCAAGGACGCCTACGGCGCCGACCGCGGCGCCGTCGTGAAGCGCCCCCTGACGACGCGGATGTATACCGACCATCTGCGCGGCCTGCCGGGACACGGCATCGGCGTCTTCCCGGTCCGCGACGACTTCACCGTCAAGTTCGCCGCCATTGACCTGGATGAACCGGACTTCGAGCTGGCGCGCGAGTTGGCTGGCCTCCTGCCGGGACACTGCTGGCTGGAGAAATCCCGCTCAGGTAACGCCCACGTGTGGACCTTTTTTAGTGAGCCGGTTCCGGCGTGGGCGGCGCGCGCGGTGCTTCGCGCCGCGACGCTGGCGATGGGGCGCCCCGAGGTCGAGGTCTTCCCGAAGCAGGCCGAGCTGCGGCCGGGGATGGTGGGCAACTACATCAACCTGCCGTACTTCGGAGATTCGCGGCCGATGATTTGGCAGACCGGCGAGCCGGAGGCCAGCAGCGTTGAGCCTTGGCACCCCTACAGCTTTGAGGCATTCCTGCATGACGCCGAGCCGCGCCGGAGCGATTCCGAAGAGTGGATTCGCCGCGCCCGCGCCATTGGCGCAGCGGCGCCGCTGCCTCGCGATGATTCAGAGTTCGGCACGCGCAGCTCGCTGCACATGTGCGCGACGTACATGCTCGAACACAAGGAGTCGAACCCGCTCACCAGTGGGCACCGGCACGTGGTGCTGTGGAACCTGGCGAAGATGATCCTGAACTGCCGGGAGTATGACGAGGCCGATGCGCTGATGATGCTGGAAGGCTTCAACGACGCGGGCACCGCGCCGCTGTCGCAGCGCGAGCTGGAAGTCATCGTCACCAACGCCAACGCTGGCCAGTGGACTTCCACCGGCTGCGACGATCCGATCATGGCGCCCTACGTACACCCCGACTGTCCAATCGCTCATGGCTGAACACGGCATACTAAATATCGACACTGTGAAGACTGAGCTTGGCCATACTATTCGTGTTGAGGGATTTCAGTCACTCCTTACTTTCACTGACACAAAAATAACGATTCCAGCCCGGCCTGCGCCAGAGCCGGGTTTTATTCCAACGCCGCTGGGGCGCCCCGACGAATGTATGCGTCTGGCGATAGCGTGCATGATCGGTGTCGAACCAATCCACATAGATTTTGTCGTTCCTGATGAGTGGGAGTTTCGTCAATGGTACAAACGCTGGTCGGAAATCTGCAACGATCTAGGCTGGCACCTTACCTACGCTCGCGCCAACATGTTCGGCAAAGTGTATGAGCCAAAAGGGCTGTGGATAGCTTGCGTCCCGGCGCTCCGGCGCCGGAGGAAAAGCCACGCGATAGTCATGAAGGGTGCAAAACTGCACTACGATCCTCAGCCTTTCCATCCGCGCAAGCAGCGGCCACATAAGCTGTGGGGCGCCTTCTACTTGGACCCGATTAAGAATGCCTGACGCCCGCGAGACAGCCGCGGCAGAGTGGCTCGCGTCACTGCCCGCCGAGGAGCGGGCGGCGGCTGTATCGCGTATCAATGCACGCATCAAGCTGACGGCGCCGACCGATTCGGTGGACCCGCCGCCGCCGGTCCGGACGCTGGACGAATACCTGGAGACTGACTTCCCCGTGCCACCGTTCCTCGTCCACCACGGCCAGCTCTGCCGCGGCGAGATCACGGCGATGGTCGCCCGCGCCGGGAAGGGTAAGACGACGCTGGCTCAGAATCGGCTGGTCCGCTGGAGCGCCGGGGTGCCGTTGTTCCCCGAGGAGCTTGAGTCCCAGGCGCCCACGGCGCCGCTGAAGATGCTGCTGATCGAGAACGAGGGCACGGCCTGGCACATGCAGGAAAAGCTCAAGCAGCTCGCCAACGAGACCGCCGATCTGACGCCGGAGCAGCGCGCTCTGTCGGCGCAGAATCTGATGGTGTGGGGCGACGGCGGCTACTCCAATCTGAAGCTCGACCGCGAGAAGGACTACGACGCGGTGCGGCGGGCCTGCGACGAACACAAGCCCGACGTGCTGTACCTGGAGCCGTGGCGCAAGCTGTGGTCCGGCGAGGAGAACTCCGCCACCGAGGTCGAGGTCATTCTCGACCTGATCGTGCGCCTGGCCTCAGAGTTCGAGTGCGCGGTCCTGCTCGCCCACCACGCCCGCAAGAGCGCGTCCGAGGACGGCGACTTCATGACTGAGGCCCGCGGCTCTGTGGTGCTGGAGGACACGGTTGCCGTCATGGAGCATTTCAAGCCGGTCAAGGGCGGCACGCTGCGCGAGCTGAGCTGGTCGAAGAGCCGCTACTGCCCGATGCAGCCGTCGCTCCGCATCTCCTGGGACCCGGAGACCTGGCGCGTCTCCCTGGTGCCCGACGACGCCGTGAGCGCGATGATCCTGAGCCTGATGAAGAAATCTCCGAACTCGCTCTTCCGCGTGGGGGAGCTGAGCGAAGAGCTGGAGGAGACCGACGCCAAGATTCGCGATGGCCTGGGGCATCTGCTTGACACGGACCGTATAGTTAAGACTAAGGCAAAAGAGCGTGGCGAGCGCGGGTTCACCTACCGCCTCAAAACGGGAGACGACGACGAAGAAGGCGAAGGAGGGCTGAGCATTGATTGACGACAGAGAGAAGAAGCGAGAGGACGGCGAGCCGCGGAAGAGTTTCTTCAACAGCTTCGCGCCGCTGTTCAAGCAGCTCCAGACGCTGCAAAAGCGCTTTCGGCCGGGGCATCCGTTCTGGTGGAAGTACGACCATTACACCAAGCGCCCGATGGCCGCTCGCAAGGCGGAACGGCGGCGCAAGACCAAGGCGGCTCGCAAGGCGCGGCGCCTGAATAGGAGAGCGAAATGACCTGCATCAAGATGACCGGCGGCAACGTCTACGTCGTTGATCTCACAATCGAGGAAGTAGTCGAAGAACTGCTGGCGGGCGACGATGAGTTTGTTCGCATCTCCGGCAGCGGAGAGCGCGACGACTTCTACATCAACGTCGCCCAGGTCTCGGCGGTCTACCCCGCGGCTCAGGAGAACTGATGGCGACGCGCTTCGATCACGGCGAGATTCAGACCTACTCTGGCCTGGCCTACAACTTCGCAGCGCCCGATCCCGCTTCGATCCGGCTGGACGACATCGCGCACGCGCTGGCAAATGCCTGCCGCTACGCGGGACACACTTCGCGGTTCTATAGTGTGGCCGAGCATAGTGTGCGTGTCAGTTACGTACTGGACCGCTGGGAGCTGGCGCAGGGCCTCGCGTCTCTCGTGCCCGCCTACGGCCTGCTTCACGATGGGCACGAGGCGTACGTGTGGGACTGCCCGCGGCCCTTCAAGCCGCTGCTGGGCGATGTCTACAGCCAGTTCGCGGAACGAGCCGACGCGGCAATCGTGGAGGCGCTGCTGCCCGCGAACACCAGTCGGAAGGTGTTCCATCTGGACGTGATCAAGCGCGCCGACAATGTTGCGCTCGTGGCCGAGGCCAAAGCCCTGATGCACCACGGTCCGGAATCCTGGGTCGATTGGGACGATCTCTACTCCAAGGTCCCAGCGCCGCCGGAGGGTACCTTCCCAACCGAGGCACTTGGTTGGGACCCCGTGCTGGCCGAGGAAGCGTTCCATGCGAGAGCGAAGGAGGTTGGTCTTGCCTGAGAAGCGAATCAAGGAAGCCACTGGAGGCGAGAAGGGTCAAAAGGATGCTCGCTTTGAGCTGCTCCCATATGAGCAACTAGCCGAGGTTGCCGAACACTTTGCGCGCGGCGCTGAAAAGTATGCGGTAAATAACTGGAAGCGTGGTTACGCTTGGTCACTTTCCTCCGGGGCGCTGATGCGTCACTTCGCCGCATTCATGGAGGGCGAGGAAATTGACGAGGAGACCGGCGATCACCACTTGGCAGCAGTCGCGTTTCATGCTCTAGCCCTCCTTT
>Ga0068853_100002615_pt1 | contig 13544 bp, 13 predicted proteins | sample KBSCornC32_FD_65655 | JGI IMG/M metagenome (GOLD analysis project Ga0068853, IMG submission 65655) | Corn rhizosphere microbial communities from Kellogg Biological Station, Michigan, USA - KBS Corn C3-2 | ecosystem: Host-associated > Plants > Roots > Rhizosphere > Soil ... | reverse complement strand
CTGGCTCCGTCACGATGGACGCGCTGCCCAAGCTGCCCCCTGCCGGCACGGTGGTGTCGCGCGAGACGGCGGGGCCGCTCAAGGTGGAGAAGGTGACTTACGCCAACGGCGTCAAGCTGCTGCTTTTCGCCAATGCGGCGGAAAAGGAGAAGGTGCGGATCAACGTGCGCTGGGGCAATGGCGAGCAGAGCTTTGCGCCGGGGGAGGAGACGGGCATCTGGGCCGCGCCCTATGTGCTGGCGGCCAACGGCATCGGCGACCTCGACCAGCGCGCGCTCGACCAGCTGACCAACGGACGCCGTATGGAATTCAAGTTCCAGTCGTCTGAAAACGCCTTCGAACTGTCGGCGGTCAGTCGGCCCGCCGACTATAAGGATCAGTTGCGGCTTTATGCGTCGAAGCTGGCGTTCCCGCGCTGGGATCCCGCGCCGCTCACGCGCGTGAAGGCGGTGTTCGAGGCGGCGGAGACAGCGAGCACGGCTTCGCCCGACGCCTTGCTGGGCCGCGACCTTGGCTGGATGCTCCGCAACAAGGACGGGCGCTTCGCTCCGGCGCGGCGCGAACTGGTGGCGCAGATGACGCCGGAGAAATTCCGCGCCATCTGGGAACCACGCCTCGCGGCGGGGCCGATCGAGGTGCAGATTTTCGGCGACGTGAAGCCGGACGAGGCGATCGCGGCGGTGGCGGAAACCTTTGGTGCCTTGCCACAGCGACCAGAGGTTCCCATTCCCGCGCTCAACCGCACGCTCACCTTCCCCGCGCATGTCGAGACGCCGCTGGTGCTGCGTCATGACGGATCGGCGGAGCAGGCGGCAGCGGTCATCGCCTGGCCCACGGGCGGCGGCTACACCAACCTCAAGGAAAGCCGCGAACTGGAAATCCTCTCGCAGATCATCAACGACCGGCTGTTCGAGCGCTTCCGCTCGATGGACGGTGCCGCCTACAGCCCCAATGTCTCCAATGTCTGGCCGCTGACCTATGACAAGGGCGGCTATGTCGCGGTGCAAAGCCAGATCAAGCCGGAGAAGCTGGCGGCGTTCGGCGCGATCGTCCACGACATCGCCAGGGATCTCGCCACGACGCCGGTCAGTGACGATGAGCTACAGCGAATCCTCGCGCCGATGCGGCAGTTGCTGGGCCGGGCGAGCACCGGCAACGCCTTCTGGATGGCGCAAACCGAAGGCGCCACGCGCGATCCCAATGTGCTGCCCGCGCTGGCGACGTTCGGCGGCGATCTGCTCGGCACGACGGCGGCGGATATACAGGCGCTGGCCCGCAAATATCTGATCGAGGACAAGAGCTGGTCTGTCATCGTGCTGTCGAAGGGGACGCCGGTGCCGGCGGACCTCAAGGCGGGCTGGCCCGATACGCCGCCGCGCGGGGTGGCGTCGCGTTGAACGCTTGCGTTACGGCCTGCTTCGCACCACATAGCGGCTGATGGCTTATGCCAACATATAGGGTCTCCAGCCGATGATGATTGAAACCGAAGCCACGCCCAATCCGGCGACGCTGAAATTCCTGCCCGGCCGGCAGGTGATGGTGTCGGGCACGCGCGATTTTCCGACCCCCGAGTCAGCCGAGGTTTCGCCGCTGGCGGAGGCGCTGTTCGATCTGGGCGACGTGACCGGCGTTCTTTTCGGGCAGGATTTCGTCGCGGTCACAGCCGCGCCCGGCGTGTCCTGGCCGGAACTGAAAGGCGATGTCGTCACCATCATCCTGGAACATTTCGTCACCGAGCAGCCGTTGTTCCGGGGCGGTGACGCCGGCGGCATCGCGGTGCCGGGCGTCGAGGCGGAGGCGGAGGGTTTCACCGACGATCCGGAGGATGCGGAGATCGTCGAACAGATCCGCGAATTGATCGACACGCGCGTGCGCCCTGCCGTCGCCAATGACGGCGGCGACATCGTCTATCGCGGATTCGACAAGGGGACGGTGTTCCTCAAGATGCAGGGTGCCTGTTCCGGATGCCCGTCCTCGTCCGCGACGCTCAAGAACGGGATCGAGCAACTCCTTAAACATTATGTTCCCGAAGTTACCGAGGTGCGGGCCGTCTAATATCCATGCGGACGCTCGTCCTGGATTGCGCGACGCCGGCGCTTTCCCTGGCCCTTTTCGACAATGATGATTGTATCGCCCATCAGTATCGCCTGATGAGCCGGGGCCATGCCGAGGCGCTGGTGCCGATGATCGGCGAAATGCTGGAAGGCGCGCGAGCCGATGCGGTGGCGGTCGATGTCGGGCCGGGCAGCTTTACGGGCATTCGGGTGGGACTTGCGGCGGCGCGCGCGCTGGGACTGGCGTGGGGCGTGCCGGTGGCGGGCTATGGTTGCCTGCCGCTGTGCGCCGCGATGGTGGAGGGCCGCAGCGCCGATCCGATCGCCGTCGTCATGGCCGGCGGCCATGGCGAACTTTTCTCGCAGCGGTTCGATCCCGATACGCTGGCCCCGCTGGGTGCGCTGGAATCGACGCCGATCGCCGACCTCGCGCACCGCATGACGGACATGCGCGTGCACGGGTCGGGCGCGGCGATGCTGGTCGCGGCGCGCGGCTGGGGCGAGGCGGTGGATCGTCTGCCCGATGCGCGCTTCTGGGCCTCGCTGCCGCTCTCGCAGCGGACCCTGCCGCCCACCGCGCATTATGGGCGGGAGGCGGATGCGAAGCCGATGGTGGGAGCCGGGGTGGCGGGAAATGGGACGGTGGGCGAGGCCATGGCATGACCGGGCCGTCGCTGGTCATCACCGTCCACGATAGTTCCGCGCCGGTGCTGATGGCCGACTGCATGGCCGTCATGAACGTCGCGTTCGATCCGGCCTATGGCGAGGCCTGGACGGTTGAGCAGGCGCGCTCGATGCTCGATTTGCCGGGCACATTTCTGGTGGCCGGGCGGGTGGGTGACGCGATGGTCGGCTTTGGCCTGATGCGCGCGATCGCGGGAGAGGCCGAACTGCTCTTGCTGGGCGTGGCGCCGGTGGCGCGGCGAAAGGGCCATGGTCGCCGTATCCTGCAACGCTGTATCGAAGTCGCGGCGCGTAATGGCGCCGATACAATGTTCCTGGAAGTGCGTGACGGGAACGAAGCGGTGGCATTATATCGGGCGGCTTATTTCGAGCAGTATAATAGTCGACCCGATTATTATGTCGGCCGCGACGGCCTCAGACGAGCGGCCTTAAGTTTTAGGCGGCGTATCGTTATCTGACACTGCAAAATCGCGCTTGGTCCTTGCGCGCTGTTTGGCGCCGCGATAAAGGAATCGTGCACTAGAGAAAATCTAGCGGTCGCCCAAACCAAATAGAAAGGCTTTGATAATGTCGGATGCTCCTGCCCAGGATGAATTACTCATAACGCTCACTGCGGACATTGTCGCGGCACACGTGTCCAACAATAGTGTTGCGGTTTCCGACCTCGGTCTGCTGATCCAGAATGTGCATGGCGCCCTGGCCGGTTTGTCCGGCGAGAAGCCGGCGCCGCAGGCGAAGCAGGAGCCCGCCGTTTCCGTACGATCTTCCATCAAGCCCGACTATCTCGTCTGTCTGGAAGACGGCAAGAAGCTCAAGATGCTGAAGCGCCATCTGATGACCCATTATCAAATGACCCCGGACGACTATCGTGCGAAGTGGAACTTGGCTGCCGACTACCCCATGGTTGCGCCCAGCTATGCGGAGCAGCGTCGCAGCCTTGCCAAGAAGATCGGCCTCGGCACTGCACGGCGCCGCGCGAAGTAACGGCAAATATTCGATACCATCTATTCTACGAAAACGGCGCCCGCGCAGGGCGCCGTTTTTTATTGTCGGTGAACCGGCTTTTTTCACCAAAAATCCGGACGTCGCCTTGGCGCGGGCGCGCGCATCCGCTAGATCAGCAGGATGGGACGAGAGATTGACATCGAGGCGCTCTGCATTGAGCGCGGTTTGCGCGTAACCGAGCAGCGGCGGGTCATCGCGCGGGTGCTGTCGGATGCGGAAGATCATCCCGACGTCGAGAAGGTCTACGAGAGGGCCGTCACCATCGACCCGCAGATTTCGATCGCCACCGTCTACCGCACCGTCCGCCTGTTCGAGGAGGCCGGCATCCTGGAGCGGCATGATTTCGGCGATGGCCGTGCGCGGTATGAAGCCGCGCCGGAAGCGCATCATGATCATCTCATCGACGTGGAGACCGGCAAGGTGATCGAGTTCGTCGATCCCGAACTGGAGCAACTCCAGCGCCAGATCGCGGAGCGGCTGGGCTTCCGCCTCGTCGATCACCGTATGGAGCTTTACGGCGTCTCGCTCGCCCGCAAGAACTGAGGCCCTATTGCCGGCGGGGGTACGATACTGGGCGCGCATCGGCGGGCTCGTCCTTCTCCTTCTGCTGTGCGTGCCGTCTCATCTGCTGATGCATGCGCTGACCGGCAAGTCCCGCTGGCCGCGCCGTTTTCTCGGAGCGGCGGGCTGGCTGTGTGGCGTAAAGGTGCAGGTGGCGGGACGGCCCCTGACCCGCGAGGTCTTCTTCATCGCCAATCATGTAAGCTGGATGGACATTCTCGCGCTCGGCGGCGTGACCGGTACGGCATTCGTCTCACGCGGCGACATTGCGAACTGGCCGGTCGTCGGCTGGCTAGCCCGCCAGAACAACACCCTGTTCGTCAGCCGGGCGGAGCGCGGGGCGGTACAGGGGCAGATCGGCCAGTTGCGCGCGGCGATGGAACGGCATCAGCCGTTGGCGCTCTTTCCCGAGGGAACGACCGGCGATGGCCACGCCCTGTTGCCGTTCAAGCCGCCCTTGTTCGCCGTGCTCCTGCCCCCGCCGCGTGCGATCCGCGTACAGCCCGTGTTGATCGACTATCGCGCGGCGACGGACGAGATCGCCTGGGTGGGTGACGAACCGGCGGGTCGCAATGCGCGGCGCATACTGGCGCGGCGCGGTACGATTCCCCTGACGCTGCATTTTCTGGAACCGTTCGATCCCGGCGCGCATCCCGACCGCAAGACGCTCGCGGCCGAGACGCGGGCGAGGATCGAGGCGGCGTTGGTCGCGGTGCGACGCGGTTGATGGCCGCCCCTTCCCGAAAAGCGCCGCCGCCTGTATAGGGCCGCGATGACCGTTCCCACTCCCAAGACCTTTCGCGTAAAATCCTTCGGCTGCCAGATGAACGTCTATGATGGCGATCGGATGAGCGAGATGCTCGCCGCGCAGGGGTTGAGCGAAGCGGGGGAGGGAGCCGAACCCGATCTGGTCGTCCTCAACACCTGCCATATCCGCGAGAAGGCCGCCGAAAAAGTCTATTCCGACATCGGCCGGCTCCGCCGCGAGGACGGATCGCGCCCGATGATCGCGGTCGCCGGCTGCGTCGCGCAGGCGGAGGGGCCGGAGATCATGCGGCGCGCGAAGACCGTGGATATCGTCGTCGGCCCGCAGGCCTATCACCGGCTCCCCGATCTGGTCGTGAAGGCGGCGGCGGGCGAGGTGGCGGTCGATACCGACATGCCGGCCCGGTCCAAGTTCGACCTGCTGCCCGGGCGCGGCCAGACCGCCCGTATTTCCTCCTTCCTTACCGTGCAGGAAGGGTGCGACAAATTCTGCACCTATTGCGTCGTGCCCTACACGCGCGGCGCGGAGGTCAGCCGGCCGTGGAGCGCGATCCTGGATGAGGCCAGGGCGCTGATCGACGCCGGGGCGCGGGAGATCACGCTGCTCGGCCAGAACGTCAATGCCTGGGCGGGGGAGGACGCGGTGGGCAGGGCGCAAGGTTTCGACGGTCTGATCCGCGCGCTGGACCGGCTGTCGGGATTGTCGCGCATTCGCTACACCACCAGCCACCCCAACGACATGACCGAAGGCCTGATCGCCGCGCATGGCGATGTGGCGAGCCTGATGCCGTTCCTGCACCTGCCCGTCCAGTCAGGCAGCGACCGCATCTTGAAGGCAATGAACCGCAGCCATGACAGCGCGTCCTATCTGCGCGTCATCGACCGGGTGCGCGCGGTGCGCCCTGACATCGCGCTGTCGGGCGATTTCATCGTGGGTTTCCCCGGCGAGACGGACGCGGATTTCGAGGCCACGCTGACGCTCGTGCGCGAAACGGCCTATGCGCAGGCCTATAGCTTCAAATATTCAGCCCGTCCGGGTACGCCCGCAGCCGACATGGACGATCCGATCCGGGTCGAGGTGATGGACGAGCGGCTCAAGCGGCTGCAGGCGCAGATCAACGCCGACCAACTCGCGTTCAACAGCGCCAGCGTCGGCCGCGTTACCGACGTCCTGCTGGAGCGTCCCGGTCGCCATCCGGGGCAGATCGTGGGCAAGTCGCCATGGCTGCAATCGGTGCATGTCGAGAACAGCGGCGCAGCGATCGGTGACATGATCAGTGTGGAACTAATCTCCGCCGGACCTAACAGCATGGCGGGCGAACGGCGAGACGTTCCGGCCGATCTGCCCGTGGCTGGCTGAGCACAGCCGGGGTGCTGTCCAGCCGTTTTCGGCTAGCGCACTGCAATAAAATGCCCGCCTTCTTCGCCGTGCGATTTCTCCCGGCGAGTTCAACGAGCGATCGCGCCGCCGCCGCTATGTTTTCTGCAAGGGCCTGCCGACCCCATTGATTGTGTCGGTGGCCGTTCGAACCACGAGGAACGGAAGCGCGACGATCCATGCGATGGCGCTGACTATCCAGGTCAACGCAACAACCAAACTGAAAACCGCGCACCAGAGCAGCAAGACGACGGAATCTTCTCGCGTGGATGATTCGTGCACCATGATAATTACTCCCGATTGGGAATTGCAGACCCGTATTTACTGAGCCTTTTGTTGATCGTTTCGGCATCGCATCCTTTCAGATCGGTGCCGGACCATGGCCCTTAATGAGCACTGAACGGGTCTGAACCTGAACGCCAGATTAACCATAACCTTTTTTGGGGGCACCGTGACCTTGATTTCGGATAGCCTGAATGCTGGTAAGACAAGAGGTTGCGGTGCAGCAGAGGGAAGGGTGTCGCGTCTTGCCGCATCGAGCGATTAGCGCTGGCATTCCCGCGCAACCCGCTCCATCCTTCACCCGAGTCGAGCATCGTTGAAAGGACCAGATGAGCCGCAAGCCCGTTCCCGCCCAGTCGGGCGACCGCAGCCGAATAGAGGTGGTGTTCGATCGCCCCCAGCTTCTCGGCACGCTTTTCGGCCAATATGACCAGCATCTGGTCTCCATCGAAAACAGGCTTGGCGTCTATATTCTCGCGCGTGGCAACAAGATCCAGATCGAGGGGGAGGCGCTGGCTGCCGCTCGTGCCCGCGACGTGCTCACCGGCCTCTACAATCGCATCGTCAAGGGCCAGGATGTCGATTCAGCCGTGGTCGAGGCGGTGATCGGCATGTCCGCCGAGCCGACCCTGGACGGCATCATCCGCCATGACGTTTCGACCCCGCCGTCGATCATGATTCGTACGCGCAAGAAGACGATCGTGCCGCGATCCGCGACGCAGGCGACCTATATGGAATCGCTGACCCGCGACGACATCATCTTTGCACTGGGGCCAGCGGGAACGGGCAAGACCTATATTGCCGTGGCGCAGGCGGTCGCGCAACTCATCACCGGATCCGTGCAGCGCCTGATCCTCTCGCGACCGGCGGTGGAGGCGGGCGAGAAGCTGGGGTTCCTGCCCGGCGATATGAAGGAGAAGGTCGATCCCTATCTCCGGCCCCTCTACGACGCCCTCAACGACTGCCTGCCCGCCGAGCAGGTCGAGCGGCGCATCGCGAGCGGGGAGATCGAGATCGCGCCCATCGCCTTCATGCGCGGCCGGACGCTGGCGGACGCCTTCATCATCCTCGACGAGGCGCAGAACACCACGCCGATGCAGATGAAGATGTTCCTCACCCGCTTTGGCCAGAACAGCCGTATGGTCGTATGCGGCGATCCCAACCAGACCGATCTTCCCGGCGGCATGGGCGCATCGGGGCTCAACGACGCGGTCGCGCGGCTGGAGGGGGTGGAGGGTTTCGGCACGATCCGCTTTACCGCCTCCGACGTGGTGCGGCATCCCATCGTCGGGCGGATCGTTCAGGCCTATGAGGGGCCAGATGCCTAAGGAGTTTCCATGCTTGAAGTGATCGTCGACAGCATCCCCTGCTGGATTCTGCCGGTCGAGGAATGGACCGTGCTGGCCGAGCGGGCTGCATGCGCGGCGGTCGAGCAGACGCCGCACGGCGAGATGCTGGCCAGCCCCGCCGCCTTTGAAATTTCGGTAAAGCTGGCCGACGATGCGGAGGTGCAGGCGCTCAACGCCGCCTATCGCAACAAGGACGCGCCGACCAATGTGCTGTCCTTTCCCATGCTCCAGCCCGGCTTCATGGAGGCCACCGGCATGGCCGACGATGGCGAGATATTGCTGGGCGACGTGGTGCTGGCCTATGAAACCTGCCTGCGCGAGGCGACCGAGAAGGCGGTGACGCTGGAACAGCATGCCACTCATCTGATCGTCCATGGCGTGTTGCATCTGCTGGGCTACGACCATGTCGAGCATGAGGATCAGGCGCGAGAGATGGAGGCGATGGAGACGCATGCTCTTGCGTCGCTGGGCATCGCTGATCCATATGCGGAGCATTGAGGGGCGCCATTGCCCCGCTAACAGGGACCGATTCACCGATGGCAGAGGCCGGCAGCTCTTCTTCCAACTCCAAGGAAGGCGATAGTAGCAGCGAAGGCGGACGATTATGGCGGGGCCTGCGCGCCCTGTTGTTCGGGGAAGAGCCCGAGACCAGCCTGCGGGAAGAGCTGGAACAGACGCTCGACGAATATGAAGAAGATGCGGGCAGCACGCGGGCCAAGGGCGACCTGTCCACCGTCGAGCGGCAGATGTTCAAGAACCTGCTGCATTTCGGCGAACATACCGTCGATGACGTGGCGGTGCCGCGCGGCGAGATCGTCGCCATCTCGCAGGACGCCAGTTTCGCGCAACTGATGGCGCTGTTCGTGGAGGCGGGGCACAGCCGCATCCCGGTCTACAAGGACAGCCTCGACACGGTGACCGGCATGATCCACATCCGCGACGCCTTCGCCATCCTGGCGGAAGGGCGCGACCATCCCGAAACGCTGGAGGCACTGATCCGCCAGCCGCTCTACGTGCCGCAAAGCATGGGCGTGCTCGACCTGCTGGCGGAGATGCGCGCCAAGCGCACCCATCTCGCCATCGTCGTCGATGAATATTCGGGCACCGACGGCCTGCTCACCATCGAGGATTTGATGGAGGAGATCGTCGGCGACATCGAGGATGAGCATGACGACGAGGCTCAGGCGATGCTCGTCGCGCATGAAGGCGGCTGCTGGGATGCGGATGCGCGCGCCGAACTGGACGATGTCGCGGAGGAAATCGGCGACCCGGCGTTGGCGGAGGTCGAGGAAGATGTCGATACGCTGGGCGGGCTGGCCTTCGTGATCGCGGGCCATGTGCCGGCCGTGGGGGAGATATTGCTGCACGAGGAGAGCGGCTGGCGGCTGGAGGTGCTGGACGGCGACATGCGGCGCGTGACGCGCGTGCGGCTGCATCCGCCGGTCGAGGTGGTCGAGGAGGAAGGCTGACCCCAGAGCATTTGCGAAGCGGATGGCTCACCCGCTGATCTGGCCAATGCGGCAAACCAGACTTTGATGAATTTAGACAGACCCGTTCGTGTCGAGTGAACGGGGCACGTGCTTCCGTCTGATTTCATCTCGCTCCAGAGAATCGAGCCTTACATGAGAACCGTTCGGGCTGAGCTTGTCGAAGCCTTGCCCTTTTCTTTAAGAAGAACAGCCCTTCGACCAGCTCAGGGCGAACGGAAGGAGGGGTGATCGCGATTTAACGCAGCTCGCTCTAAGGTAATCAGGTAGCAGTCTGTTATGCCAGCGCCGCCGCCGTGCGCAATTCGCGGACCAGCTTACCTCGTTCGATGGTGCGCGCCTGTTCGTCGGGCAGGCGCAGCAGGAAGCTGGGGTGGACGGTGACGAGCATTCGCCGGTCCTCCCATGGCAGTATTTCGCCACGCAACGGGCCAAGCGCCTGCTTGCGACCCGACAGTGCGTGCAGGGCCGTTGCGCCCAGCGCAATGACGACAACAGGGTCGACCAGCCGGATTTCCTCCGCCAGCCACCAGCGATAATGGGCGATGTCGCCGGCATTGGGCGTGGAATGCAGCCGCCGCTTGCCGCGCGGCGTGAATTTGAACCGTTTCACTGCGTTGGTCAGATAGGCGCGGTCCCGATCGATGCCGGCCTCGGCCAGGCATGTGTCGAGCAGTTGCCCCGCCGGCCCCACGAAGGGTCTGCCCATGCGGTCTTCCTGATCGCCGGGTTGCTCGCCCACGAAGAACAGGGGCGCCGTGGGCGGCCCTTCGCCGCGCACGATGCGATCGGAAAATCCTTCCGACGGAGGTTCATCCTCGCGCTCCAGCGCCGCGTAGAGCGCGTCGAGACTGTCGAACCGGCGCTCCGGCGGGGAGGCGCTTTCCGCGGGGGCGAAAAGGTCGGCATCGGGCCGTACATCCTGAACCATGGCATCCACCCGCGTTTCGGCGTTGCGTATCAGGGTGGAAATGAGCGCGCTCTCGGGAAGGTTCCGCCAGTAGCGGACGGGCATCTCGCGCTTCATCGCGGCAATCTTGACGCGCGCCGGGTTGAAGATGCTGGCATAATAGGCGCGCCATTCATCCTCTACCCCATCGGCATCGGGTACATCGGCGCGGCTGCCGCCGGGGCCTTCGCGCAAGGCCACGCCATCCCAGCCGATGCTCACCTCCGGCGTGACGATCAGCCAGTCCATGCCCGCGAAGCGATTGCGGAAAAAGCCCGCCACCGCACGGCCGATATGATGGTCCGGCTCGAACCACGCCGCAAAGCTCTCTCTCCCGTTGCTCTCGCCGGTTTTGCGGAAGCGGACGAAGGCGTGCATCTTGTGCATGTCCCGCCGCACCGATTTGGCCAGCGCGCCGAGCGCGATCATGTCGGCGTCGGCGGGGTCGTGCGCCAGATGGGGCTCGCCGCGTAATCGCCACAGGATGCGATAGCCGAGCGCGAACCGTCGCGGGTCGCTGTGGAGCAGGCCTAGTCGCAGACGGTGCAGCAGAGCGCGGGACACGCCGATCGGTGATCGTGTGGGCGGAACCGGGCGCGCGGCCGGATCGGCAAACAGGTCCATATTTGCCTCGCCAGCCACCGCCCATTGTACCCGATCCGGCGGGACGTTCGCGGACAACAGCGCGCGCGCCGCGTCTCGCCAGCCCTGAAAATCATCGGGCGCACCGAGCAGGATCGTCTGGACGGTGGGATGGGAACGGGCGTTCACGGCCCGAACAGGGACAATTGCGCGGGACGGGCCGGGGGCACGATCCGCGCCTTGAGATCGGCGCGGTCGAGCAGTCCGACGGGACGCCAGTCCATCGCCTCGATAAACGGCCGGATCGCGCGCAGAGACCGGCACAAACGGCCGACGTCATCGAGCCGGAGCCGGCGATGTCGCCGCGCCGCGATCAGCCGGTCGACGACCTTCGTGCCCAATCCGGGGACGCGGAGCAGGCTCTCGCGCGGGGCACGGTTGACGTCGACGGGGAACATCTCCCGCCGTTCGATCGCCCAGGCGAGCTTTGGGTCCATGTCCAGCGCCAGATGGCCGCGTTTCATGGTCGAGGAAATCTCGGCGACCGAAAAGCCGTAGAAGCGCAGCAGCCAGTCGGCCTGATAGAGGCGATGCTCGCGCATCAACGGCGGGGCCTGGGCGGGCAGGTGCCTGCTGGCGTCGGGAATGGGAGAGAAGGCCGAATAATAGACCCGGCGCAGGCCATAGTCGCCGTAGAGCGCGTTGCTCGTGCGGAGCAACCGGTCGTCGTCCGACCCGTCCGCCCCCACGATCATTTGCGTGCTTTGACCGCCGGGCGCGAAGATCGGCGCCTTCTTCGACGCCCGCCGCTCCGCCCGCGCCTCGCCGATGCGCTTGCCCAGATGGGCCATGGTGCTGCGAATATGCTGGCCGCTCTTTTCCGGGGCGAGTTCGGCGATGCTGCTGTCGCTCGCCATTTCGATGTTGATCGAAAGCCGGTCGGCGTAACGGCCCGCCCGCGCGATCAGGTCCGGGTCGCCCTCGGGAATGGTCTTGAGGTGGATGTAGCCGCGAAAATCATGATCCTCGCGCAGTCGGCGCGCCACTTCGACGATCTGCTCCATCGTATAATCGGGGCTGCGCACGATGCCGGAGGAGAGGAACAGGCCCTCGATATAGTTGCGCTTGTAGAAGTCGAGGGTGAGATCGACCACTTCCTGCACCGTGAAGGCGGCACGGCGAACATTGGAGGAGGAGCGGTTGATACAATAATGGCATTCGAACATGCACATGTTCGTCATCAATATTTTCAGCAGCGAGATGCAGCGCCCGTCCGGCGCATAGCTGTGGCAGATGCCCATCGCGGTGGTCGAACCGATGCCGCCGCTGCTCAGGGAGTCGCGTTTGGTCGCTCCGCTCGACGCGCAGGACGCATCATATTTCGCGGCGTCCGCAAGAATGGCAAGCTTTTCAAGGCGGGAGAGTTTGGCCATATGTTCGTCATATGTTCTCTATATTCCCCGGTTGCAACCGGGATGCGACGAGATGTTCAAGCCCCATGAGAAAGGGCCGCCATCCCCTGCGGAATGACGGCCCGATCCTTAACTCCCGAATTCAGTCGGAACAGGCGCTTCAGCGCCCGCCGCCGCTTCCGCCGGTGCGCTGCACGGCGCCCTTGTGCGTACCGACCGATCCGCCACCGCTGCGACGACGCGGGCGACGGGCGCGGTTTTCATCCTCGCCGGCGCCGTGCGTGCGCTGCTCGCCGCCCCGGCCGCCGTTGCCGGCAGGGCGTCCGCCCGGACGGCCGCGGCCATCGCCGCGTGGCCCGTCGCGCCCGCTGTTTTCCTTCTGGGGCGCGGGCGCCGGCAGCTTGGCGGCTTCCGCCAGGAAATTCTCGGGGAGCGGGACCATCTCGCACCGCACGCGCGACGCCTTCTCGATGGCTTTCAGATAGGGGCGCTCCTCGTCATCCACGAAGCTGATCGAGATGCCGTCGGCGCCCGCCCGCGCGGTGCGGCCGATGCGATGGACATATTGCTCGGCCACATTGGGCAGCTCGAAGTTGAAGACGTGGCTGACGCCCGGCACGTCGATGCCGCGCGCGGCGATGTCGGTCGCGACCAGCAGCTTGATCTGGCCGGAGCGGAAAGCCTGCAAGGCGGTCGTGCGCTGCGACTGGCTCTTGTTGCCATGGATCGCCATCGCCTCGATGCCCGCGCCCACCAGATGGCGCACGACGCGGTCGGCGCCATGCTTGGTACGCGTGAAGATCAGCGCGCGTTCGATCGTCTCGTTCTTCAGGGTCAGGGTCAGCAGCGCCTGCTTCTCCTTCTGGTTCACGAAGGTGGCATATTGCTTGACCCGCTCCGCCGTGGTCGACTGGGGCGCCACCTCGACATGCACCGGATCGGTGATGAACTGGGTGGACAGATCCTTGATCGCCTTGGGCATGGTCGCCGAGAAGAACAGGTTCTGGCGCTTCCTGGGCAGCAGCTTGGCGATGCG
>Ga0068853_100002614_pt1 | contig 13545 bp, 15 predicted proteins | sample KBSCornC32_FD_65655 | JGI IMG/M metagenome (GOLD analysis project Ga0068853, IMG submission 65655) | Corn rhizosphere microbial communities from Kellogg Biological Station, Michigan, USA - KBS Corn C3-2 | ecosystem: Host-associated > Plants > Roots > Rhizosphere > Soil ... | reverse complement strand
TGGGCCGGGCGGAGAGATTCCGCCCGCGCAGGAGCTTTAATCCTCTCCCAAGGAGGATTCCTTCTGCGTCCCGGGAGGCGAGAGCCGCCCGGCAAGACAAGAGCCTTCGTCCCCGGAAGTGCGGCCCCGAGCGAAAAACCGCCGAACTGGAGCGCTGCGAAGCGCGCCTCCCGCGAGGGAGGACATCGAAGGCCCGTTTGCGCCCAGCGGCGCTCCGGTCCCTCGCCGTGTTTGGCGTTTACTACGCCATTCGCGGAAGAGAAATAGAATGCTCCGGACGCATGAAAATGCGGGCGCGGAGATAAAAGCGTTTGGAAAATAAAAAGCCGGGCATTTCGCCCGGCTTTTCCGTATCCAGATTCGAGAGCCGTTACGTGTTCATGCTCTCGAAGAACTCGGAATTGTTCTTGGTCTGACGAAGCTTGTCCAAGAGGAACTCGATCGCATCGACCGTGCCCATCGGATTGAGAATCCGGCGGAGCACATACATCTTCTTGAGCACGACCGGATCGACGAGCAGTTCTTCCTTGCGGGTGCCCGAGCGCGTGATGTCCATCGCCGGAAAGACGCGCTTGTCGGAGACTTTCCGATCCAGGATGAGTTCGGAGTTACCCGTGCCCTTGAACTCTTCGAAAATGACTTCGTCCATGCGCGAGCCAGTGTCGATGAGGGCAGTCGCGATGATCGTGAGCGAGCCGCCTTCCTCGATGTTGCGCGCGGCGCCAAAGAAGCGCTTCGGGCGCTGCAAGGCGTTCGCGTCAACGCCGCCGGTCAGCACCTTGCCCGATGACGGAACGACGGTGTTGTAGGCGCGGCCGAGGCGCGTGATGGAATCGAGCAGAATGACCACGTCGCGCTTGTGCTCGACGAGGCGCTTTGCCTTCTCGATCACCATTTCCGAAACCTGCACGTGGCGCGTCGCCGGCTCGTCGAAGGTCGAGGAAATGACCTCGCCCTTCACCGAGCGCTGCATGTCGGTGACCTCTTCCGGCCGCTCGTCGATCAGGAGCACGATCAGATAGCACTCCGGATGATTGGCCGTGATCGAATGCGCGATGTTCTGCAGCAGCACCGTTTTGCCCGTGCGCGGCGGCGCGACGATCAGCGCACGCTGGCCTTTGCCGAGCGGCGCCACGATGTCGATGATGCGGTTGGAGAAGTCCTTCCGCGTCGGGTCCTCGATCTCCATCTTGATCCGCTCGTCGGGATAGAGCGGCGTGAGGTTGTCGAAATGGACCTTGTGCTTGATCTTTTCGGGGTCTTCGAAATTGATCGCGCTCACTTTCAGCAGCGCGAAATACCGCTCGCCGTCCTTCGGGCCGCGAATATGGCCTTCGACCGTGTCGCCCGAGCGCAGCGAAAAACGCCGGATCTGCGAGGGTGAAATATAGATATCGTCGGGCCCGGCGAGATAATTCGCGTCCGGCGATCGCAGGAAGCCGAAGCCGTCCTGCAGCACCTCGACGACGCCCTGGCCGATGATGTCGACTTCCTTCGAAGCGAGCTGCTTCAGGATCGCGAACATCAATTCCTGTTTGCGCATGGTCGAGGCGCTCTCGACCTGATGCTCTTCCGCGAACGCCAAAAGCTCCGCGGGGGATTTTTTCTTCAATTCTTGTAGTGACATTTCCGCCATGGGAATGAACCTTCGGACGGATTCATCGCGTCCGTAATTTAGAGAGGAGAGGGCCGCAGGTCGTGAAGGGCGAGGTTTGGGCCTTGCTCCACGCGCTGAACAACCGGGAGGCTGTCTTTTTGGCGCGAGCGCCTGCGTTGGGAGGAAGTGGAATCACAATAGGTAAAATGCCGCCTTCGTGCAAGCCGCTAATTATTGTGCGCTAGAACGGCTTCAATACGACCAGGAGCACGATCAGCACCATCAGCACGGCCGGCACTTCGTTCATGATTCGATAAAATTTCGCCGGCCGCGTGTTGCGGTCGTTCTGAAAATCGCGAAACCAGCGCACCATTTCGCCATGCAAGCCCGAGAGCCCGATCACCAGCAAGAATTTCGCTTGCAGCCAGTGTTCACGATAGAAGCCGCTCTCATACGCGAGCCATAAACCGAGGATCCAGGTCGCGATCATCGCCGGGTTGATGATGACGGTGAGCAGCCTTCGCTCCATCACCTTGAAGGTTTCTGACTGCTTCGAGCCGGGCTCGGCCTCGCAGTGATAGACGAAGAGCCGCGGCAGATAGAGCATGCCCGCCATCCAGGCGATCACCGCGATGATGTGGAAAGCCTTCAGCCATAGATACAGCCCTTGCGGCGACCAGTAGATCAGCGCAATCGCACCCGCCACGGTCACGATCAGCGCGATCAGCCAGCGCCATTGCGGCGCGGGGGAAGTTTTTTCAGCAGCGGTCATTTCAATCCTTGTACGCGCGCGATCATGCGCTCGACATGCGCGATCGGCGTCTCTGGTTTAATCCCGTGACCGAGATTGAAAATATGGCGGATTCCACGGAAATCCTCGAGGATTTCATCCACCCCGCGGTCGAGCTTTTCCCCGCCCGCGATCAAAATATCGGGGTCAAGATTTCCCTGAATCGCGCACGATGATGAAAGCGCCGCCCGCACAGCCTTTCGATCCGCCTGCATGTCGATGGAAACCGCGTCGGCGCCGCAGGCCGCGACGATCTTCTGCATGTTCGCGACCGAAATCCCCTTGGGAAACAGGATGATCTTCGCATCGGGCTTCGCCGCCCGCACGCGCCGGACGATCTCGGCGCTTGGCTCGATGCACCACGCCTCGAACGATTGATCGTCGAGAACCCCCGCCCAGGTATCGAAAAGCTGCAAAAGATCGGCACCCGCTTTCAACTGCCCGATCAGATGTTCCGACGTCGCGTCCACCAAGCGTTCGATGATTTCGGAAAAGAGCTTCGGATCGTTGTTCGCAAGCTTCCTTGCCGGTCCCTGATCGGGCGTTCCGCGTCCCGCGACCATGTAGCTCGCAACCGTCCAGGGTGCGCCGCAAAAGCCAATCAGGGCAGTCTCGGCAAAAAGCTCCGCCCGGACTTTTGAAATAGCGTCGTAAACTTGGCGGGTAATGCCTGTATCGAGATTTTCCCGCATCGCCGCGAAAGCCGCTTGATCCGCGACCGGCTCCAACCTCGGTCCTTCTCCTTCTTCGAACCAAAGCTTCACGCCAAGCGCATACGGCACGATCAGGATGTCGGAAAAAATAATCGCAGCATCGAACGGGAACCGCCGCACCGGCTGCAGCGTTACTTCGGCGGCAAGCTCCGGGGTAAGGCAAAGCTCGACGAAGCCCCCGGCCTTGGCACGAACCTCGCGGTATTCGGGAAGGTAGCGTCCCGCCTGCCGCATCATCCAGATCGGCGGTCGCTTTACGCTTTCGCCGCCGAGGACACGGACGATCGAATTGCTCGTTATCCCTCCACCCGTATCCTTCAATTTCATTTCTATAAGAATCTTTGTTTGAGTCTGTTAGGACGTGGATTGTGGTGTTTATGGTCGTCCACGCCTTCTGCACATCTATCCCACAGCGCTCACAGCACGGATAGCCGCAATAAAGCCAGCCAACCGCGCGTTATTCAGAACTTCCCGATTCTCACCCGGATTCCGCCTTATCTTTTCCTCATCCAAGCACTGTGGACGGAGCATGCGCTTCTCCCCAGGCATCGGAGCCGGAGCCGTGATAGAGTGAATTCGATCCGTTTTATCCACAAAGACGCGGGATAACGCGTGCCGGCGAGACCCCCGAACACCGAAAGCTACTTTCATCTGCATCTCGTCTCGGATTCTACCGGCGAGACGCTGCTCGCGGTCGGGCGCGCGGCGGCGGCGCAATTTGCGACCGTCTCGCCGGTCGAGCATGTCTTCCCGCTCCTGCGAAACCAGAAGCAGCTCGACCACGCGCTCGAGGAGATCGAGGCCAATCCCGGCATCGTTCTTTATACGCTGGTCGATCATGCGCTCGGCGAGCGGCTCGAAACGCGCTGCCGCGAGATAAATGTGCCGTGCCTCTCCATCCTGGGCCCGGTGCTTTCGCTCTTTCACAGTTATCTCGGCACCGAGACGACGCCCCGGATCGGCGGCCAGCATATGCTGAACCCCGCCTATTTCCGCCGGATCGAGGCGCTCAACTTCACCATGATGCACGACGACGGCCAGCACACTGAAGATATCGAGAATGCCGACGTGGTTCTCATTGGAGTCTCGCGCACCTCGAAAACGCCGACCAGCATTTATCTCGCGAACCGCGGCATCAAGACCCTGAACATCCCGCTTGTGCCGGAGATCGACCCGCCCGCCGAATTGGAAAAGGCGAAAAAGCCGCTTGTGATCGGCCTATACGCCAGCCCCGAGCGGATCGTGCAAATCCGCCAGAACCGGCTCCTGTCGCTCAACGCTGCGCAGTCGGATTCCGCCTATATCGACCGCGAGCGCGTTTCCCAGGAAATCGCAACCTCAAAGAAGCTCTGCGCCAAGCATGGCTGGCCGAGCATCGACGTTTCGCGCCGTTCGATCGAGGAAACCGCCGCCGCCGTGATCGCGCTCCTGCAGGAACGCCGCCGCACGGAGCAGGCATGAGCTTGTGGATCGGCGAGCCTTTGGTGCTCGCGTCGAAAAGCGTATCCCGGCGCGCGCTGTTGGAAGCCGCCGGCATTCCGCTTCAACTCGATCCCGCCGAGATCGACGAGCGCGCGGTCGAGCAATCGAAAGCCGCGAGCGCCGGCGCGAAGGAAGTTGCCGTCCTGCTCGCCCGCGAGAAGGCGCTCGCAACGGCCGCGCGTCATAAGAGTGCGGCCGTTCTCGGCGCCGATCAGACGCTCGCGCTCGGCGCGCAACGCTTCTCGAAGCCCGTTTCAAAGGATGCCGCGCGCGATCAGCTCGCAGCGCTTTCCGGCAAGACCCACCAATTGCATTCCGCCGCCGCCCTAACGCGCGAAGGGAAAATCGTATTCGAAGCCGTTACCACCGCGCACCTCACGATGCGCGCGCTTTCGCCCGCGTTCATCGACGCTTATCTCGCCGCGGCAGGCGAGCGCGTCACGAAAAGCGTTGGCTGCTATCAGCTCGAAGGGCTCGGCATTCATCTTTTTGAGAAAATCGACGGCGATTACTTCACGATTCTGGGTATGCCGCTCTTGCCGCTCTTGGCCTATTTCCGCGCCGCCGGGATGATGCGCGCATGACCGAACTTCGCGCCTGCGTCATCGGCCATCCGATCGGTCATTCCCGCTCGCCGCTCATTCATAAATACTGGCTCGCGGTGCATGGAATTGCCGGCGATTACACGCGCGTGGACGTGCCGCCCAAGGACATCGAGCGCTTTTTCGACGAGTTTCCGCAAAGCGGTTATGTCGGCGGCAATGTCACGATCCCGCATAAGGAAATCGCCTTTCGCAAGGTCGTCGAAGCCGATCCCGTCGCGCGCGTGCTCGGCGCCGTGAACACGATCTGGGTGAAAGACGGCAAGCTTCATGGCGCGAGCACCGACGTGCATGGCTTCATCGCCAATCTCAACCGCTCGCAGCCGGGCTGGGACGGGCGGACAAAAACCGCGGTGATGATCGGCGCGGGCGGCGCCTCGCGCGCGATCGCCTACGGGCTTCTGGAGAAAAAAGTTCAGAACGTGATCGTGGCGAACCGCACGTTCGAGCGCGCCAAGGAAGTCTCCGCGCATTTCGACAATCGGCTTGTGCCGGTGGCGCTTTCGAATGTCGCGCCGCATCTCCGCGAAGCTGACCTTGTCATCAACGCGACCTCGCTGGGCATGACCGGCCAGCCGCCGCTCAATCTCGATCTTTCGCCGCTGAAAAAATCCGCAATCGTCTACGACGTTGTCTATGCGCCGCTCGAAACCGAGCTCCTGAAAGCCGCGAAGGCGCGCGGCAATCCGGTGGTCGACGGGCTCGGCATGCTCTTGCATCAGGCGGCGCCCGCCTTCGAGCGCTGGTTCGGCGTGCGGCCGGAGGTGACACCCGAACTGCGCGCGCTCGTCGCCGCGGATCTCGCGCGCGAGGCCAAACGATGATCGTGCTCGGCCTCACCGGCTCCGTCGGGATGGGGAAATCCACGACGGCGAAAATGTTCGCGGAAGAGGGCATTCCCGTTTTTGACGCCGACGCCGAGGTTCATCGCCTCTACGAGGGCAAGGCCGCGCCTCTGATCGAAGCCGCATTTCCCGGCGTGACGAAGGATGGCCGCGTCGACCGCGAGAGGCTTTCAGTGCGCGTGGTGGGCGACAAGGAAGCGCTCGCGAAACTCGAAACGGTGGTGCACCCCCTGGTGCGCGACGCCCGCCGCGCTTTCATCGAAAAAGCCCGTATTTCCGGCGCAAAAATCGCGCTCGTCGATATTCCGCTCCTGTTCGAGACCGGCAACGGGGAGGATATCGATAAGATCGTCGTCGTGAGCGCGCCGTATGAAGTGCAGAAAGCGCGTGTATTGGCGCGCGAAGGCATGACGGAAGAAAAATTCAAGGCCATTCTGGCGCGCCAGATGCCCGACGCCGAAAAGCGCAAGCGCGCCGATTTCGTGATCGATACCTCAAAGGGCTTTGCCGCCGCGCGCGAAGATGTGCGTGCGATCTTGCGCGAGCTTCTGGCGGCGGAGTAAAACGAATCATGCGCGAAATCGTGCTCGACACCGAAACCACCGGCCTCGATCCGGCACTCGGCCATCGCGTCGTCGAGATCGGCTGCGTCGAGCTCATGAACTACATCCCCACCGGCACGGTCTATCATGTCCTCATCAATCCCGAACGCGACATGCCGCCCGAAGCGGAGGCGATCCACGGCCACTCCGCGGCTTTTCTCGCTGACAAGCCGAAATTCGCGGAAATTTCCGACGCCTTCCTCGAATTCGTCGGCGACGCCAAGGTCATCATCCACAACGCCGGTTTCGATTTCGGCTTTTTGAATTACGAGCTCGAGCGCGCAAAGCGCGCGCTTCTCCTGCGCGAGCGGATCGTCGATACGCTCGCGCTTGCGCGCCGCCGGCATCCCGGCGGGCCGAACCGGCTCGACGATCTTTGTGTGCGCTACGGCATCGACAATTCGCGCCGCACCAAGCACGGGGCGCTCCTCGACGCGGAACTGCTCGCGGAAGTCTATGCGGAACTCATCGGCGGGCGGCAGGCGCGCTTCGGGCTTGACCAGATGCAGCTCGCTTCGCGCGCGAAAAAATCCGCGACCGCTCGCCCGCGGCCTACGCCGCTTTCTCCGCGCGTGAGCGATGAAGAGCGCACGATACATCGCGCGCTCGTCGAGAAGCTCGGCGAAGACGCGATCTGGAACTTGTACGCCGCAAAGAAGGCAGGCGCCTAAAGCGTTAAGCCTGCGCGCGGCTGGCTGTATTTAGGCTTGGGCTTGCGGCCGGCCTTCTTCCGGCCCCGATACGAAGCGTTCGTGATAAAGCCGCGTGAAATCCACCGGGTCCAGCATCAGCGGCGGGAAGCCTCCAGCCTGCGTGATATCCGAAACAATTTGCCGGGCGAATGGAAACAGCAACCGCGGACATTCGATCAGCACAATGGGCTGCGTTAATTCCGGCGGCACGTTGCGAAGACGGAACACGCCGGCATAAATCAAATCGACACTGAACAGGACTTTGTCCTGTTGCTCCGTGCGGCCCTCGATGCGTAATTCGACTTCAAAGTCGTTCTCGATCAACGGCTTCACGCTTACATTGAAATCGAGCTTGATGGAGGGTTGCGGGCCCTTGCCGCTTACGGATTCGGGCGCATTCGGGTTCTCGAACGACAGATCCTTGATGTATTGCGAAAGGACCGAAACCGCCGGTGCATTATCGGCGTAAGGATGTAGCCCGCCATTCGAGGCCGCCATGACATTCTCCGATTCTTGCTGATTTCCGCCGCGGCATGGCCGTGGCGTCGGGTGGCTACCATGCCCATAAAAAGCACACAAGAATGGCTTGAATCGGCCTCTCCAAGCGTTTTGATTGGCGGAACCCACTGGATCGAATAGCTTTTGAATCCAGTGGGTGCTTCAATCGCTTCGCGCCGTACCCATATTTACCCTAGCCACCCGCCTGAGAAGAAAGCCCGATCGTGCTCGACATCTACACCATTATCTTCCTCGCACTCGCGGTCTTCATCTTTGCGCGCCTGCGAAGCGTGCTGGGCCAGCGCACCGGCCGCGAACGGCCGCCCTATGACCCGTTCACGCGCACGGAAGCGGGAAAGCCGGTCACTACCGATAATGTCGTGCCGATCACCAATAAGGGCGCCGATAATGCCGCCGACCAGACCATTGAGGCGGCCGCCGAGAAACCCGACCGCTGGGCGGGCGTCGCCGAGGCGGGCACCCCCGTCGCTGCGGGCCTCGACGCGATCGCGCGCGCCGAGCCTGGCTTCAACGTCCGCCATTTTCTGACCGGCGCGAAAGGCGCCTATGAAATGATCGTCACCGCCTTCGCGGCGGGCGACCGCAAGACGCTGAAGAATTTGCTCGCGCGCGATGTCTTCGACAATTTCGCGAAAGCGATCGGCGAGCGCGAGTCGCGCGGCGAAACCGCCGAGTCGCGCTTCGTCGCGATTGAGAAGGCCGACATCACGCATGCCGAGGTGAAGGCCAGCATGATGCAGATCACCGTGCGCTTCCTCTCGCAGATCGTGACCACGACCAAGAACAAGGCGGGCGAAGCGGTCGAGGGAAGCCCGAATGGCATGACCGACATAACCGATGTCTGGACATTCGCGCGTGACGCCGGCGCGAACGATCCGAACTGGAAACTGGTCGCGACCGATTCCGGCTGATCGTCGCGTGATCGCGCTCAAGCCTCGAACGGTCTGGCTCGCGGCTCTCGTTTTTTCGCTCAGCCTGCCTGCGCGGGCGACGCCCCTCCAAATCCCGGGCACCGAGCTTGAGCCCTCTTCGTTTTCGAAACTCGACCGCTGGCAAACCGACGACCACGCCGCGTCCTTCGCTACGTTTCGCAAGAGCTGCAGCGCGCTCCTGAAGCGGCGCGGAAAAATCCGCCCGTTCGCGGAAGACTTGCAAGTCGCCTGCCGGGCGGCGGTTGAGATTCCGCTGCCCGCCGACAAGGAAACCGCGCGCAAATTCTTCGAAGAGAATTTTCTACCGGTGCGAATTTCGAAGCTTGGCGAACGCGACGGCTTTCTCACCGGCTATTACGAGCCGATTGTGGAGGGAAGCCGCACGAGGCACGGCGAATATATCCATCCGATTTACAGGACGCCGCCCGATCTCAAAACGCGCGTGAAACAGGGCGTGCGAAGCCTACGGCATCGCATCGGCCGCACGATCGCGGGCTATTTCGACCGCGGCGCGATCGAGGCCGGCGCACTCGAGGGCCGCGGCCTCGAAATCTGCTGGCTAAAGGACCCGGTTGAATCGTTCTTTATCCATGTCCAGGGCTCGGCGCGCGTGCGGCTCGAGGACGGGAAGCAGCTGCGGCTCAACTTCAACGCCCATAACGGCTATCCATACGTTTCCATCGGCAAGGTCATGATCGACCGGGGGATTGCGACCCGCGACCAGATGTCGATGGACCTGATCCGCACCTATTTCGCGGAAGACCCCGAAGAAGCGCGCGAAATCATGAACCAGAACCGCTCTTACGTCTTTTTCCGCGAGATCAGCGAATTGCCCGGCGATATCGAGCCGCCCGGCGCACAGGGCGTGAATCTGACCGCGCTTCGCAGCATCGCCGTCGACAAGAATTTGCACGTCTACGGCACGCCGTTCTGGATCGAGGCGGAGCTGCCGATCGAAAGCGACAAGTCCGAAACGAAATTTCGCCGTCTGATGATCGCGCAGGACACCGGCGGCGCGATTGTCGGCCCCGCGCGCGCCGATCTTTATTTCGGGGCGGGCCTCAAGGCCGGGACACAAGCCGGCCGCATTAAGAATCCTGGCCTGTTCTATATGCTCGTGCCGAACAGCGCCGATCCCTCGAAGCGGATCGATCCGGTGCCGCTGCCGGAGCCGCGGCCGAAGGAGGCGCAGGCGCCGACGGAAAGCCCGAAAGCCGAACCGAAAAAAGACGCGCCGAAATCGAAGGAAAGCACCAAGGCCAGCAAGACATGAGCGGAGGCGGGGACGGGGAGGATAATGACGCGCTGTGGGACGCGGTGAAGAAAACCGTCGTGCCGCTCGGAAAATCGCGGGCGAGCGCCGCTAAAATCGAAAAAGCCAAGACTCATCCCAAGCCTCCCGCAAAACGGAAATACGCGCATCCCGCGCCGTCGCAACCCGCGCCGCGCGCGCCTTCATTGCCCCCAATTACCAAGCTCGACCGGCGCGCGCGCAGCAAGATCGCCCGCGGCAGCACCGAGATTGAAGGGAAACTCGATCTTCACGGCCACAAGCTCGCGGAGGCAAAGCATCGCCTCGCCGATTTTCTCGCCCGCGCGCAGGCGCGCGAAAAGTCGCTCGTGCTGGTGATTACCGGGAAGGGAACGGTCGCGACGCACGGCACCGAGCGCGGCGTGTTGAAGCGCGAAGTGCCGATGTGGCTCGGCTCCGCCGAATTCCGCCCGCTCGTGATCGGCTTCGAGGAAGCGGCCTCGCGCCACGGCGGCGCGGGCGCGCTTTATGTGCGGGTAAGGCGCAGCCGGTAATTAGAGAATAAACCGCGACAAATCGGCGTTCTTCGCGAGATCCTCGACCTTCGCGCGCACATATTTTCCGTCGATCACGAGTTTCTCGCCGGAACGATCCGGCGCCGAGAAGCTGATCTCGTCCAAAACACGCTCGATCACCGTCTGCAGCCGCCGCGCGCCGATATTCTCTAACTTCGAATTCACCTCGACCGCCACGTCCGCGATCGCGTCAATCGCGTCGCTCGTGAATTCGAGATCGACTTTTTCGGTGGCCATCAGCGCGACCGACTGCTTGACGAGGCTGACTTCGGTTTCGGTCAGGATGCGGCGGAAATCGTCGCGCGTGAGCGCCGAAAGCTCGACGCGGATCGGCAGGCGGCCCTGCAATTCGGGCAGCAAGTCCGATGGCTTCGCCACATGGAACGCGCCCGACGCGACGAAGAGAACGTGATCGGTTTTCACCGGCCCGTGCTTCGTCGAAACTGTCGTGCCTTCGATCAGCGGCAGCAAATCGCGCTGCACGCCCTCGCGGCTCACATCGGCGCCTCGCGCGCCTTCGCGCGCGGTGATTTTGTCGATCTCGTCGAGAAAGACGATGCCGTTGTTCTCGACCGCGTGGATCGCTTCCTGCACAAGCGCGTCCTGGTCGAGGAGCTTGTCGGATTCTTCCGCTATCAAAAGAGGATGCGCTTCGGAAACCGTGACGCGGCGCGTGCGGGGCCTCCCGCCCATCTTGCCGAAAATATCGCCGATCGAGATCGCGCCCATCTGCGCCCCCGGCATGCCGGGAATTTCGAACATCGGCAGCTGCGATGCGCCGCCGGAAAGCTCGACCTCCACTTCCTTGCCGTCGAGTTCGCCCGCGCGCAATTTGTGCCGGAAGGATTCGCGCGTCGCCGCGCTCGCGTTCTTTCCGACGAGCGCGTCGAGAACGCGCTCCTCCGCGTTCTGCTGCGCTTTGGCCTGCACGCCGCGGCGCTTGTTCTCGCGCACCATCGCGATTCCGATTTCGACGAGATCGCGCACGATCTGCTCGACGTCGCGGCCCACGTAACCGACTTCCGTGAACTTCGTCGCCTCCACCTTGAGGAACGGCGCCCCCGCAAGCTTGGCGAGGCGCCGGGAGATTTCGGTTTTGCCGACCCCCGTCGGCCCGATCATCAGGATGTTTTTCGGCAGCACTTCTTCGCGCAGCTTGTCGTCAAGCTGTAGCCGCCGCCAGCGGTTGCGGAGCGCGATCGCGACCGCGCGCTTGGCGTCTTTCTGGCCGACGATATAGCGGTCGAGTTCGGAAACGATCTCGCGGGGAGAAAAATCGCTCATATTCAGCTTTCGATGGTCTCGATGACGAGATTGCGGTTGGTGTAGACGCAGATATCGGCGGCGATCTCCATCGCGCGGCGCGCGATCGCTTCCGCGCCGAGCGCGCCGTCGGCGAGCGCTCGCGCCGCCGCAAGCGCGTAAGGCCCGCCGGAGCCGATCGCGGCAATTCCGCTTTCGGGCTCCAGCACGTCGCCGGTGCCGGCGAGAAGAAGTGTCGTTTCCTTGTCCGCGACCAGCATCATCGCATCCAAGCGGCGGAGATAGCGGTCCATCCGCCAGTCTTTTGCGAGCTCCACGCAAGCGCGCGCGAGCTGACCTTTATGCTGCTCTAACTTCCCTTCGAGCCGCTCAAAGAGCGTCAGCGCGTCGGCGGTGGCGCCGGCAAACCCGCCGATCACCTTGCCGTCGCCGAGGCGGCGCACTTTCTTGGCGTTCCCTTTCATGATCGTGTTGCCGAACGACACCTGGCCGTCGCCGCCGATTGCGACCTGATTGCCCTTGCGGACGGCTAAAATCGTGGTGCCGTGAAACTGCTGTGGCTCGGAATTCATGCAAAACTCCCCGCAAGGGCCCTTTCCGGACAAGAACGCTTATTTAAGTAGAGATCGGCAGTCTGCAAACCTTAACGGTTTTTCGCGGTCTCGCGGCGGTGGCAACTCCGCCGCCTTCTTGCTAGAAACCGCGCGTTTCGAGGAGAAATTCATGCGTTCGGGCAAGCTTTCCCGCACCACCAAGGAGACCGAGATTGCGCTTTCCGTCAATCTCGACGGCACCGGCCGCGCCGACGTCGCGACCGGCATCGGCTTCCTCGACCATATGCTCGACCTCCTCGCTCGCCACGCGCGCATGGATTTGACCGTGAAAGCGAAGGGCGATCTCCACATCGATGCCCACCACACGACCGAAGACATCGGCATCGTGCTCGGCCAGGCCGTGAAGCAGGCGCTCGGCGACATGCGCGGCATCACGCGCTACGCCGACGTGCACATTCCGATGGACGAGACGCTCACGCGCGTCGCGATCGACATTTCCGGGCGGCCCGTGCTCGTCTTCCGCGTCGAATTTCCGCGCGACAAGATCGGCGAATTCGACGTCGATCTCGTGCGCGAATTCTTCCACGCCTTCACCATGAATGCGGGCATGACGCTGCATGTCGAAACGCTTTATGGCGACAACTCGCATCATGTCGCCGAGAGCTGCTTCAAGGCGCTTGCCCGAGCACTGCGCGCGGCGGTCGCGATCGACCCCGGCGCGAAAAACGAAATTCCCTCGACCAAGGGCAGCCTCGGCTGATTCTTTGATCGAGACCGGCGAACGGAGTGCCGTGTTGAAAATCTATATCGTATTCGAGCCCGAAAACGCGCGCGCAGGCGACGCCGGCGAGCGCACGGAATTCGTGCGCGAGAAATTTTCCTGGGCGGCGTTCTTCTTCACGCCGCTCTGGCTCCTGTTCAACCGGCTGTGGCTCGCTTTCGTCCTGTTCTGCGCGGCGGAAATCCTGATTGCCTGCGGCGTCTATTATTTTGGCTTCACCGGGCTTGGCGGCATTGCGGCGCTCCTGTTGCCGCCGCTGATCGTTGCGTTCGAAAGCGCGCAGCTGAAACGCTACCGGCTCCATCAGAAATACTATCGCGAGGCGGACGTGGTGACGGCGGAGGAT